>Ga0126383_10001139_pt1 | contig 16247 bp, 17 predicted proteins | sample PanSoiMetPlot_35_FD_96882 | JGI IMG/M metagenome (GOLD analysis project Ga0126383, IMG submission 96882) | Tropical forest soil microbial communities from Panama - MetaG Plot_35 | ecosystem: Environmental > Terrestrial > Soil > Tropical forest > Bulk soil | place: Panama | collected 2016-02-17
CGGGCGGACAGGGCGGCGAACGCATCTCTGGCCGTCCCTGAGGCGGAGGAGCGCGAGCATCGCATCATGGTGGTTGTGCGAGCAGCGAGCCTGGAGCTGGCGCAGGCTATGCTGGCGGATGCGCTGCGCTCGAGCGTCGGCATGCGGGTTGAAGGCGCCGTCGCCGAGCCGTCACGCAAACCCCAGGCCACCACGGTGGCCTCCGCCCAGCCAGACTCACTGTGTTGAGGTGCCGCCAGCACTGAGTCGTGCAGTCAAGGGGCAATGTCGTCTGACGTAATGAGCCCGCCAGGTTGGATCGTCGTACTTAACGGCGTCCCTCGGTCGGGCAAATCCAGCATCGCCATGGCCCTGCAGGACACACTGGCCGGCGTCTGGATGAACCTCGGCGTGGATCACTTCAAAGCAGCAACGCCACAGCATTTGCAGCCCGGCATCGGCTTACGGCCGGGGGGAGAGAGACCAGATCTTGAGCCGATCATAGTGCTCCTTTACAGCGCGATGTATGAGTCCATCGCCGCCCACAGTCGATTGGGTATCAACGTCGTTGTAGACGCCGATCACCACGACATGTACTCGGTTCCGCGTGGCATCCTGTGGGACTGCGCGCGCCGGCTCCACGGCCTTCCGGTGTTATTCGTTGGCGTCCGCTGCCCGACCGAGGTCGTCATGGAGCGTCGGCGTGCCACCTGGGGCGGCGGGGCGCCCGATGATGGGCTCGTCCCGGCACCGGTGAAGCTGTGGCAGCAGGCCGTTCACGAGCCGGGCATCTACGACCTGGAGGTCGACACGTCGACTCTCAGCCCGGCCGAGTGTGCTCAAGAGATCCGAAAGGCTCTTCAATCTGTCAAGCGACCCACAGCTTTCGAACGGCTCGCGGCGGATGACGCTCAGTAGCCTCCCGGAGCTTCGCCTCAGTCGCGACCTGCCCGCGTAGGAGCCGATGTCAGGCGAGATCAGTTCCGCTGACTGATCGGCAGGCCATGCTACGGTCCAAGGGTCGGGGTCGGACAGCAAGTTTGGGACTGACGGCGACATGCCGGCCCCGACGTTCAGGCCCGGGCGTTGACTCTTCACCTGGACATCCTGAGTGCAGGTCCTCAAAGGCGCCGTTGTCAGGCCGGCCGGCACTCCTCCAGGGTGAGGCGGGCCGACTCCGCGTCGCCCTGCCGGGTCACCAGGACCCGCACTATCGCCACGTCGAGGCCTCTGGCCAGGCGCTCGAACTGCGGCCGCACCTCGCCCGGCGCCCCGGCGGCGCCGGCTGCGGCTAGGAACTCATCGCTCGTCTCGCCCCCCTGCTCCTCGAGCCGGCGGAGCTCCTCGCTGAAACCCATACGCTCGAAGTGGTGGCGGTACGCCTGAGCGCCAAGGGCGTACTGCAACGCCGACGCGCCCAGCGTCCGGCGGGCGGCGCTCGGGTCCGGGTCGACGCTGGTACGGATGTATTCGGCCACAATCGGGGCGGGGCGGCCGGCGCCGCGGGCGGCCCTCTCAACGCGCTCCCGCGACCAGGCCACAGCCTCTGACGAGCACCAGTTGAGGGCCACGCCGTCTGCCGATTGGCCGGCGACGCGCAGCATCAGTGGCCCCAGCGCCGCCACGTAGATCGGCGGACCTTCGGAAAGCAGCTCGCGAAGCTCGGCCAGGTATAGTCGCATGGACCTGGCCGCGTGCGGCATGTGGCCGCTGCCCACACCGAGCACAAATTCGCCGCCAGTCTCTTCCCACACCCGTCTGGCGTGTTCGGCATAGAAGCTCGGCGGCTGCCCAGAGGCAGGCACTACCGAGATGCCGGTCGGCAGCCCTGAGGCTGAATGCCATCGCAGGGATCGGTCGAAAGCCGCGGCGTCAGGACCGGAGGGGGTCCACGCCGAGTGATAGCCGAGCCGGGCCCCCAGCTCCACAAGGTGGAGCTCATCCACCTCGGAGAGGGCCTGGCGTGGGTCGAGGCTGAAGCCGAGTTGCACGGCCAACGAAGGTACGCCAATCGTTGGCGTGAAAGGGGCCGGCGACCAGGTTCGCCGCTCATACAGCGGACGCTGCGAGCGGGTCCTCGCGCGCGATCAGAATCACGACTACCGCAACCTGGCCCGTTCCAGATCAGCCGGTTCGGTCCCGCCGCCTCTCGTCGGTCGGTCTGGTCAATTGCCAGCCGCAGAAAGGCCTTTACAGGCTCCCTTCCCTTTCCGTCTAGTTCCCCCTAGCGTGGGCCGCATGCATGCTCGCGTTCCGCAGGACGTCGACCTGGAGGACAAGTTGATCTATGGGCTCAGCCCGCTTCGCTTCGGCTACCTCGTCGTCGCAGCACTCGGCGTCCTGAGCCTGTGGCACCTCGAGGCAGTACCGGTCGGTCTTCGCCTCCTTCCCTGCTTCGTGGTGGCGGCGGGCGCGGCCTTGCTTGCCTGGGGCCGCTGGCGAGGCCGGCCTCTCGACGCCTGGCTGCTGGACCTCATCGTGTTCGCTCGTCGCAATTACCGGCTGCATCTGTCGTGGGAACCACGGGACCGGCAGAGCGTTGTGCCGCTGCGAGCGATGAACAGCCTTGGTAAGCCGTCCAGGAGAGATGCCGCCGCCCCTCCGGACCTCCCTGAGGCCGCGTGAGACTGACGCTGCTTCGTCCGCAGCCACCGCGGCAGCTGGCTGAAATGGGCCGGCCCGCTGCGGTCATAGCCACCGGCGCCATCGGCTATCTCGACGCAGCTGAGGATGACCGCCGCCGCTGGATCGCCGGCTTCCGTGCCCTGCTGGACAGTCTGGACGCGCCGCTCCAGGTGCTGATCGACTTCGTGCCCGGAGCTGGTGATGGGCAACCTCGTTCCCCCTCGGTCACGGAGCCGCTGCCGGGTCCGCCACTGCGGCGTGGGCTGGACCTCGCGTTCGCGCAGACACTCCGCGACTCTCGATCGGCGCAGCGCCGCGATGTGCATCTGGCCACACACCCGTCGGCCATTGAGGCGCTGGAGCGCGCCCTGCGCGAGCTCGGTGTGCCCGACGTCCGCCAGGTCGATTGGCAGCCCCACGCCGGACTGCTCTTCGGTAGGGAGATGCCGGGATCGGTTCAGGACTGCCAGGGCTGGCACCGCACCTGGTGGGTGGAGCGCTTTCCGGGGGTTGACCTGATGCCCGGCTGGCTGCTCAGGCTGGCGCCGGACGGCCTTCGCCTGAGCCTCAGCTGGCATGCCGAGCGCCTGCCCACCGCCTGGGTCGTGGACTACCTCCAGCGCCAGCTCGTCCACATGCGCGCTGCCCAGATGCACCGTGCCGGCGGGGTTGGCGATCCGCAGATCGAAGGCGCTGCTCCAGCCGCGGAGGCTCTCCAGCAGCGGCTGACTGCGAGCCAGGAGAGCGCATTCCACGTATCGCTCTACCTGTCCGTGTGCACCTCATCGGAGGCGGATCTTGAAGTGGCCAGTGCGAGGGTCGAAGCAGCCGGACGCTCCGCGCTGTGCCAGCTCGCTGCGGCAACCTTCAGACAGCTGGATGGCCGCCTCGCCACACTGCCCCTGGCTCGCGATCCGATCGGCAGGCGGCGAGTGCTGGACACCTCCGCGCTGGTCACGATGTTCCCCTGGTTTGACGCAGACCTCCAGGAGCCCGCAGGCCTTGTCATCGGTGCGAGCCGGGCCACGGGGCAACCCGTCATGATCGACCCGTTCGACGAACGCCGCTACGCCAACGCCAATGTCGGAGTCTTTGGCCATTCGGGCGCCGGCAAGACCTACCTTTTGTCGACTCTTGCGATGGGCGCTCTGGGTGTGGGCGCGCAGGTCTTCATCATCGATCCTGAGCATGAGTACGGGCGTCTGGCTCGAGAGCTCGGTGGTCTCGACGTCGCACTCGCTCTCGGGTCGGGCCACTCGATAAACGTCCTGGAACTGCGAGGTGAGGCCAGGGATGAGTCGACCATCGGTTCGGCAGTGGCCGACGCCGTCGAGCTGTGCGCAGTCCTCTGCGGCGAGCTGGATGAGGCCGATCGTGCCTGCCTCGAGCTGACGATACGCGAGACCTTCTTGTCGACCGTACAGCCAGTACTTGCTGACGTGGTCGCCCGCCTTCCCACGGAGTCCCGGATTGGTCGCGTGCTGGGCCGGTGGGTCCAGGGCAGCCTGGGACAGATCTTCAGCCGCCCAACCAATGTCGACCTTGAGGCCCCGCTGATCGCATTCGGCATGCGCGAGCTCAGGGCCGAGATGGTCGCTCCCGTCCACTACCTGCTCGCCGAGGCGCTCTGGTCGCGGATCAAGAACCGCGACCGGCGCCGGCTTCTCGTGATTGACGAGTTGGGCCTCCTTTTCGACGACCCCACTGTGCGGCGCTTCGTGGTCGCGCTGGCCCGCCGCATCCGCAAATACGACGGCAGTCTGGTTTTCGCGACCCAGAATCCTGGCGATCTGCTCAGCGGAGACGCGGGAGCGGTCGTCGCAACCAACCCAGCTGTGCACTTCTTTGGCGCTCAGCGACCTGGTGAGGCGGCGAAGCTGCAGCGTGCCTTTCACCTGAGCGAGGCGCAGACAGCAGGGCTGGAGTCGGCCCGACGAGGTGAGTTCCTGCTTGCCGCCGGAGCAAACCGCCTGCCCATCCGTGTCCAGGCCCCTCCCTGGCAGGCGGCCGCAATGAGGGGGGCGCGCGACCCCGCGGTGGGTTGAAATCGCGTGAGCGAACACCGCGACCGCTATCGGGGCGGACGGCTCGTGCTGGCGCGCACGATGAGTTTCGTGGGCAGGTGCTCGACGCGAAGGGTGCTCCCGCGCGCTGGTTCGACCACCATTCGCAGCGCGAGCTCGCCCATGTGGGCCATGGGCACTCGCACTGTGGTCAGAGGGGGTGAGATGTCGCAGGCGATGGGGATGTCATCAAACCCTGCAATCGAGATGTCTGCCGGCACGCGCAGCCTGCGTTCGCGCAGCGCGCGCATCACACCCAGCGCCATGACGTCGTTGAACGCAAAGATTGCCGTCAAGCCCGGAGATGCCTGGAGCAGGGCGTGGGCGGCCCGTTCACCGCTCTCGCGGCTGAAGTCGCCTGCTGCTATCGCCTCCGCCGGGAGTTCCACGTTCGCCTCCTCGAGGCCGCGTCGGAACCCGGCCAGGCGATCGAAGGTCGTGGTGAGCTGCGGCGGCCCTGAGACGACACCGATGCGCCGATGTCCCATCTCAGCGAGCGCCGCTGCCAGTGCCCGGGCCCCGCCGAAGTTGTCTGGGAGCACAGCGTCACCCGGAGCGTAGTGACGGCCGATCACGACTGCCCGGCCGCCGGCCGCCTCGAACCCGAGGATCTGTTCAGCCATCGCGGCGCCGAACTCCCGGTCCTCCCGCCCGCTGCCGGCAAGGATCAACGCCTGTACGCGTTGCGCGCGGAAGTGGCGGACGTAGGCGAGCTCGCGCTCAGGGTGACGAAACGTGTTGCAGAACACCACGAGGCGGTCGCAGGCGTCGGCAGCGCTGAGCAGCCCGTTTGTGATCTCCGAGAAGTAGGGGTCGCTTATGTCGTGGACGACGACACCGACGGTTGCGTCACTCGCCTGGGCCAATGCCCGGGCGTGGGGATTTGGCGCGTAAGAGAGTTCGCGCGCTGCAGCGAACACCCGCTCTTGAAGGCCGGGGCTCACTCTGCGGACCTGTGTCAACGTCCTCGACGCCGTCGCCACAGACACCCCTGCCAGGCGGGCCACGTCATTGATCGTCGGCGTCTTGCCCATTGGGGAAGCGATTGCCAAGAGAATACGCGAAACTCCTCCATTGACGATGCACCGAAGTCAGGACTATGCTCCGATGCTGACGGTAAGCGCTTACCGAATCGCGCGCGAGGGCGCGGACAGGAGGAGACCTGATCATGCTGACTCGCCGAGAGTTCACGGCAGCCGGGTTAGGATTGGTCGCGTCCCCCAGCCTGCTGGCATTGCTCGATGCATGCGGCGGCGGCAGCTCAGCGCCCGCTGCGCGGCAAACGGGGCCGGAGGCGTCGGGTGGCAAGCTGCAGATCGCGTGGTGGGGCGGCAGCGACCGGGCCAAGCGCACCCAGCAGGTGCTGGACCTGTTCACGAGGAAGTACCCGAAGTGGAGCTTCGATTCGTCTTTCACCGGCTTCAACGCCTACTGGGACAAAATCAACACCCAGGCGGCAGGCGGCGCGCTGCCGGACATCATCCAGATGGATATGCGCTACATCGGGCAGTTCACGCAGCGCAGCCAGCTCCTTGACCTCACCAAGTACGCGGACGCCGAGCTGAACCTGGGTGACTTCGACAGGGGCCAGAGGGAACAGGCGACCATCAACGGCAAGCTCTTCGGTGTCTCGCTCGGCGGCAACACTCAGAGCCTGCTCTACAACCAGTCGGTGATCCAGCAGGCCGGGATGCAGCCGCCGACGGGCAAGGAGAGCTGGGAGGAGTTCGGCTCCTACTGCAAGCAGCTGCAGGCCAAGCTGCCTGCCGGGATGGCCGCGCTGGACGACTGCAGCTGGGACATCACCCCGTTCGAGGTCTTCGTGCGGCAGCGCACCAAGAAGGAGCTGTACACGTCGGACGGAAAGGCCGTCTTCACGAACGGCGACGCCCTCGCCTGGTTCAGTCTGTGGCAGGAGTACCGCAGCGCGGGTTTCATCACCCCGGGCACCGTGGCCGCGGCGGAGAATCAACAGGACACGCCCGACAACAGCACGATCGTGCTTGGCAAGGCTGCGATGCGGCTGCAGTGGTCGAACTTCGTCGGCCAGTACCAGGTGCTCATGAAGAACGCCAGCATCGGCCTGGCGCCACATCCGGGGGGCGCCAACATCGGGACTTACATCAAGGTCTCGCAGGCGTTCAGCCTTTCTGCCAAGACACAGTACCCTCAGGCAGCGGCCGCGTTCATCGGCTTTTTCGTCACCGACCCGGACGCCGTCACCGTACTGGGGCTCGATCGCGGCGTACCGGCGTCCGCCAAGGCCAGGACGACGCTGGCGCCAAACATGACCCCGGCCGACAAGGTTCAACTCGACTTCGTCAACGCGCAGGTGAAGAACAACCGTGCGAAGACGGTGCTCGATCCTACGGGCGCGGGTGAGGTGCAGAAAGCAATGGCCCGCAACGCGCTCTCGATCCCGCTGACCAAAGTCAGCCCGGCCGCCGCGGCCGAGAAGTTCATGTCGGAGGTGACCAAGGCTCTGACGGCGTGAGAGCGCCCCAACCGCTTGCGCTGGCGAGGGTGCTTCAGCGCCGGCGCGCTGGAACCAGAATGAGTGAGGCGGCACGCGAGGGCCTCGCCGCCTATCTCTTTCTGTTGCCGTGGCTAATCGGCCTTTTCGGGCTGACGTTGGGGCCGATGGTGGCCTCGTTACTGCTGTCCTTCACGCATTACGACCTGCTCTCGCCCCCTCGCTGGGTCGGGTTGCACAACTTCCAGCTGCTGCTCTCCGACGATCGTTATCTCCACTCGGTGCGCGTGACCTTCACCTACGTCGTCCTCGAGGTCCCGCTGAAGCTCGCCTTCGCGCTTCTGCTGGCAGTTGTGCTGAACCGAGGCCTGCGGGCGGTTGGGCTCTACCGCGCGCTCTTCTACGTGCCTTCGTTGTTGGGTGGAAGCGCCGCGATCGCGATCCTTTGGAGGCAGATTTTCGGCGGCGACGGAATGGCCAACATGATCCTGACCTCCCTCGGCTGGCACCACCCGCCGGCCTGGCTCCAGGATCCCAGCTATGCCCTTTTTACGCTCGTGGCGCTCGGTGTCTGGCAGTTCGGCTCGCCCATGGTCATATTCCTGGCCGGCATCCGTCAGATTCCGCGCGAGTTCTATGACGCGGCCCGTGTCGATGGGGCCGGCCGGGTGTCGCAGTTCTTCCGTCTGACGCTGCCCCTACTGACGCCACTGATCCTCTTCAATTTCATCCTGCAGATGGTCTACGCGTTTCAGACGTTCACCCCGGCCTTCCTTGTCAGCGGAGGCAATGGCAGCCCGGTGGACAGCACCCTGTTCTACACCCTCTATCTGTACAACGAGGCCTTCGGGAACCTGCATATGGGGTATGGCGCGGCAATGGCGTGGATACTCCTGGTCGTCATCGCGGTCTCAACCGCGGCCGTCTTCGCCAGTTCCCGGTACTGGGTCTTCTACATGGAGACTGAAAGGTGATGCGCGCGCTCTCGCGGGTGTCCGTCTATGCGCTCATCAACGTCGCCATCGTCGCCGCGCTCGTGGTCATGCTCTACCCACTGATCTGGATGCTCTCGGCGTCTTTCAAGACGGGGTATGAGATCTTCCACAGCCTGAGCCTGTTGCCCCAGGCCCCGAGCCTGGACAACTACATCAGTGGCTGGACCGCCCTTCGCCTGCCGTTCAGCGTCTTCTTTATGAACTCCGTAGTGCTCTGCGCCGCAGCGGTGCTCGGCAACACCATATCTTGCACGCTGGCCGCTTTTGCGTTCGCCCGGCTTCGTTTTCCATTGAAGCGCGTGCTCTTCGCCGTGATGCTCATGACCATCATGCTGCCCTTCCACGCGACCATCGTTCCCCAGTTCGTTCTCTATGAGCATCTGGGTTGGGTGGGCACGATATTGCCTATCGTGGTGCCCAAGTTCCTAGCCGTCGACGCTTTCTTCGTCTTCCTCCTCGTCCAGTTCATTCGGAACATCCCGACCAGTCTGGACGATGCTGCGAAGATCGACGGCTGCGGGCCATTCCGGCTGTTCTACTGGGTGATTCTGCCGCTGCTGACGCCGGCGCTGGCGACGACGGCGATTTTCACGTTCATCTTCACCTGGAACGACTTCTTTTCCCAGCTGTTATACCTTGGCAACAGCGTCAGCTCCTACACAGTGCCGGTCGCCCTCCGCGCGTTCATAGACGCCACGAGCCTGAGCTCCTGGCCTCAGACGCTTGCGATGTCGCTGCTTTCCCTTTTGCCTATCATCGGTTTCTTCATGGCTTTCCAGCGCCTCCTGGTCGAGGGAATCTCGACGACCGGTCTCAAGGGCTGAGCGAGCTGTAGAGTGCGGGTCAGCGGCCCGGCCCGAATGGCATCAGCTACCTCGAGTCGAGGTATGAGGTCGCCGCCGTCAGCATCGGGCGGTGGGGCACCAGCTTCGCAGGCGGCGTCGACTGCACCTGCTCCACCAGGGCGGGCTCGACCTCTGCCACGACCCGGGCTGGGAGTCCTGCATGCAGCTCGCGGCAGAATGGTTCGCGGAGCACCTCTCCACGGGCCGATCTCCTGCTGCCGGTTGCTGGTTGACGGCCGGACCATCAGGTCACGGCGTACGCTTTAGCCGTGGCCCGGGTACTGCACCATCGCGTTCACGGATTGCCTGCCGAGCGCCTTGACCGGCTTCACGCGCAGTTCGAGGAGCTGGCCCTCAGGCGCTCCTGGCGCGGTGACAAGCCGTGGGTTGCCAGCGATCGCTCGACCGGCCTGTTCGAGCGGGAGTATTTCAGCCACGTCCGCGAAGTCGAGGGCACGGACATCGCGGCCGCGGGCTTCCTCAAGACTGGTGGCGACGAGACGGACGCCCTCGTGCTGATGCTCTTCCTGCGCGACCTTAGCGCCGAATACGGATGCCGGGTGGTCTGGCGCGACGAGGATAATCCGCTGGGCAAGCTCAGGTATCTCGAGTTTCGGCACGGCCGTCTGCCGTCGGGCAACTTGCTTGAGGAGCTGCTCTCGAGGCGGGCTGTGATCAAAAAGGTAGAGGGGCAGCCCATTCTTTTTTATCCGCCCGCCCACCGTCTGAACCGCCATGCCCCGGCACGGCCAGCCCAGTGGGGATACGCCCTGTGCGGCCTGCGCGCCTACGCGCCGACCCTCCTCGAAGCTGAGCAAGAGGCACTCAAGATCCTTCGCGCGATGAGACGGCTGGGCCGCTGAGGCGTCCCTAGACCTTTCCTTCGACCCTCGCTTCGATCTCCTTGGAGGCGATCTATGCCCCCAAGATGTAGTCGATGGGCTAGAGTATGGATACTACATCTGGGCCGAGTAGAATAGGCATGGCCAGGCAGGGAGACAAACATGAGGTCAAAGCTGCGCTCTGAGCGGCAGACATCGTCATCGCGTCGTGCTCGATTACCGAGCTCGTTCTTCGCCCCTACGTCAGCCGACGCCAGGTTTGTGATCGAACCGAACCTCGCGGATCTGCTTGCTGACGTTAGAGAAATGTCCGCCCTGGACGACCCGCTTCAGGCGGAGCTGTTCGGCGCCCGGCTTAGGACCACGCTGTGCGGCGACGTCTCGCGTGCGACGTTGGACGATCCCGACAGTGTCGTGGGCCGCACACTCGTGCGGCTGACGGAACGGCGGGCCAGACCTGACTCAGTTGCTTTGCTGTGCACTGTTGCGGCGACCTGGCCCGAGCCCGTGGCGGGTCACGCGCGATCTGCCATCGACCGGCTGGTGGGGCACGGGGTCTCCCCTCCTCCCTGGGCCGAGGCCGTTGCCAATATCGGGTTCGCCGCAGCCAAGCTCGGGGAGGAGCCGCATAGCCACCTGCAGGTGCTCTATGTCTGCTTCCACTATCCAGGGCGCGGTCGCCACTGCTTCTGCATCCTCATCGACCGCAGTCTCGGCGGTCTCCTCAAGAACGTTTTCGTGACCGAGCAGACTGACGAGGCTTTCCCGAAGGGCTCGACTCACCCGTCATTTCCGGGGGTGACATTCCGGTCCATCGATGGACTGCCAGCCGCCGCCCTGATCGGGTCGAGCCTGGAGGTCAGACGATCTCTCAGCCTTGAGACCAAGGACACCCCAGGCGACGAGTCGGACGAAGAGGCAGTTCTCAACCTGCTCGAAGCCCGCCTTCGTGTGCTGGTCCCACCGATGAGGCTGGAGCCGCCCAGTACGACAACGCCTCCAAGCTGACCCGAGCGGGCGCACAATCCATGACTCATGCGAGTCATCGTTCAGCGGGTCAGCCACGCGTCGGTGAGCTGGGTAGACGATGGTGGTCATCTGCACCGTCAGGCGATCAGGCGAGGGCTGGCGATCCTGGTCGGTGCCGGCCCAACCGACAACGAACAAGAAGCTGACAGGCTCGCGGACAAGGTCGCCCAGCTGCGGATCTTCCCCGATCAAGCCGGCCGCTTCAACGTGAGCCTGGAGGACATCGTTGGTGAGGCGCTGGTCGTCTCGCAGTTCACTCTCTATGCGGACAGCACTCGCGGGCGCCGGCCCAGCTTCATCGGTGCCGCCGACCCCGACCGGGCTCGCCAGCTCTGTCAGCGGTTTGCTGACCGCCTCACGGTGCGCGGCATTTCGACTCGGAGCGGCAGCTTCGGCGCCCAGATGACCGTCAGCGTCGACAACGAAGGGCCCGTGACCATCGCCCTGAGCACCGACCCGTGGGACACGCGCATCAGTGGCTGATGAACTGCTCGCAGGGATCGTCCTGTACTACTGGCTGCTCAACCGCCTGGGCGCTGCCGGCGCATCCACCGTCAACTATCTCCTGCCGGCGACGGCAGTTCTATGGGGTGTGGTATTTCTGCACGAGACCGTGACACTCCTGATGATCGGGGTGCAGTGATCATTCTGCGGTGTGCTGCTGACGAGCCTTCCGCGGAGTAAGCAGGCGTGAGCTTCCTTGAGGATCACGCAAGCGAGATCGAGGCTGCTGCGCACCGGATCGCGCCTTACGTCAGCCGCACGCCACTGCTCGCCACAGACCTCGACGCGCGACTGCGGCTGAAGCCCGAATGCTTTCAACGGACGGGCTCCTTCAAGGCTCGGGGCGCCTTCAACGCCGTTATCAAGCTGAGCCAGTGGCGGGCGATGCCGGCAGGCGTCATTGGCGTGAGCTCGGGTAACCACGCCCAGGCTCTGGCCCTGGCCGCCCGGACCGTCGGGCTCCCGGCCGTGATCCTCATCCCGTTCGACGCCAGCCCCGCAAAGGTCGCAGCGACTCGGGGCTTTGGCGCCGAGGTCATCCAGGACGGGATCACGTTCGAGAACCGCGAGGAACGCGTTCGACAAGTTATGGCCGAGCGGGGCCTGACGCTCGTCCACCCCTTCGACGACTGGGACATCATCCACGGTCAGGGAACTGCGGCGCTGGAGATGCTGGCCGACGACCCCGAGATCCGGACCATCGTCATTCCGACCGGCGGCGGTGGCCTTATGTGCGGCACGGCCCTCGCCGCCAAGGCCCGCGACCCGCGGATTCGCATCGTCGGCGTTGAGCCGGACCGCGCCGATGACGCCAGCCGGACGCTCCACAGCGGCACGCTGCAGACTCTTGACAGGGCGCCCGACACGCTGGCGGACGGGGTCCGGGCGACCGCGGTCGGCGAGAGGACCTTCGAGGTGATGGTCTCCAGGCGCCTCATAGACGACATCGTGACCGTGACCGAGCAGGAGATACAAGACGGCCTGTTAAGAGCGTGGCTCAAGCTCAAGCTGGCCATCGAGCCGACCGCCGCCCTGCCGCTGGCCGCGTGGCTGGCGGGCAAGGTGCCGGATGATGGCCGGCCCGTTGGGTTGATCCTCTCCGGCGGCAACGCCAGCGCCGAGGTGGTGGCTAGACTGCTGAGTACCGCATGATCCCGGTCAAAGAGGTGATGACCACGCAGGTCATCAGCTTTCGCGAGGACACGCCGGTGGACGAGATCGCCAGGCGCCTTTCGAATAGCCACATCACGGGCGGCCCGGTGGTGACCGGCGACGGATACGTAGTCGGGATCGTATCGGAGGTGGACGTGTTCTCGAAGCGAGGCGGGGTGGCGAGGGACATCATGTCACCACAGGTCATCTCGATCACCGAGGAAACGGGCATTGACGAGGCAGCGAGGTTGATGGCCGGGGAGCGTATCCGCCGGCTCCCGGTGTTGAAGAACGGTCGCCTGGTCGGTCTCATCAGCCGCTCGGACGTGCTCGGATTCTTTGCCACCCGGGTCTGGACCTGCCCGGCGTGCGGCCACAGCGAGCACGGCCTGGAGGCACCTGAACGCTGTGTGGTGTGCTCCGGTGGCGAGTTCACCCTGGAACCGGCGCAGCTCAGACACTGAAGCCATATGGCGATCAGCCTGAGCCTGAAGGCAGGGAGGTTCACGGAGTCCGTCATTCGAGAGATGACTCGCGTCAATCTCGCACGCAACGGCCCTGAGAGGGCGGTCAACTTCGCTCAAGGTTTCCCGGACTTCGACCCAGTGCCTGAGATCGTTGAGGCCGCCCACGCGGCACTATCGAGAGGCGGTCCGCTGCACCAGTACGCCACGACCTGGGGGGCACTGGCGCTGCGTCAGGCGGTAGCGGACAAGAAGTCGGCGGAGTGGGGACTCCCGGTAGACCCTGATGCACAGGTCACCGTCGCGTGCGGTGCAACCGAGTCGATGATGGCGGCCATGCTGGCGGCCGTGGACCCTGGCGACGAGGTCGTGATCTTTGAGCCCTTCTACGAGAACTACGGCCCAGACTGCATCCTGAGCGGAGCTGAACCGCGCTATGTCTCGCTGCGGCCGCCGGACTGGTCTTTCGACCCAGATGAACTGCGGGGCAGCTTCACCAGCAAGACGCGGGCCATCGTGATCAACACGCCGCACAACCCTACGGGAAAGGTCTACAGCCGCCAGGAACTGCAGCTCATAGCCGACCTGTGCCAGGAGCATGACGCGATCGCGATCACGGACGAGATCTACGAGCACCTCGTCTACGAAGGCGAGCACGTCAGTATCGCCACGCTGCCCGGAATGGCGGAGCGCACGATCACGATCAGCGGCGCCAGCAAGACCTATTCGGTCACCGGCTGGCGCATCGGCTGGCTCATCGCTCCACCGGCGCTGACCGACGGCATCCGAAAAGTCCACGACTTCTTGACAGTCGGCGCCGCACATCCGCTCCAGATCGCAGTCGCGGCGGCCCTGCGCTTCCCGCCGTCGTTCTATGACGCGCTGGTCGAGGAGTACCGGGAGCGGCGGTCACTAATCCTGACGGGTCTGCGTGAGTGCGGCTTCGACCCGAATCCGCCGGCTGGCGCCTATTACGTGATGGCTGGCATCGAGCACCTTACGGAGCTGAACGACGTTGACTTCGCTCAGCACTTGATCGAGCGGGCCGCGGTGGCGTCGGTGCCCGGGTCCAGCTTCTACGCCAACCGCGAGCTCGGGCGCAAGCAGCTGCGGTTCAGCTTCCCCAAGCGGCGTGAGACCATCGAGAGGGGACTCGTGGCGCTGCGTGCCGGGTTGGCTCACGGGCTGCCGTGAGCGGAGGCGCCCCGGGTGCCGAGTCCGGGATGTCAATCCCCTGTCATCGGTTGGAGCACCTTCGGGTTCTCCTACTAGACCGGCGTGGGGCTCCTGGATTCAGGCTGGGATCGACCTCAGGAACGAAAGCACCCTCTCGTTGAACTGTTCGGGATGCTCCATGTTCGGATGGTGCCCGGCGTCAGGAATCATGAGCTTGCGGGCGCCGGGGATCTCCTTTGTGAGCTGGTCGGCGATGTCGTGGATCGGCTGCCAGTCGTCCCCGCCGACGACGACAAGCGTCGGCATGCGGATCTCGTCCAAGCGAGTGCTGGCAGGGGGGTCCAGCCGCCGGACATCGGCAGCGACGCGCGGCCGCGAGAGCTGCCGCTTCATCATCTCGCGTGTCCGCTCACGCGCGATCGGATCAACCTGGTCCGGGCGCCGGCGCTCTCCATCGGTCCAGATCTGGAGGCCAAGCTCAACCGCGCCGTCGATGTCGCCTCGCTCCTGCGCCTCTCGCATCGCGACGATCTTGGGCGGCGGTGAATCTGAGAACTGGTAACCCGGCAGGCCGGCTCCGACGAGGACCAACCCGCGCACCATGTCAGGGTGCGCGAGCGATAGGTCGATGACCGTCGCTCCCCCGCCTGAACAGCCCATCAGGAGGGTCCGCTCGACGCCAAGGAAACCGAGTAGCCCGCGGAGGTCCTCGTGAAAAGCGAACGGCTGTGCCGGCTTGTCCGAGCGGCCGAAGCCCCGCGCGTCGTAGCGGACCACGCGGAACTCACGCGCGAACTCGACGAACTGGCTGTCCCACTGGCCGCTGTCGATCAGGTGGCCGTGCGCCATCACCAGCGCGGGCCCGACGCCGGCGATCTCATACCAGAGGCGCGCGCCGTTCACGTCGGCGTAGCCTTCGGTCGCGGTCGGAGCATCTCTCATTTGCGATTTTCTCCTCGGCTCGACGGCCTCGTGTCGTCCATGTGACCTTAACAACCGCGGTTGACAGCCGCCAGCCGCGCCCGTATTTTCGGGGCCCGCCCCCCAAGGGTGGGCGGGGGCTGCCTGTGGTTGTCTGGGCGCGGGGTGGAGGTGCGGCGGCCGGCTTCTTTGAACTCATCGTTACGGGTGCGCCCGAGGCATGAGCCCTTAACAGGCTCTGTTCCATTTCCCGAGACCGCCCCATACCGTCGCGGGTATGCACTACCGACTTCTCTTCCGCCCCCCATTGCTCTGGGTCACGATCGCCGAATTCATCCTGTTCGTCGCCGCCCTCACCCTAGCGTGGCATATCTGGCAAGGGAGGCTGCCACGCGCGGCGTCGCCAGGCCAGGCCGCTGTCTCGGCCCCCATGGCAACCCCCGCGCCCGCGAACTCGCCTGCCACCTCGCCTTTGCCGGCGCCACCAGCGGGCGCCCCCGAGCCCGGCCCGATGCCTGGCACCCGTACCGATGCCGCCTTCCTCTCGCGTCAGATGAAGGAGCTCAATCGCGTGGAAGCGGCGTTCGAGGACCTGGAGTGGCGCATGACGAAAGCGCTGGCCGACGCCATCCAGAACTATGTCGAGCGGGTCGTGCTGCCTCCAATCGAGAGGTCGGAGCGGAGTCACCCGTAGGGCGCCAGTTGAGGTCCTCTACGAATCTCGCCGGACGTCCTACACACAACCCTGTCCGCGGCGGAGTCCCGGCGATCACCAATCAAAAAGATGGGCCGGTGCGGCCGGCTGCTCATGCGCGGCCGTAACGCTCTGGAGCCCTCGGACAAGGCGTCTCTCGCCGCCTGCGGCCTCACCCGGCTGCTGACCGCGGAGGAGCAATATAACTTGGTGGCACAGTCAAGCTCGGAACTGATCGATCCACGAGTCCACATCGGCCACGTGCATCTCAAGGTGGCTGACCTGGACCGGGCGCTGGCCTTCTACTGCGGGCTGCTCGGCTTCCAGCTCATGGAGCGCATGGGCAGCCAGGCCGCTTTCATCAGCGCCGGTGGCTACCACCATCACATCGGGCTCAACACCTGGGAGAGCGCGGGCGGCTCGCCGCCGCCGCCCGGCAGCACGGGTCTGTACCACCACGCCATCCTCTATCCCGACCGGCGCAC
>Ga0126383_10001140_pt1 | contig 16246 bp, 23 predicted proteins | sample PanSoiMetPlot_35_FD_96882 | JGI IMG/M metagenome (GOLD analysis project Ga0126383, IMG submission 96882) | Tropical forest soil microbial communities from Panama - MetaG Plot_35 | ecosystem: Environmental > Terrestrial > Soil > Tropical forest > Bulk soil | place: Panama | collected 2016-02-17
ACAAAGGTCGACAGGGTTCCCCGGGTTGACCCGATCGCCGGGGCGACCGGCTCCGTGGCCTAACAATTCATCAGTGAAAGACTTGCAATCGACATCCACCAGGATGCAAACTTTAAATCCTGACAGGTGTCAACGCCGGTGCGCGGTGTACCCACTCGCGCAGAAGAGGAGCATGACGCCATGAGAATCCAAGAAATCGATATCCAGGACTACGCGCGACAACTATTGGAAGCGCATGGTGCTCAGGCAGTCGTCGAGGCCGCTCAAAAAGCTTGCGCTTTCGAAATGGAAGGCAAAAGCGAAGACGCCGAAGTTTGGAGGCACGTCGAAGCGGCGCTGAAGTTGATGCGTGGGCCCCACGAAAGCTGAGATACGTCCGACTACAAGTGCTTCGGGTGAGCGTCACCGCATCGGATCGACGCTCCACCACTATTGGACGCAGGAGGGAAGCAAATGTTTCTGAATTGCTCCACGGCCGACGATGTCCTCAAAGCCATCAAGGCCAAGAACGTCCAGATGATCGATTTGCGTTTCACGGATTTGCCGGGCACCTGGCAACATTTCTCCGTCCCTCCAAGCGCAGTCGATGCCGACGCAATGAGCGAGGGCATCGGTTTTGACGGGTCATCGATCCGCGGTTTCCAAGAGATTCAGGAAAGTGACATGCTGGTCGTGCCCGACTCGACCACAGCCTTTCTTGACCCATTCACGCCGGCAACGACTCTGGTGTTGATCTGTAACATCAGAGATCCAGTTACCGGCGAAGCCTATAGTCGCGATGCCCGCTACATAGCCCAAAAGGCCGAGACGCATCTCAAACGGGCCGGTGTTGCTGATACGGCCTATTTCGGGCCGGAAGCGGAATTCTTCGTATTCGACCAGGTGCGCTACGATCAAGGTATGAATTTCGCCTACCACGAGATCGACTCGAAGGAAGGCATCTGGAATTCAGGCAAACAAGAAGTCCCGAACCTTGGCCACAAGCCACGCCAGAAAGAAGGCTACTTTCCGGTCCCCCCAGTCGACAGTATGCAGGATTTGCGCACCGAGATGGCGTTAACGATGGAGTTACTGGGCATCCAGATCGAAGCTCACCACCATGAGGTGGCAACGGCCGGCCAAGCGGAAATCGATATGCGATTTACCAAGCTCACACGCATGGCCGACAACCTGATGCTCTACAAGTACGTGATCAAAAACACTGCGCGCAAGCACAATATGACGGCGACGTTCATGCCTAAGCCTCTCTTCGAAGACAACGCCTCTGGAATGCACGTGCATCAGAGCTTATGGAAAGGCGACACCAACTTGTTTCACAGCCACGGGCATTACGCCAACTTGAGCGATCTTGCCCTTAATTATATCGGCGGCTTGCTGAAACACGCTTGGGCGCTGTGCGCGCTCTGCGCACCCACGACGAACTCTTATCGTCGGCTGGTGCCGGGCTATGAGGCGCCGATCAATTTGGTCTATTCGCAACGCAACCGTTCTGCCTGTTGCCGGATTCCGATGTATTCGCCAAATCCGCGTGCCAAGCGGATCGAGTTCCGCACTCCGGATCCCTCCTGCAACGGATACTTGGCGTTCGCGGCAATGTTGATGGCCGGCCTTGACGGCATCGACAAGCGCCTTGATCCAGGCAAGCCGATTGACAAGAACCTCTACGATCTACCGCCCGCGGAAGCGAAGGTGGTGAAGTCCACGCCTGGCTCGCTACAGCAAGCGCTCGATGCACTCGAGGCCGATCATGCGTTTCTGCTCCGCGGCGATGTATTCACCAAGGATGTCATTGAGACTTGGATTAGCTACAAGCGGGAAAGAGAGGTTGACGCCATCGCGCTGCGACCTCATCCCTATGAGTTCCACCTTTATTTCGACATTTAGGGTTCGCTGTAGATCACTACTGTCACGGCAGCTACAGGTGCGTTGGTCCCGGCGCCGAATTCCAGGCGCTGCGCGAGACCCACATAGAATCTCCTGGGCTTTGAGCTATTCATTGAAACGGTCCCCAAGGACGGCAACCGCGACGCAGTGATGCAGTTCCTGATGCCACGGCATTGGGATAAGCTGGGCGCACCAATAAAAATCGCGAATCCTGTGACCTGCATCACAGCCGGAGCGTACCGGCTACCGGTAACAACGTAGTGTGATTTTCGGAGCACCCTGGTAGGGCTCTGAAAAAAGGGACCGCGCGTTTCTGTAAACGGCGGCCCCAATAAGGCCACCGGCGGGGTGAACGCCGGTGGCCGACGCATCAAAGACAGCACCGGGGCGTTTTTTTTGTGACAAAATTGTAGCTGTCCCAGCTTGCGCAATGGTGCCAGAATTTGAGACACTGCGAAGAGCCATAAGGTCGGCACCGCCCCACCCTTCATTGGCGGCCAATTTTGCTGTGACGCCGCTGCTGCAAGTGTGGGTGGAGTGTCTCGCTACCTCCGCCTGATGCTAAATATCGCTACCATTTTCATAACGGGCAATTTTTTTCCGTGGAGAATTTTGGAGGAGGCGGTAGCGAACGCGCCGTGTGTTGACCTTTGGTGCTACGGTGGGGGACAAGCGTATGAGTATACCAGACCAGCCGGACGCTCTAGGTCCAAAAGACTTGCAATATTACGCGCCCCGAAAGTTGCGCGACGGCGCCAGCGATGCTCCGTCCATCGAGCCCGCAGCGCGACCGGATGAATCGCACAATCCGCAAGCAATCGATGACTGGACAACGTTTCCCGTTGCGCCGCTGCCGAATTCATTTCGAACATCGCTCGAAGATCTCGACAAACTCAACTATGAACGCCCGGCGGGATTTTTCCGCGTCAAGACGCTTGCCATTGTCGCCGGAGCCGGGGTCATTGGTATTGCGATGGGGATCGGGTTCCTTCAGATCGCGCAGTGGCGAAACAGCGCGGTATCGGCAAAGGATGCAGATGTTCCGCTGGCGACCCGTCTGCAAACCGCCACCACCGACCTGCAAAAAGTGACAAAGGCCGGCGTCGCGCCGACGCTGAGCGTGAGCGATGAATCCGCCGAGATGAATACCGCATTGCCGCTCGGCATCGAGGTCAAGAATTCGATCGCGGGCGCAACGATCATGCTGAGTGGCCTTCCTTCCGGAACCGTCGTCAACACCGGCAGCGCGGAGAGTAACGGGCAATGGCGCATCGCCGTCGAAGATCTGCCGAAGACGCGCATCGTACCGCCGCAGGATTATGTTGGTCTCGTCGCCGGTGTCGCCGAACTGCGAACCGCGAATGGTACGCCGATCGTGCGTAGCCCCGTGCGCTTGACCTGGCGTCAACCGCCGCCGCCTCCGCCCGCTGAACGCCGTGAGACGGTCGTCCTGCGTCCACCACCGCCGCCATCACCGCCACCGGTGACCCAGAGCACCGCTGTCGACACTTCCGCCGTCGGCAACACCGAAGCCACGCCGGCGCCTAGGCAGATGGACGCGAAAGAAGCAGCCGCTCTATTGCGGCGCGCGGAAGATCTGATGTCAAACGGCGACCTCGCACCCGCGCGGCTGCTGTTGCAACGGGTTGCTGAAACCAGAAACGCGCGCGCGGCATTTCAGCTTGCGACAACCTATGATCCGATCGCGATGAAACAGTTCGGAAATATCGGCGTCGCGCCCGATCCAAAGCTTGCACAATACTGGTATCAGCGGGCGCGGGATTGGGGTTCAACCGATGCGTCGGGACGTCTCGAGGCGCTCGCAAGTCAAAGCCGATAGTCAACACGAACGGTCCATAACCGTCAGGCAGGGGGAAAGTCAGCAATGAAAAAATTTGTCCAAATGAGCTGCCTTGCAGCTATGACAGCGGTGCTTGCTGCAACGAGCAGCATCGCCGAGCAAGGCGAAGTCGACCCCGGCCAGGTGAGCGAAGGTCTCAAGGCGATCTTCAACTACGGCGGCCGCGGCGGCCATACGACCAAGGACCGTCTCAACGCCAACACGACCACGATCATCAGCGGGACGATCGGCGGGACCTATGTGCAGATCGGCGCCGACCTCGCTTCCGCACTTGATGACGGGGACAACCTTCGCGTTCTGCCCATCGTCGGTCGCGGATCGGTCCAGAGCATCGCCGACATTCTCTATTTGAAAGGTGTTGATATCGGCATCATCCGCTCCGACACGCTCGACTATCTGGAAAAAAAGGGCTTCGCGAGCGGCCTCAAGGGCCAGTTGTCCTACATTACAAAACTCTATAACGAGGAAATGCATGTCGTAGCGCCAAAGTCCGTCCAGAAATTGTCCGATCTGGAGGGGAAAACGGTCGCTGTCGATTTGCCGAATGGCGGTACATTCATCACCGCGATCACGGTGTTCGAGCGGCTCGGTATCCACCCGAAATTCGCCTACATCGAACAGCGTCTCGCCTATGAAAGACTGCGCAAGGGCGAAATCGACGCCATGGTCGCCGTCCAGGGCGTGCCGTCGAAGTTCACCACCACGATCAAGGACGAGCGATTCCACCTGGTTCCGATCGACTACGCGCCCGCGCTCCAACAGGACTATTTCCCGTCGCAGCTGAAGTCCGAGGATTATCCGGCCTTGATCCCGGCCGGGCAGAGCATCGATACCATCGCGGTGCCGGCAATTCTTGCGGCCTACATCTGGAGTCCGGGCAACGAGCGGTATCGCAAGGTTGAACGTTTCGTGCAGGCGTTCTTCGACAAATTCGAGATGCTGCAGAAGCCGCCGTTCCATCCCAAATGGAAAGAAGTTTCACTGAGCGCGCAGTTGCAGGGATGGAAGCGCTTCCCCGCCGCGCAGACGTGGCTCGACCAGCACGCGAATAAGAGCGCCAACGCGACCGCGAGTGCATCGCCCGAAATGCGGCGCAAGTTCGATCAGTTCATGGCGACGCGCGCGTCATCCGGAGCGGGCGCCGCAACAACACCGGAGCAGAATGCGGTGCTGTTCGAGCAATTCATCGAATGGCAGAAAAACGGCGGTAATAAAGACGCAGCGCCATCCCGGGTCAGCGGCCGCAGACAGACTTCCGGTGCAGGCGACCGGTAACGGCTCTAAACCATTCTCCGCTCATCCCCGCGTAAGCGGGGATCCAGCTTTTTACTCAAATCCTGGACGCCCGCCTGCGCGGGCATGATCGGTGGCCAGTCGCCCCCTCACCTTCGCCCGAGAAACCAGCTTGCCCCTAGCAAAATCACGCCAAGGCCGCCGACGAGCATGCCGTGTTTAGCTCGGATGCGCATCAGGCCAACTTCATGCCCGGGAAAGAAGCTCGGCAATGAATCCGCTGGCACCAAAAAATAGACGGCGGCAACGACGAGAAGAATTACCCCGAGAATTGTGACAATCGCTTTCATCCTAAGGCTCCCCTTTTTCCTGTCATGCAGCACAATCCCTCTCTAGTATTGCATCGCCGATTGTGGCCAAACCACGAATTGTTGCGCTGTACAGGGGTCACCGATGAGAAAAACGCCGCCCGGCGTGGTCGGGATTTTACTTTTGCTGTGGCCGCTGGCTGCCGCCGCTGCTTCGTCGTGTGAACCAGCACAACTGGATCGAGACGGGCTCAGCCGATGCGTCGATGAACTCCAAAAAGACATTGAGCACAATCAATCGGAAATAGAGCGCCTCAAACAGCAGAACAGCCTGATCTCCAAACAGCTTTGCATGATCGCGATCGAACAGCATCGTAGAAATACGCACAGCGAAGCTCTCAAGCTCATCATCGAAAGCACGTGCGCGCGGTTCGACAAGCAGCTGAAGGACGACCGCTCCTAGAACGATCTTTGCAGATGTTCACCAGCGGTGCAGCGTATCCAGGATGACCGCAATCGTCCCGATGATGGCCGCAAGCTGTGACAGGATCGACAGCGCGCTCACCAGCACTTTTCCAGGGCGCATTTGATGATTTTTGTGCTTGCGGCGCATTGTTCTTTGCTTCTTGCGCCATTCTTTTTCATAAAGAGCGTCTTGACAATATTCCTATAGGATAATATACCTACAGTTGCCTGCTTCCATGAGGGACGCGAACCGGTTGCGCCGGCTCGTGCGGAGCAGGCCGGCGCCCGCGGGCGTGGCGAGCAGGTCACGCACTCGGGCGGCGTCGGGGCTCCGCCCGGCGGCCAATGATGGGCCGCCCGCCAGGAGCTGGTTGACGGTTGAGCCGTTGAGGCTTGCCAGAGGCTCTGCCAATCCAGGCCGCACGAAAGCGCGGCAAACCCGGCAGGGGTCCATGGCAGGCCTGGATGGACGGACCCGCAAAGCGCGGCCCGACGCCGAAGGAAAACGCCGGACGGCGCGCCAGGAGGCGCCACGCCTTCGCAAGAAGGCGTGCCCAACGGACTCTCGCGCCGCTCGGCGCGCCGTCCCCTCTCTTCTCTAAAGAGAGGCAAAATGAACAAGCCTCGGGCGCGTCCGCGCCGCGAGAATGATGGAGCCTGGCTGAATGCAAACGGGAAAACCACTCACCCGGGAAGCCGAAGAGCAACTGCTCATGATTATCCAGCGCATGAGAGCAAACCTGCTCGGCTTCCCACATCTCTGTATCAAAACCCTCTGCCGCCGTGCCGACAAATGCTTAGCGGACCCGGATATGTGCATGGCTCGTTTCGCCCCGCTGGTATCGGAAGACGTCCGCAGCGGGGTCGATGCGCTGGTGATGGGAAAATTCGATGGGCTCTCCTACGACGAGGTGCGCGAAAGCGCGCCGTCCGAGGTCCGCGCTTACGAGGAATGGCTGAGAAAGATCCAAGAGTCCCAGCGAGATTCCAGGTTTTTCGCGCAGCAAAAGTCGAGGCGAGCGCCGCCCGCCCTCTCCGCTTCGCAAGATTTTTGATGCATTTCGAGCATTTCTTTGAATCGCTTCTGGCACGGCACGGGGCTAGCATTGGGCCTGCCCTGGGCACTCAAGACCAGGGGGAGGCATGAAAATGACAGTCGCTGCGGCCCCGCTGCTAACCGCGTTGCCGACGGCCGCATTCGCGACGGATGATCACATTGCCGTTCAACCGAGGGCGCTCGAATGGAGCCCATCACCTCCAGGTCTTCCGCCCGGCGCAAGGATCGCTGTGATTTCCGGCAGTCCGGGCAGCGATGATCCTCATGTTGTCCGCACCAAATTGCTGGCGGGCAAAAATAGCCCCCCACAGGCATCCGACCGATGAGAACGTCACTGTCCTGTCCGGGGTGTTCGCCTCGCGCGCCCTCACCATGAGCCCACTGAAACACACGAAGGAGAGGAACAGACCATGCCAGGCAAGATGATCCAGATCCACGGACGCGCGGGTAGCGACTTCGATTGCTACCTCGTGATGCCGCAAGCGGATGATCCGGTACCGGCGGTCGTGCTCGCCAGCGCAGTGCATGGCGTCGACAAGGATTTGCGCGATCTTGCCGATGAATTCGCCTCGCATGGATTCATCGCAGCGGCGCCCGACCTGTTCTGGCGGACCATACCTGGACCCCTCACCCGCGCCGACGGCGAACTCACCACCAAGCGATCGCAGCCGCGCCCGGAAAAGATTAAAACCGGTGAAGCCGATATGTCGGACACACTCGCCGAATTGCGCAAGCTGCCGCAGTTCAACGGCCGCGCCGCGGTCATGGGTTTCTGCTACGGCGGGCCGTACGCCATTCTCGGGCCGAAGCGGTTTGGCTATGCGGCCGGCATTTCATGCCACGGCACGCGCTTGCAGGATTACATCGGCGAGCTCGAAGGTGTCACCGCGCCGATTTGCATCATCTGGGGCGATGAGGACAACCAGGCGCCGCCGGAAGTGATCGAGGCGTTTCGCGCAGTGCCGCCCCGCCTGAAGAACGTCGAAGTCCATATTTTCCCCGGCATCAAGCACGCCTACATGATGCCGGATGCCGGCGCCGCCTTCAGCGCGAAAACGCGGGAGTTTTCCATCGGGCGTGCGCTCGCCATCCTCAACGACCTGCGCGGCGGCGGTGAACGGTTGCGGAAAGCATCGTAAGCATTGAACGATCATCGCGCCGAACACGCCAATGGATTCGGCGCCGCGATTCAAACTCACACGGCTGTTCTGGATCGGGCTTGCGGTCCTTGTTCTGGGCAGCGGACCCCTGCTTGTCGTCGGAGCAGCGGCCGCGTTCGGACTGCTGGCCGATCCGATCGGTCCCGGCCTGCTCGCCTTTTTCACGTTCTGGCTGGCCGTCATCATGATTGTGTGGGGACTGGTCGCATCGCTCACCCGCTAGCGGGCGGCGATGCGACGCAACCCCACAACGCATTTCTAGGCCGCCTTGGCCGCGAGCTCCTGGTCCTTGGCCTGGGCGCGCTGCGCCGCCGGACGGGCGGCAATACGCGCCGCGTAATCGAGAAATTCTTTCCGCTCCGGGAGCATCTTGAACACCATGCCCCAGCGCACGTTGGAGCCAATCACCACGTCCGCCGCGGTGAACTGATCGCCCATGAGCCAAGGACCTTTCTCCACCGCTTTCGCAACCACGTTCATGGTGGTGTCGAAGTCGCCGTAGCCCAACATAGCGCGCCGCGGCTCTTCCCTGCGCGGAGCCGCACGGTCGATCACCGCCGCCTCCATGCAGCCCGGCCCGAAGAACAGCCATTTCAGGTAGACCCCGCGTTTCGGCGAGCCAACCGGAATATTCAGTTTCTTGTCAGGAAATTCATCGGCGAGATAAGTGCAGATCGCGGCCACCTCGGTGATGACCGTGTCGCCATGCTTGAGCGCCGGCACCTTGCCCATCGGATTGATTGCGAGATATTCCGGCTTCATGTTGTCGCCCGCACTCAGCTTGAGCAGCTTGATGTCATAGGGCTGGCCGATTTCCTCCAGCATCCAAAGCACGATCGAAGAACGCGAAGGCGAAGCATGATAGAGCGTGAGATTGGGCATAATGCACCTTGCAAAATTGACCACGGGAACCGACTTACGACTAGATCATGATTGTGCAGGGACCGTGACCATGTCCAATAACGTTCGCGACAATACGGAGCGGCAGCGGTTCGAGCTCGATGCCGACGGCCAGATCGCATACTCCAATTACAGGCGAGCCGACGGCGTGCTCACCATCCTCCACACGGAGGTGCCGAAGGCGCTGGAAGGGCGCGGCATCGGTTCGGCACTGGCGCGCGGCCTGCTCGACATTGCCCGTAGCCAGGGCGTGAAGGTCCACCCGCTCTGCCCGTTCTTGGGCGGTTACATAGATCGCCATCCGGAATATGCGGATCTGCGGCAGTAACCATTTTAGAAATTCATTTGATCGATTGAGTCGATGCGCAAGCGCACCGTGGGCCTATGACAGCCGCAAAATCTGACGCAATATTTTTCGGTCTATTCGGCTGCGGCCGCGCGCGTCGCCGGGGTGCGGTCTTTCCATCGCACCATGGCCGCATCAATCACGACGACCGCAAGTCCGGCGGCAAGCACCTGCCAGCCCGGTCTGATGCCTGCGTTGAATTCAAAGATCGTGTTGAGCACCAGCAATGGCGAAACATGAAAAGCGATCGCGATCCCGATCGCCTCGCCGATGAATGTGGCGATGGAAACCGTGATCGCAAGCGCAAGCAGGTTCAGTGTGGACAATTCGTTCACGCCCTGCCACCAGGCGAGCAATCGGTAGGCGATCAGCCAGAAAAACAGGCCCGCCGCAAAGGTCGGCACCGTCACATCGGCCTTGGTCTGCTGGAAATAATGGATGAGCGCGAGAAGCGCGATGACGTAGACAATCTGGTGAAGGCGCCGCCAGCGCAGTCCGCCGAGCCGGCGCACCATGCCGTCGGTCGAAGTCGCCGCCAGTGCGGCAAGCCCCAGCCACGCCGTCGCTCCGATGATCAGGTAGACGCGATGCGTGATTTCGTGGACGACCTTGCCGATGCTGTAACTCTGATCGGCAAAAAACAGCGCGAGATGGGCCGCGATATAGCAAAAGGTAGCGACGCCGAGCATGCGCCGGATATCGATCAGATTGCCGTAGCGAAAGATGCGCCGAAATGGCGTCACGGCGAGTGTCACGCCAAGCAAGACCAACGCCCAAAAGCCGGCACGATGGATCAGTTCGTTGATCGGGCGCGCCCCGTGGGCGATATCGCCCGCCTCGAGCAGCGCCTTGGCCAGCGGCAACAGCAGCAGAACGAGCGCCGCGATCCGCAAGGGCGACAGCCGCCCGCGCCGGTCGCGCCAAATCTTCCAGGAGGCCCTCATCGTGGGCGCCTCATTGCGATATTGGCCCATCAATCATCGGTACCGAGTCACCGTCGTTTCTTGACGAGTTCCAGGTGTGGCTTGTTTGCCGCAGCGCACAAATTTACACATATAAAAGATGTGTCCGTGCTAACATTTTCAGGTTGGCTTGATTCGTCACAATCAATCAAAAGCTTGCGTGCACTCAACAAGGTCGCCGGAACGGAAAGATCTGACGGCGGCTTTATTACGGGAGACCGAGGAAAAGCGGAACAGGACGCCAGAACGCAGCGCCGGGGGATTTTTATGGAGGCCACCGATGTCGCGAGCTTCGGTACGCGCACTGTTTGTCTTCGTGCCCCTGCTGTCCTCCAGCACGCTTTTGTCTGCACACGATAGCTGGATCAACCGCGGCGCCTTCAAGAATTCGTCGGGCGAATGGTGCTGCGGCGACTACGACTGCAAAAGTTACACAAAAGCGGCGTCCTCTGCGGTCGGCTGGGTTATCGACGGCGAACTGGTGCCGTTCGATGAAGCCATGCCGGTCGCGCCGCCCGACGGTCAGGTCACCATTTGCCGGCGGCCTGACGGCTCCCGGCGATGTGTCTTCGGGTTGAAACCGGGACTTTAAGAGAACTTCGGTATCGATCTGGCAGCGCGCCCCGCCGGCGCGCTGCGGGGTGTGGTTTTTGTTTTCGTTTAGACGCGCGGCAACGGACGCCCGCCGGTTTTCTTCGATGGCACCTTCACCCAGGCCTCTCCGTCCAGCACCACCTCATCGTCGACCGAACAGGTGCAGCTGAGCCGGGCGCGGAATTTTTCCGGCATAAGTTCTGCAACAACCACGCTGACATCGACAGTGTCGCCGATCTTGACAGGGGCGCGGAAATTCAGGGTTTGCGAAATATAGACGGCGCCGGGACCCGGCAGCCTGGTGCCAAGCACGGCGGAGATCAGGCTCGCGGTATAAAGGCCGTGGGCAATGCGGGTGCCAAACGGTGTCTTGGCGGCAAAATGCTCGGAAAGATGAATTGGATTGCGATCGCCAGTAACTTCGGCAAAGCCGACAACATCGGTGGCGTCGATGTTCTTTTTTAACCTTTCGGTCATGCCGACCGAGAGGTCTTCGAAATAAAGCATCTGCAATGGCAACATTTTCAGGTCTCGGAAGTTATTGGACCGGCAACTGCACGAGATTGTTCACGCCGGTCGGGTTGCGGCATGCGCCATCGATCGACGTGCTGCAATCGATACCCTCGGATGCGGTGCGTGTCATGCTTCTTGTCCGGCTCGCCATCATTATTTTTGCGCTCACGCTGCTCGGATTCGCCTTCTCGCTCAATTCAGCGCAGAGCCAGCAAAGCGAGCCGACAGCCAACCCCGCGACAATTGCCCGTGGGTAATCGACTTGGCACATCGACCAATATTTCGGACAACACCACATTGATCAGCGCGAGCAGCCTCAATACGTCCATGGTCGCATCCGCATTGCAGCGCCGCAATCGTCAACGCGGCCCAGGCGCGGAGTCCTTTAGCTCGCTGGCTCCATGCCTTTGGATTTGAGCATTGCGGCAGCTGCGGGGCCGGACAATGCCCGGATCAGTCCTTGTGCCGCATCCTTGTTCTGGGCGGATGCGCTCAAACCCGCTGCATAGGTCGTCGTGTTCTGGATTTCCTTGGGGAGCGGGCCGACGAGTACAGCTCCTTTTACCGGCACAATCTCGCTGATCTGGTGCACGCCGAGCTCGGCCTCGCCGCTGACGACGAGGTCCGCGACATGGCCGCCCTTTTTGAGTTTTGCCTTTGGCCGGATTTGATCGGCGATGCCAAGCCGCTCCAGCAGCTTGTCGACGTAAATTCCGCTCGAGCCGCCACTTGCCGGGTCGATATAGGCGACCGATCTTGCCTTCAGCAGAGCCTGCTTGAAAGCCTCGACATTGCTCACATCCGGCTTGGGCGCGCCTTCTTTCACGACGACGCCGATACCGACGGAAGCAATGTTGACTCGGCTGCCAGTGACAATTTTACCCGCGTCCGCAAGCTCGTCGATGACCGCAGGGGTAAGAATTGCGACGTCGAAGATCTCTCCGCCCTCGATCCGTTTCTGCAGGGCACCGACAGTATCGTTGTCGACGATAGCCTTATTGCCGGTTTGCTTTTCGAAATCGGGTATCGCCGCCAGCACGATCTCCTTGAAGGCCCCGGCTGTGAGGATCTTAAGGTCGGCGGCCAAAGCCGGTGCAAATCCTGTGATGCCCAGAACCGCAGCAACGGCCAGTCCGTGCAAGGTATGCAAATTCATGGGCCTTTCTCTCCCACCTGCGAGCAATAACTTAGACAATCCCCATTGGTTCGGCTCCTTGAAGGGCGTCCGTAGTGCTCGCAGAATGCGCCTCTGCAAAAGCGAGGTCAAAACCGGGCTGAGATCGATATTTTCCTTAATTTTCAGTTGTTTTAGCTATGCATTTTCCGCTTAGCTGCGCCGCAGCATTATTGCTTTTCAAACCGGAAAGCGCGCCTATTTTGCACTTGAGAACGTGGCCGGCATCGGTCGGCCTGAAAGGAAGAGAGATACCATGTTTGCCGCAATCGTCCGCTTCATCCAGGAGTGGAAGCGTTACAACCAGAGCATGAACGAGCTGTCGCGCCTGGGCGATCGTGAACTCGCCGATATCGGCATCAGCCGCTCGGACATTCCGCGGGTTGCCTGGAACACCGCGCATCGCGACTAACTCCATCAGCTCGGAATTTGCTCGAAAAACGCCCGCGGCCAGCTGCGGGCGTTTCGCTTTTTTTTCAGCGGAACGGCCGCCGAATCGAAGGCCCGTTTCGCAAACCGTTGCAGCGGCCTACCTGAAAGCTTAATGAATCAGCGAATGATAGCCAATTCACAAGCGGTGCACGTGATCGGCGGCGGACTCGCCGGTTCCGAGGCGGCTTGGCAACTGGCACAGGTGGGCATACCGGTTGTGCTGCATGAGATGCGGCCATTGCGAACGACCGCGGCACACAAAACCGACGGTTATGCCGAGCTGGTCTGCTCAAATTCGTTCCGCTCCGATGATCGCGAGCACAATGCCGTTGGTCTCTTGCACGAGGAAATGCGCCGGCTTGGTTCACTCATCATGCGCGCTGCCGATGCAAACCAGGTGCCGGCCGGCGGGGCGCTGGCGGTCGACCGTGACGGATTTTCCACGGCCGTATCGGCTGCGCTCTCAGGCCATCCCCTGATAACGCTTGAGCGCGGCGAGGTCGCACCTCCTGCCGATACCTGGCAGAGCGTCATCATCGCAACTGGTCCCCTGACCTCACCTGCTCTCGCTTCGGCAATCGCCCGTCTGACGGGTGAGCAGCAGCTTGCATTTTTTGACGCGATTGCGCCGATCGTGCATCGCGACAGCATTGATCTTGCGAAAGCGTGGTTTCAATCGCGCTACGACAAGGCCGGGCCGGGCGGCAGCGGCGCCGACTACATCAATTGCCCGCTTACACGCGAACAATATGACGGGTTTGTTGGTGCGCTTCAGACCGGTGACAAAACAAGTTTTCACGAGTGGGAAAAGTCCACGCCTTATTTCGACGGTTGTCTGCCGATTGAAGTCATGGCCGAGCGTGGACTTGAAACATTACGCCACGGCCCGATGAAGCCGTTTGGTCTGACTGACCCGCATCAACCCGGCGTAAAACCATATGCCGTTGTGCAACTGAGGCAAGACAACAAACTTGGCACGCTGTTCAACATGGTGGGCTTTCAGACGAAGCTCAAACATGGCGAGCAGGTGCGTATCTTCCGCACTATTCCCGGCTTAGAAAATGCCGAATTTGCCCGGCTCGGCGGCCTGCACCGGAACACATTTATCAATTCACCAAAATTGCTCGATGAGACACTGCGACTGAAAGCAAACCCGCGCTGGCGCTTTGCCGGTCAGATCACCGGTTGCGAAGGCTATGTGGAATCTGCGGCCGTTGGCCTGCTCTGCGGCCGGTTCACCGCTGCCGAGTGTCGCGGCGAAAAAATCGCATTGCCGCCGCCCACGACCGCACATGGCGCCCTGCTCGCCCATATCACCGGTGGTCACATTGAGACTGTCGATGCAGGATCGTCTTCCTTCCAGCCCATGAATGTGAATTTCGGTCTGTTTCCGCCCCTGACTATTGCATTCGAGCTCGATCCGGAGGGAAAAGCACGCCGGCGTAGCTCTGCGAGGGGTCTTGCGCGCAAAAGTGCTTTGAGCCGGCGCGCGCTGGCTGACCTTGCGCGCTGGATTGACGGTAACGGCCACGCCGCAGCAGCCGAGTAGTGTTTCGTGCTAAAACTGCGCCCACCATGAACAATTCCAGTTTGTCCGGAAGCTGGCGCAGCGACGTGTTGCTCAAGCGCGATGTCTTCAGCGTCGTCGAGCGTGGCCGTTTCCTGACCGATAAGGGCGAAGTGAACGCTGTCCTGCGGCGCATCGACGAAGTGCCATGGTGGTCGCGGATGCTTGCCCGCCATTTGTTTGGGCGCGAAGCACGCGCGCTCAAGGCTGCCCCCGCCGGTGTTGCGCCGCCGCTGCTCTATGTGGGGAGCGATCGGCTGGTGCGCGCCTTTATCGACGGCGTTGCGCTCCATATCGCCAGGCCGAACGGCGACCGCGCATACTTCAATTCCGCCAAGGCTGCGCTTCGCAAGCTTCATCGCGCTGGCATTTGTCACAACGATCTCGCCAAGGAGCAGAACTGGCTGCGCACGCCGGACGGCCACGCCTGTCTTACCGATTTTCAGCTGTCGATGTTATTCACACGCCGAGGCAAGTTGTTCCGCGTTGCCGCCTATGAGGATCTGCGTCATCTTCTGAAACATAAGCGGCGTTATGCTCCGGAAGCCCTTACGCCGACTGAGAAGCGCGTGCTGGCTCGCAAAAGCGTCTTTACTCGCGTCTGGATGGCGACAGGCAAGCGTGTCTATTACGCGGTCACGCGCGGCCTGTTCAATTTTTCCGATCGCGAAGGCGGCGGTCGCAAGCTAAAAAACCAGGCGCCCGCTGTTGTTGCGCGCCTGCGGCAGCATCCGCACGTCCGCGAAGTGGTGGTGGTCGCCTATCCTGACCGCCGCGCCGGCACAGGCCTTTATGCGTTCGTTGAGGCAAGCGGTGTGAGCGAAGCGAACCTGCGTAATTTCCTCAAAGGCAGCGCGGACGCTCCCGAGCGCATCCAGATCGTTGACGCGCTGCCGCGCCGAAACTCAGGCGAGGTCCGGAGCGAAATTCTGCAGCTGGTTGCGATAAACCAGATCGATTCAATTGACTCACTTATTGGTAACGATGACGAACGCACGGTCGTCGCCACCATAATCGCCGGCCGGCAGAATCTGCGCGACCGTTTCGCGTATTAGCCAAAATAGGCACTCGGATTGCGGGGCGCTCGCCATATTAGCCATTGCAGCCGCCAAAGCGAGGCCTGCGGAGGTCGGAATGGGTCATAATTGGCCCGCTCCCTCGCAAGCAGGAAGGACCTCAACGTTGCCAGCGACAGAAAAACCGGCCAGGCGCGCGCGGATATTTCTTTCGCAGCTGTGATATGCGCCAGGTGGCCGCGGGCACGCAATCGCAACTCGGCGAGTGCCGCGCGCAATTCGGGCGTGGCATGCATCGCAAAGATATCGGCCGGCTTCGCTCCATACTTTTGCAGCACGTCCAGCGGAACGTAAAGTTGCCGGCGCGCCGCGTGGCGCGGCAACAACCTCAGCACATCCGCCAGGGTTTGCGCCTGTCCGGCCTCCTCGCTTGGGCCAGTCGCGGCGCCGAGGATTTGCCCTGCAGAGGCGAAAATTGCTCCCGCAGTCCTTGACGCATAGGACTTTAGCTCTGCGCAGCTTGGCATCGGCTCGTCGTAAACATCGAACCGATGCGCCTCGACCAACTCGGCCAATCGATCGGGTGATATTTTGTAACGCGACAATGTTTCGACCAGCCCTGCCGCAACCGGATTTGCGACGGCTTCACCGGTGCGCTCCCCCAACAGCACCTCGCGCCACCATTGCAGGCGGATTTCGCCAGGCATCGGCTCGCGCGCCAGATCGCGCACCCGCGAAATTTCAGCATCGAACGCATAGAGCGAAAACAGCGCG
>Ga0126383_10001141_pt1 | contig 16244 bp, 25 predicted proteins | sample PanSoiMetPlot_35_FD_96882 | JGI IMG/M metagenome (GOLD analysis project Ga0126383, IMG submission 96882) | Tropical forest soil microbial communities from Panama - MetaG Plot_35 | ecosystem: Environmental > Terrestrial > Soil > Tropical forest > Bulk soil | place: Panama | collected 2016-02-17
CATCCGTCACCCTCAGCCCGCGCCTCCGCGACGAAGAAGCGATGGCTCTCCTCGTAGTGGTCGTCGTCGGTCGAGCACATCGGGCACGCCTCGCCTTCGTCGGCGCGCCACCAGAACATCTCGTCGTCCACGAAGCAGATGCCGATCCGCTTCGCCTCGGCCTGGCCGTAGCCGCTCATCCGTCCTTTCCCTTCGGGCGCTTGAGCGCATCGAGGTAGGCGCGCTTGCGGAAGCCGTGCTCGAACTCCGCCTCCAGGGCGCGCATGTAGGCCGAGGCCGCAAAGACCTCTGCACCCCAGGTGTCGTGGAGGAAGGCGAGGTCTGTCGTCCCCAAGGCGGTAGACTCGCTGCGCTCGGAGATCCCCACGAGCATGGTCACGAACGGCTCGCCCTGCCAGAGCGGCGGAAGCTCCTCGGTGGGGAGCGAGGCGGCTTCGGAGAGAGCGGCCTGGCTTTCGGCAGAGATCTCCCCTCCGAGAGGGTCGAGATCCTCCAGGAGGGAGTCGAACTCGTCGCTCACGGCAACCGCTCCGAGAGACTCGTAAGCTCCTCGACTCGTCTGCGCTCAAGTGCTCTCCGAACGAGCGCGCGGATCCAGGCCTCCGGGTCGTGACCACCCTCCTTGAGCCTGCGCGCGTCCTCCGCGCGGACGTAGACGACCACCTTCGGCATGGGGCACCAGTGTACCAAGATCTGGGGTACCGGTACACCACTGTCGGGAGGCTCTCTGGTACCCCGTCGGGAAGCCTCGCTGGGACGGGAGGGACGGTTCTAGATAGAGGCTCGCGCCCGCGCAGTTGCGCGGAGGGGATGCCGGAGGCAGCCCCTCAAGGAGCCAGCCCGAAGGGCTGGCCCTAGGCCGGAGAATCGACCAGTCCCTGGCCTAGAGCCAGGGACTGAAGGGCTGTCAGGCTCATGCCCTGAAGGGCATGAGGGTCGTCTGGGAGCACCGTCTCGATAGAGACGGTGGAGAGCGGATCGACCGCGTCGATCAGCCGCAGAGCAAGCTCTGCGGCGCGAACTGGATCGACCTTCGGGTCGAGGATTGCGCCGACAGCGCGCCCTGCGACCTCCCCAGCCCGAAGGGCTGACGCTGCCCTCAATGCTGCCCTAGGTCCATAGGACCTATCGACTCCAAGTGCGAGCCGTAGAGCCGCTCTCTGTCGAGAGCGTTCGGCGTGAGCTTGGCCGCCTCGTCCGGCCCAGAGGGCCGGGTTGGCGGCCACACCGGATTCTCCGGTGTGAGCGGAGCAGTAGTCCGAGTCGAGTCGTGCAGCCCTAGGGGCTGCACACGGCTCACCGTCAGCCTTGACGGCCCAGCAGCCTCGTGGTCCTGGTGCGGAGCCGCGCCGGCCGTGTGCGGGCTGTTTCACAGCCTGTGCGCCGCCGTCGCGCTGCTCTGCGTCGAGGACGGCGATCTCGCCGTGGTCGCGCTCGTGTTCCGCGCCTTGCGTCGCGTCGGCGCGCTCGTGTTCCGGGCCTTGCGTGTGCTCGGCTGCGCTCGCCACCACGACGGATCCTACCCCTTCAGGGGTAGCCGCTCGGCCTCCGAGATCCGAACAAAATCCTAACCCCTACGGGGTTGTGGACTTGGCGGCTTGACGGTCGTCCAGGTCGTCCCTATGGTGGGGGTCGCCCCGGGTTGGTCGGCCGACAGACAGCGGCTGGATGGCTCGGGTCGAGGGTTCCACGGACGCTTGAGGTGTGCAGTTGCACGCCGATGCAGCCAGGTCGATCCCCTCGTAATCCGCAGGGTGCTCCGACCGTCCGTAAGGACGGGAGACGAGGCTGGTAACGGCTCAACCCCTGCTCGTCCACTGCCTGCCCATGAGCGTGCGCTGGGCACTCCCTTTCGGGAGTGCCTTGTGAACCCTCTCAAGGAGGTCGTGGTGAAACGCCGTCCAGCGAAGCTGAGCGTCGTCAACGCAGTGAAAACCTCTCCGGCTAGCCGGAGAGCGAGAGTCGAGAACACGGGAGTGTTCGGCTCGCAGAGGCGTCCTGCCCTGCGCGGTGTCAGCGACTACGTCGCTGTCACGACGCGGCAGAACGCAAAAGCGGCCCGTCGGGCCGAGAGGGAGTGGCTGAAGACCCTCCCGAAGGGAGTGATCGTCTGATGGACGCAGTCGTCAAGTTCCTACCGGCAGCCGAAGGCTGGGCTGACAACTACGAGGTCACCATCGGTGACCAAGCGCTCTACGCCTCCTCCCTGGAGGAGGTTCGCAGCATCCTCGGAGAGACCATCAGTGGCTGTGCCACTGATGTCTGCGAGTGCGGCTGCACGACCGACGGCTTCTCTGAAGCCGAGGTGCTGGACGGTCTGCTGCTCACCTGGCAGCTAGGGCTGCCACAACCGCCCTGCTACCGGGGTCTCGACTGAGGAACCGCGCGAGAGCAGCCCCTTCGGGGGCTGCTGGCGTGTTGTTCCCGACCGAAAGGAGGGAAGATGCTTCGCATCTTCCGCAACACCGAAGGCTCGCCTTCGGGTCGTCTCTTCGAGACGAGAGTGCTTCGGCACGCCAGAGCCGTAAGGCTCACCTGGTGCGGTCCGCTCTTGCTCCTCTGGAGCAAGTCGTGATCTGCCAACACGGAGCACCCGAGACCGCGCACTGTGCCAGTTGCACTGGCACTCCGCGCCGTCTGGAGCATCTCTGGGATGTGTTCCTCTGGAACACCTGGTGCCGGCTCGTCTGGCGACTGAAGGTCGCCAGGTGGTGGCTCCTGGACCGCTGAACGGACAGCCCGTAAGGGCTGTCTACTGAGCCGTCCAGGCTCACAGCCCCTTCGGGGCTGAGTACCCGAACCGAAGGAGGGCATTGTGCCCGAGCAACTCCTCGAAGAGGAACTCTTCGAGTGCGCCGAGTGCGGCGCGGAGTGGCGCTGCATCGAAGATGCAGAAGACTGCTGCGCTCACCGCTGCGATAGCTGCGGAAGCAGCTATCACGGCTACGACGCAGAGGATGCAGCGTACCGCTGCTGCCGCTACGCCTGCGGTGACTGCGGCACCGTCTTCGACTACGAAGACGAGGCGAACGACTGCTGCCGTGGCTCGAACGACTATCCGGCTCTGCCGGATGTCGAGCCGTACCGGCTCAGCGTTCCGGCCATCGCAGGCCGCCCCGCACGGCTCTGCTCTATCGAGCAAGAGCTTGCCCGTGGCGGTCACGCCGTGGCTCAGATGCTCTACGACATCGGCTACGCCGAGTCGAGCACGATCCGGAACTACAGCTACGACCCGGCGATGGGAACCATCGCCGTGAAGGAGGACGGCTCGATCCCCTACGAGGGTGGCGAGGTCGTCTACAGCCGGTTCCGTCTCGACAGAGACGACGATATCCGGACGCTGTCCACGGCGCTGACGAAGATTCGTCAGCTACGGGATGAAGGCATCGTCCGCTCCGCAAGTTCTTGCGGAGTCCACATCCACGTTGCTGCCCGCGATCAGGACGGAAACGTCCTGTCGCCCGTGGCAATGACGGCTCTGCACGAGATCTTCAGCTTCGCTGAGGATTGCCTCTTCAGCCTCGCTGCGGCAGGCTGGGATCGGCACCGCCAACGTCCTTCGGACGGTGGTTACTGCAAGGCCATCCCGAAGATTCGGGATGGCTCCTCCCCGCAGAAGGTGGCTCGTCTCATGAGACGAGACCGGTACTTCGCCCTGAACTTCCAGCGGCTGCTGAACGCCGCTGCAAGCTGCTCCTGTGGAGCAGCGCAGGTCGGAGACTGGACGGAGTGCGACTGCGGAGCGTTCGACCGTGGAACGGTCGAATGGAGGATCTTCAACACCTCCACGAAGCCGGAGACGCTGCACGCATGGGTGCTCCTGGCTCATGCGCTCACCGCTCTAGCGGTGAGCCATGAAGTCGGCACTCTGCCGACTCACGAGTACGGCACCACTTCTCCCGAGGAGAAGTGGGAGGTCCTGCGCTGGATCCTCGACCACGCTCCGCTCACCGAAGGTGAGCGCGAGGTGATCAAAGCTGCGGCTCGCCGCAGCCCCGGGATCCGCGTCCCGCGGCGCTAGCCCCGCATGGAGCAGCCCTACCGGGCTGCTCTACGGAGGGCTGGTTCCTCCTCACGGCTCGGAGAGCCGTGCAGCAGCAACCGAAAGGAGCCACACTTTGTGTGGAATAGCAGGGGTTTTCCTGCGTGACGACGACTTCGAGGTGAACCTCGAAGGGATGCTCGACACGCTGCTCGATTCCATCGAGCACCGTGGTGGTGACGCCACGGGCTTCGTCTCCCTTGGAGACGAAGGAGTGACGGAGTGGCAGAAGGCTTCGTGCGGAGCACGAGAGTTCTCGCTCTACCGCCGGCCGATCCCGAAGGGATCGAGGAGCTTCATCTGCCACACCCGCTGGGCAACCCAGGGGTTGCCAGCGTTCACCGAGAACAACCACCCCTTGAAGAGGGGTGACTTCTTCATCGTCCACAACGGTCACGTTGTGAACGACGACGAGCTGTTCAAGCTGGCCGACCGTACTCCGTACGGTCAGGTCGATAGCGAAGCTATCGCTGCTCGTCTCTCCTCGCTCGGCAAGCTGGACTCCGTCCAGACGGTCATGCAGGAGATCGACGGCGGAGCGGCTATCGCCGCTGTCAGTGAAGCCGAGCCGGACCGGCTCGTGCTCGCTCGTGGCTACTCGTCTCCGCTCTTCGTGCTCTGCACGAAGAGGATCGTCGTCTTCGCTTCTACGAAGACGGCGGTCGAGACGGCGTGGTCGAAGCACATCGGTCGTCTTCCGAAGAAGACGAAGATCGAAGAGGTGAAGCAGGGCACCGTGCTCAGCTACAAGCGGGGAACGAAGAGCAAGCGCTCTTCGTTCCGGCCCTACACGCCACCGAAGGTGGTGAAGACGCTGCCGTCCTTCAGCGGCCCGTGGAAGGACTCTTCCACGGAGACCGTGAAGAAGGTGGTCACGCCGGTCTACACCGTCCGTAAGGACGAGGACCAGCTTGACTGCGACGGCTGCTCGGTTCTCGTCCCCTGGACGAGAGTCGAGTACCGCCAGGACGAGGAGGGTTACACCCTCCTGCTCTGCTCGGACTGCGCCATCGACTACGACGATGGCGTCCCGCTCTACCACGGTCTGTCTCGCCCCTCGAAGGAAGTCTACGACGACTTCGAGGGAGCGAACGACGCATCCCTAGCGCAGTAGGAGGCTGCACGGAGCGGCTGGAAACAGCCGCTCTACGGAGCATCCTGCTCTGAACGACCGAACCGAAGGAGGTGCTCATGGTCTTCGACCAGGAGCAGCACGAACGAGTCGCGGACTTCACCGTCCACGTCGATCCAACCGACGGTTGGATCTACCTCGACGGCGTGCGCATGACGCAGCGTGACGCAGTCGATCTCGCTGCGGCTCTCGTTCAGGGAGTGCAGCGGTCTATCGACCGCTTCCAGATGGACCAGCCGTCCTACTACGACACCGTGCGGATCCTCGCACGGTCGGAGTCGGCGCTCGGCAGAGCCTTGACGGCTCTGGCGAAGGTGTTCGGCTGATGGCCGCTCTTCGGGATCTCGATCCCGACGAGGAGCGACTCGTCCTCGGCTTCAGGGTGAAGCGGTACGGCGTCTTCGACGCCATGCTCGGCTTCGCCCTGCTGCCGTTCTACATCGTCATCGGAGTGGTCGTCGTCGCGGTCCCGGCAGCACTTGTCAGTGCTGTCGTCAGCGGCGTGATCCTCGTCCCGCTCGTCTTCGCTGCAAGCTGGGCGCTCTGGCTGATCAACCTGATCAGCCAGGTCGTGCTCGGACACTACGGCGGCTGAGCCGCAACCCGAACCGAAAGGAGGCGGCTATGCCGCTGCCCAGATACGCCCACGAGGTGCTCGTCAGCATGGCTCTCGACGCTGTAGCGTCGGGAGCCGACAAGCACATCACAAGTGATGTGCTGGCCGAGCGCTTCCCGGTGAGCCTTGCTGACCTCAGCAAAGCTCTCGATGAGGCACTCGAAGACGCCCTGAGACAGGGCGTCGAGCGGGAGGACATCGACCCTTCCTGGTTCGAGGAGCCGGTCTCTTGACCGGCTCTACGATCCCCTGCGAGAAGTGCGGCAAGCGCCGTGACCTCGAAGACGATCTGAGCTTTGCTCAGACCTGCATCGTGGAGCTTCAGCACATCATCCGTGAGCTTCGCCACGAAGTGGCGAGCCTGAAGACTCCACTCGCGAAGAGACGTAGCCGGTAGGGCAGCCTCGGCTGCCCCTCCGGGTGCGAGTCTCGCACCCACACGCACGGGCTTGACGCCGCCCGCGCCGGCCCGTGCGTGTGCATTCGCGCGCCTGGACAAGGGGCGCGCCTGGACAAGGAGCAGCGATGACGGATCGTCGCGAAGCCTTCACGAAGCTGCTGGACGCCTACGGGATCGACCCGGACGGCAACGACTACTCGGGCGAGGAAGACGCTCGCCTGACGCTCGACAGTGACCCCGACTACCCGCTCGACCGCTTCGCGGCGGTCACTCACAGCGGCGAGTTCACCTACATCAGGTGCTTCGCCACGCTCGACGGTGCCACCAGGCACGAGGTCGCGAACGTGAACGACAGCCTCTACGCAGAGGCACCGGGCGAGATCGTTGATCTCGACAGCGGCGAGAAGTTCGCCCCGGACTGGAGCACCCTTCGCTGGAAGGCCGTGTAACAACACGGTCGTCAACCTGCTATACTGACAGTCGTCAGGACGCAAGAGAGGAGGCTGTATGGCAACCAAGGCTCTCACTCCGCCCGAGTTTCGAGCGGAGTGCGAGAGACGCCTGCTGGACGCATTCGAGGTGATGCTTCACCTCGGTCTGCGTTCGCGTCAGGGCGTCTGGAACCGCGTAGCAACCGAGAAGATCCCCGCCCCGGTCATCAACCGGCCCAACGGCGTGGCCTTCTGGGACAAGGAAACACTCCCCGAACCGAAGGAGGCGTGATGCGAAGCATCACCACCCTGGACGCTCTCCTCGAAGAGGTCGTCCGCCAGAACAACCGCAAGCACGACGTGCTCGCGGACACGAGGTCGATGAGCATCGACCAGATCGACACGAACCGGCTCATCGTGGACGCCAGCCACGGACTCGAAGAGTTCGTGCTGACCGACTACGCGCTCGGCCAGGTCTCGACCGACCTCGGCATCCCGAAGCGCTACTTCGACCGGATGCGGAGCGATGCTCCGGATCTCTTCCGGACGAACGTGCATCACTGGCTCGGCGCAGAGCCGAACCGGCGCATGATCCGCGGACTCCGGAGCGAGACCAGTCCCGACGGTGTGAACACCGTCGGTCGGGCGTGGCTCTCGGACCGCTACCGGCGGCTCGACAACATCGAGATCGCGACGAAGCTCCTACCGGAGTTCGAGCGTCTCGGCACCGAGGTCGAGTTCCACAACGCCGCCATCACCGACTCGCGCTTCTACCTGCGCGCGGTGTTCCCGCGCATCCAGGGCGAGGTCAAGGTCGGTGACGTGGTGCAGTGGGGCGTCCAGATCCGCAACAGCGAGGTCGGAGCCGGCGCGTTCTCTATCGAGAACTTCCTGCTCCGGCTTGTCTGCATCAACGGCATGGTCGTCACCAAGGTGACGAGTAGCCGCCACGTCGGCAGGCGGATCGAGGACCTCGGCGTCCTCTCGGACGAGGCGCTTCGCGCCGACGACAAGGCCTTCTGGCTCGCGGCCCGGGATCTCCTCCGTGCCTCGATCTCGGAGACCGCCTTCGAGTCGGTCATCGCCTCGCTTCGCGAGACGACCGAGGGTGCCGAGATCACCCGGCCGATCAAGGCGACCGAGCGTCTCGGCAAGACGCTGGAGTTGACCGAGACCGAGACCGAGGACGTGCTCCTGCTGCTCACCCATCACGGGGACATGAGCCGCTGGGGCGCGCTGAACGCGGTCACGGCAGCCGCCAAGAAGGCGGAGGGCTTCGACCGCCAGGTCGAGATGGAGGAGATGGGCTGGACGCTCGCCTCCATGACCGAGCGCGAGTGGGAGCGCATCGCAGTCGCAGCGTGACGCTGCGGGTAGGGCACCTCGGTGCCCCTCCCGGAGCATCCTGCTCCCGGGGAACGAACCCCCTCATGGAGTGAGGGGTTCTTCCCCGACCCGAACCGAAAGGAGGCGGCTGTGGCCGTCTATGCAGTCGAGGGCACCGTGACCCTCTACACGAACATCGAGCCGGAAGGCTCACTCGACAGCACCGCGCCGCACTTCGAGGACACGTCCTCGTGGTACGGCGAGGAGGTGCGCTTCGAGGGCAGCTTCACCTTCGCCGTCAGCGCATCCTCCGAGGAGGAGGCGACGACGCTCGCGGAGCGCTACGTCGAAGACATGAGCTTCAACTCCTACGGCATCGAGTGGGAGATCGAGGACGCTCGCATCGAGCGCATCGACCGCGAGGAGATGACACTCGAAGTCGCCATCGGCGCGATCCACGAGTTCCTCGAATCGTTCGAGAACGACGACATCCGTGAGGCTGTCTCGGTCATCCTCGATGCGTTCGAGAGCCGCAACACTCGCCTCACCGAGGCTCGTGAGCGGATCACCGGCCTGGAGGCGAAGGTCTCCGAACTGGAGACCGCCGTCGCCACCGCGAACGGCCTGCGGGCCGTGGCTGAGGACGCACTCCTCGCTGCGGCATCCGAGACGCCGTTCGTGGCAGGCGAGGAGCCGACCGCGTGATCGGCGCACTGCACGCGATCCTGCTCGGCCACTGGTGCTGGCCGGAGGCGCACAGCCTCTGGCTGGAGTGGCTGTGCTGGTGAGCGGCTGGAAATGGAGAAGGGCCGCCCAGGCGGCCCTTCTCACCCGAACCGAAGGACCGGCTTGCGCCGCTCCAATCGGAGCGGCAAGCGTACACCCGGACAAGGAGCAGACGTGCCTCTGAGACGTAACGACAAGGAGCGCGTTCTCTCGCTCCTGAACGAAGTGATCGCCCGTGCCCTCCAGCAGGGCATCAGCGCAGCCGAGATCCGCGCGTGCATCGAGAACGCGATCTCGTCCACGCGATGAGGGCCGAGGTGCGAGGACGTGGCCGTGAGTGGCACGTCTTTTACACCGACGAGTCTGCGCTCGCATCCCCGTTCCCGGTCTTCGACCGGGACGGGGTTCTTGCGGGCGTTGTGATGGCCGGCTCCCCGACGACGAAGGAGATGACGGAGAGTCGTGCCGTGTTCGAGAGCGCCGAGGAGGCGAGCGAGTACGCCCGCTGGCTCGGCGCTGACGAGGTCGTCGTCAAGCGGACGATGACAAGGGAACAGTCCCTCGCCAAGGCGAGGGCCGTACGAAAGGAGGTCACCAACGGTGACTGAGAACGAGGACGTAATGCGTGAGACCGTCCACAGCGTGCAGGAGGAGCAGGGCCGCACGGGCGGAACCTACGAGTACCGGATCAAGTGCATGAACTGCGGGCTGCACTACACCGTCCTGTCCTGGACCGATGGATGGCACGAGGTCAAGGACGGCGGCTACTGCCCGGAGTGCGGGCGCAAGGGCGGCAAGCTCGTCCACGGGCCGGTCGCGCGGCAGGAGTTCATCTTCGAGATCGTGCCCGGAGGCGCTCCGCTGGCCGGGATGACGACACCCGAGCATGCGAGTCCCTTCGGGATCGGCTCGCTTGTCCCGCCGAAGGAGAAGGAGGAGTAATGGCCGTAGTCCGCCAGCACTGGCGCGACGCGGTCGAAGTGCATACGGAGGCGGCCCACTGGGCCGCCTCTGATGCCGGTGCGAACTTCATCCGCGCTCGCTTCCAGTACGACATGGACGAGTACAGCGAGTACCCGGACATCGTCCACCTGATCCAGACCGTGTTCGTGGCTGCGCGCTACAACCTCGCGCAGGCGGTGCCGCTCTTCGTCTCTGCGGAGATGGGGATGCTGGTCGAGAGCGCGACCTACGACGCGACCGTGCGCTTCGAGCCGGAGCCGCTCTACCCGACCGACGTGGTCGAGCTTGACGGCTTCATGTACTTCGAGCGTCCGTTCGAGATCCCGGACCGCTTCGGCCGCAACATTGAAATCGGAGCGGTCTCCTGGACGCCGATCATGGACCCGTCCGACAGGACAGGCTCTGACCGCGTCCTGACAAGGGATGACGAGATGCGCGAGTGGCTGGAGACGAGGCATCGCCTCGGACTCCAGGACGGAATCGCAATCACGCTCTGGTCTCCGACCGACAGCAAAGATGTGGCCGAGAAGTGGGACGAGGCAATCGGCGGCTTCCGCCCGCGCGTCATCCCGATCCACATCACCCCCTGGTGGTGGGGCATGTCGTTCTCGGACAACGACGTGACCGTGGACGGCCGGCCGACCGGTGCGGAGCACTGGTGGCGTCTCGTCCAGATCACCTGGCGGCTGATGCAGCAGCACATCGTCGTCCGCCGCAAGGAGGCACTGCCGCGTCCGCTACGGCGGGAACGGTCGCGCTACGGGATCCCGCCGAACGACTGCGTCGTCGTCACGCTCCGGCGTGAGCGCGACCCGGATCGCGGCGACGGGCCGACGGGCGAGGAGGCGCACTACTCGCACCGCTTCATCCGTCGCGGGCACTGGCGCAACCAGTGGTACTCCTCGGAGCGTGTGCATCGGCAGATCTACATCGCGCAGACAATCGTCGGTGACGAGAACCTGCCGCTGATCATCAAGCCGCACGCCTATGCGTGGACGAGATGAGCGCCTTCGGGATCGGCCGCGAGCACTCCGACGCGGCCTGGTGCCGGCAGATCTTCGCGAGCATCAAGCCCGGTGGCGTCTGGGCGGTGCCGCGAAGCGGCCTCGTCTTCCGCAAGGAGCCGGACGAGCCGCCGACGTTCCGCCTCTTCGAGGTGATGCCGCACGACCCCGGGATGCCCTTCGGCATCGAGGACCTGCGCGCCTACCAGCGCGAGGACCTGGAGACGATCCGGGAGAAGTTCTCGAACGCGGGCATCGCCGTGATCGGAGAGATCGAAAGTTGAGGGGAGCCGCCGAACACGGCTCCCCTCAAGGTGGTCGGTCCGCGTCCCGGAAAGGTCCCCACCTAACGACGCAGCAAGGAGTCGCGCCGCCGGGTTCCGCGGACTCGCCAAGCCTACCTGGTAACCTCACCCTCCCCACCGAAAGGAGTCGTCATGGCTCACAAGGATGTTGACCGTCTCGACCTGCCCAAGGGCTACACGCTCAAGCTCTCGGGCACGCAGCACCTGACCGTGATCCAACCCGACGGCGAGCCGCTGCGGATGCCGAACGGCGTCCCCGTCACTTGCGCGCTCACGCCCGGGACCGACCGCACGCGCACCATCGAGGCCTCGCGCATCCGGCGCGCGCTGCGCGGCGATGCTGATGTCCCGACAAGGGGCGCTGAAGTGGACGAGCAGGAAGCGGCCGAGCCTGAAGCGAAGCGGGACAAGCCCCCGCGCTCGGCTTCGAGGCGAAGGCAGAAGGCCAAGCTGGGCGGCAAGGTGCGCTTCGCGCCGCTGCCCGTAGCAGCAGAGGCCGCTCCGACCCGGAGAACCGTGACGTTCGACTCGCTCTGCCATGTGGAGCGCCGCTACCAGGCGGCTGTGACAATGGCGGGGATGACTTCGTTCGAGCGCGATATGTTCGCGCTCTGGAGGACGATGCGAAGACGTGGGATATCGCCCTGGTCGAGCAGGACGGCCGGCTGGTGATCCACGCCGCCGGCTGCCAGGCCGTCCGGGAGCTTGCCGCTGCCGGCGCGCCGGTTGCGACCCTGTTCGGCTGCAAGGCGCTGCCGAGCGGGCTGCCTCTCGCCGACTGCATGAACGAAGCCGCCCGCCGAAGCCCTGTCCGAGGACTGGGCTAAGGCAGGCGACGCGAAGACCCTACAGGAAGGAGCAGAGCAGTGACTGCAAGCGAACTCGCGGCCGAGATCTGGGGTGTCGGCCACAAGGACTCGCGCAGCCCCGGTGCTCGCATCGTGCGCCTGGTCGCACGCGAGTTGTTCCCCGAGCAGGCTCCGGGCAAGGGGCGGGCCTGGCGCTTCACGAAGGGGCAGGCCTCGAAGATCCGCCGCCACCGCCGGGTGAAGACGGCCTTCTCGGCGTGAGAGCGGCGGTCGTGTTGGTGGCGACGGGGGTTCACCTTGACTGGGTAACCCGCCGCCCTCCGGCCCGCCGCTCTTGAACACGGACGGGGACCCGAAGGTCCCCGACGTGATAGGTTCGCCACCGGGAAAGACAACGAACCTGGACGTAGCCTAGCGAAGTTGTCCCAGATGACAAGGGCGGATCGCCGTGTCCACTGGTGAGGCACACGCGCGAGGTACGTCCCGCCACCTGCACCGGACAGGCCGTGGCGGGACTTCGCTCCGACAGCGGACAGAGTTCCACTGCACCGCGCGAGCGAAGGAATCCTCAAAGCACACCGGGAGCACCTAGGCGGATTACGAGCTTCCCTCACTACAGACTCAGGCAGGCAGCCAGCCAGCTACCCCTTCCGGGCAGTAGAGCCGAAACGTACGCTCGAAACCCTGAATCCTTGACAGCCGTCAAGTGTGGTATCCTTCCTGCGCCCGCATCTTGCGGAGCACCCATAGCCGGACACGCTCGCAGAGCTAACCCCCGGCTCAACAGAGGAAGGAGCACCGATGCCAGACAAGGCATCCCCGAAGCGGGGGCGGTTCGAGATCTTGCCCGCCAAGAGACTCACCGTCATCGACCGCTACCAGCGCATCCCGAAGCAGTCACGGGTGAACTGGCTCAAGACCAACTGGGACGAAGACAAGGTCGGCGTCCTCCAGGTGGCCTACATCACCGACGGCGAATACAAGGGCCGGTTGCACGTCTACCAGGGCGGCACTCGCCACGCCGTGAAGATGGCTACCGATCCCGACTACCTGTTCGATTGCTACATCAAGGACATGACCGCGAAGGAGGCCGCGAAGCGGTTCCTGGCCGAGAACAGAGACAGCCAGAAGCCCTCCGCCTTCGCCCGCTTCAAGGTCGGAACGGCGGCAGGCGAGGCGGTCGCGCTCGCAGTCGAGGCGGCACTCGCAGAGGTGGAGTTGGTCCCGGACGAGAGCCGCTCGATCTACGGCAACGGCACCCCGGGCATGTTCTCCGCCTTCGCGGCGGCAGAGCGGATCGTGAAGCGCAGCTACGCGATCACGGGCGACTGGGACCTCGCCTCGGCGCACCTGGCCTGGTCGCTCCAGGCCGGCCGGCGGGCCTACCCCCAGCACGGCGAGCAGACGACCGCATCAGGCCACGACGCCGACATCATCCAGGCGCTCTCCACGATGGCGTTCAAGAACGTGCGCATCGTCGGGGACGACGCCCTGGAGGGGAAGGTCGTCTCGGCCGTGAACACCTACTACGCGGGCTGGAACGACACCCTCGACAAGCTGTTCGAGGACCGGCAGTTGATGAAGCCCGAGCACTGGCGGACCGCCTATGTCGCCCTGCGCGGCAACGTGGGCGGCTCCGAGAGTCGCGGCGTGCAGATCCAGAAGCTGATCGCGAAGAACTTCAATCGCGGCAACTCCGGCATCCTGATGCGCTACGACGCATGATCGACCGGGCGCGTAGCTCAACGGGAGAGCGCCACCGTGACATGGTGGAGGCTGGAGGTTCGACCCCTCCCGCGCCCAATCCCCACCGAAAGGAGGAGTGATGTCCGAACGCGATCTCGCCTGGGAGGCGATGGTCGAGGTGTGTGGCTACCACGCCCCGGTCACCGAGACCGAGCGTGGCCGCATCAACAGCGCCCTGAAGGAGCTACGGAAGGTCTATCCGGACTCGACCATGTACGCCATCGCCGTGGACGTTCGCGCCCGCGCGGAGGTGTATCTGCGCAAGTTCCCGGGCATGGAGTTGACCCCGCAGGCGCTCGTCGGCAACTGGTCGCGCCTCGATCCGAGCGACAGGCCCGCGATCACGCTCCCGGAGACCGAGAAGGCTCCGCGTGGCTGCGAGACCTGCAACGGCGATGGGATCGTCCTTTACCAGGTCCGCTCGGACGGCTCGGAGGAGTACGCGCCCTGCCCCGACTGCGTGGCCGACCACACGAAGGCCGGCTTCTGGCGGCACTACAACCTGAAGGAGGGCGAGTCGATGCGCTACAACCCTCCCGAGCCTGCGAAGGTCAGAGCGGCGATGCTGAGGCTCCTGGAGCCGGAGGCGCACGATGTCTGACGAGCAGAGGAGCGACGAACCGGTGGACCGGCTCACCCGGATGGGCAACCGCCTGATCGAGAGCTTCCTGAACGACGAGGAGCTTCACGACGACGACACCCTGATTGTCCTCTGCGACGACTCGACAAGGGGCGGGATCGCCCTGCACGGCTTCGAGTCGGACTCCGAGGCGATGGTCGCCATGTACTCGCACCTGCGCGCGCTCTTCCGCGTCAACGGCAAGGATCTCCAGATCCATGCCCTCCGACAGGGCTGATAGGGTTGAATCCTCCCCACCGCAAGGAGTACACACATGTCCGTACCTGAAGCGCCCCCTGCTGAGCAGACGATCACCGGCCCAGTCGTCGGTGTGATCACCAAGTCGGCCGACACCTGGCAGGTCGCGGTCAAGACCGACCCGTCCTCGCAGTACACGAAGAACCTGTGGACGAAGGACGAGGAGCTTGCGACCCGGATGATGCGGAGCATCGGCCAGGTCTTCTCGTTCTACTGCCGCATCTCCGAGTGGACGCGCCAGGACGGCTCACCGGTCAAGAGCCTCTGGATCAACGGCTGGTCGGAGGGCCACGCGCAAGCGCTGCTCGCCCCGCAGGTGGACGGCGACACCATGTCGCCCATCACCGACGAGGTCGCACGCGCCCAGCAGGCGCTCGCAGAGGCGCAGGCACGACAGGTCGCCGCTGCCCAGCAACAAGCCCAGGCAGGCTGGCAGTCGAACGAGCCGAGAAGCTCCTCGCCCGCGGACGAGCGCGAGCTTCACATCATGCGCGAGGCGGCCGACGCGCGGGCCGCCACGATCCTCGCCGCGATGATCCAGACCGGAACGATGACCCTGGAGGACCTGACCCCGGAGCGGATGCACAGCTTCCTCGACACCTTCTCGAACCGGCGGATCAACTTCTACGAGACCGGCCAGTCGCAGTACCAGGACGAGATCCCGTTCTGATGGAGCAAGGCTCCCTGCTTGACCCCGAGGAACCGGCAATCGGAGCCTTCCAGCGGGACGCCCATGAGACGGCGAGGGGCGCTGCCATCGACCTCTACGAGCGCAGCGGCAAGCAGCGCGGCGCGGTCCTGAAAGCGTTCAGGGAGGCGGGTGAGAGCGGCCTGACCGACGAAGAGGGCGAGTTGAGCACGGGGATCACCCGCTTCCGTACGCGACGGGCCGAGCTAATGACGAAGTACAACCAGCCGATTCACAAGAGCACGATGCGGCGCAAGACGACTCGCGGCAAGCCCGCAATCGTGTGGGTCTACCAAGAATGGCCTAGCTGATGTCGATCCTCGACCGTTTCATCGAGGTCCGCCCGCCCAGCGAGATCGACTGGGTGGACGAGGAGTGGCTCGGCTTCACCCACTTCTCGGCCACCTCTCTGAGAATGCTCTCACGCTGCCCGGAGCAGTTCAGGAACCGCTACGTCCTGCACCGGAAGGAGCGGCCAGGGTCGGCGCTCGTAATCGGCTCCGCCTTCCACGACGCCCTTCGCTTCAACTACGCCCAGAAGATCGAGACGCACATCGACCTGCGCTACTCGGACGTGGTCGAGTACCTCCAGGACGCCGCCTGGCCGGAGTGCGTCGAGAAGGACGGCGGCGTCGAGGAGATCCGCTGGGACGACGGCCAGACGCCCGCCGACGCTCGCCACGACGCGGAGCGGATCACGGGCGCGTACTACAAGTCGGTCGTCCCGCGCATCCAGCCAATCCGGGCCGAACAGAAGTTCGCCGTCCGGGTACCGAACGTGCGTATCCCTCTGATCGGCTACATCGACCAGGAGTGCGAGAGCGAGATCATCGACACGAAGACCGGCAAGCAGGTGCAGCGCAAGGTCGACTCGGCCTGGCGCTTCCAGGGGCGGATCTACCAGCTTGCGATCCCGAAGCCGGTCCACTTCCACTCGGTCTCGCGGGCGAAGACGCCTTCGATCTCGACTCCGCTGGAGTCGGAGGAGATGGCGCTCGAACTCGACCGCCGCCAGCTAGAGCAGACCCACCGGGTCGTCCAGGACTTTGCCGGTCAGGTCGAGTACTTCATGGAGCGCTACGGGCCTGACAACCCCTGGCCGACGACGGGCCTCTTCCAGAGCCTGCGCGGAGGGGACGCCTGCAACTTCTGCGGCTACCGAAGCCACTGTGTCGCATG
>Ga0126383_10001142_pt1 | contig 16242 bp, 31 predicted proteins | sample PanSoiMetPlot_35_FD_96882 | JGI IMG/M metagenome (GOLD analysis project Ga0126383, IMG submission 96882) | Tropical forest soil microbial communities from Panama - MetaG Plot_35 | ecosystem: Environmental > Terrestrial > Soil > Tropical forest > Bulk soil | place: Panama | collected 2016-02-17
AGCCGGGCCGTTAGGGTTCTTCCGGGGTCGACCACGTTTCCGGGGCGCCGGCGCAACCCTCCTCGTCTGGGGGGGGTGCGAGGCCATGGCCGGCTTGGGCCGCAGCGCGCTGGAAATGACCTCCATTGCATTCAGGACGGCTGCGCGCCGGGTGTCCCGCACTTGATACGCGGCATCCCACAGGGCCTTGCCGAGGTCGCTGAGTATCTTGTCCTCGCCGGCAATGGCGGGTGTCGTGTCATTCAACTTGTGTACTCCTCTGCTTGTCTGCTTCCAGAGCTGTCGGCTTGTAGCGTCGGTCCTTGGCGTTCGCCAATTTTCGCTTCGCCCGCTTCGGCGTCGCGCTCCATGCCTCCATGAGGGCCGCGCTGCCCTGCGTCGCGGCCGTCGTCAGCCGAACATCGTGCTCGGCGAGTTCTGTGTCCGAGATGGGCCCATCCTCGGTGTCATCAAGCGCCGCCCCGGCTTCCGCGGGTTCGCTGATGCGTTCAGAAGCCGGGGCGGCCGTCCCCGCCGCCGTGGTGTGTGCCAACGTCGGGGATGCTCCCCCTCTAGCCCATCGGGCGAACGCCGCGCCCATGTTCTCGTCCAGTGCCCGGCCCTCCTGGATGAAGGGCTGCAGGAACACCGGCAGCTTGATGACGAAGTCTTCGCCCACCTTGTCGCTTTTCCACACCGGCACGCCGTCGGCGCGCGGGGGCAGCAGGCAAACGAGGTCGAGGGTGTGGACGATCTCGATCGGGGCGACCGGCTGCCACCCGATGTTGGTGACGATCTTCTTCCCGCGGTCGATCTCTTGGCGTGTTTTTTCGCGTGCCCTGAACGTGAAAATCAGAGGCACCTTGATCTTGAGAATGCCAGAGATCAGCGCCTTTCGCTCTGCCTTTGGCTTCGCCCATGCGGCCCATTCGTTGCCGCCCATCTTGGGAACAAGCTCGTCGTGCCAAGCGAGATAGCTGTCGTGTTCATCGGAGGCGCTATCCACGATAATAGCCGCCGGCTTCCGCTCAAGCTGAGCTTGAATTGCTGCTAGAAAGGCGCCGGACCTTGAACCTGGGTCCAGCTCCAGCACATCGAATTTTATCCGGTCGCAATATTTGCGAGAACGCCCGGCTTCCGTGTCGATCACAATGATGTCGCCGCCGCGTACGGACTGGATCCCATGCGCCAACCGCAGCGCGGATAGGGTCTTGCCGCCGGCGGGAGGCCCAAGGATGCCAATCAATAGCGGCTCCTCGGCGCGCACTGCCGGCTTGGCCTGATAGAGGGTAGGGGCGTTCATCCGCCCGCCAAGCTCGTCAGCATGGGGGCGCCCTGCTTCACGTGAAACACGATCTCACGGGCAAAGGCGTCCCGCTCGAGCCACGCCGGCACGTCGGGGTGCCAGATGCGGTCGGCGTAGTCGGGCCACTCGCCCGTCTGCATGCACTGCCGCCAAACGCGTTGGGCGATGTCGACCTCGCGGCGGCCGATCGTCATCCACGCCTCGTCCAGCTCATGGACGCTCAGCGCATAGGGCTCCTGCTGCTCGATGGCGACGAAGAGGAACCGGCGGCGGCCGGCGCCCTCGGGGTCGAGCGCATCGAGGCCGCGCTCGTGGAACGCCGCCTGAATATGCCATCCATCGTCGGCGATTTTCCGCGCGATGGCGTGCGGTGCCGCGGAGCCCGCGGTGGTCTTGAGGTCGACGCAGCAAAGCCCGCCGTCTCCCATCCAATCGATCAGCGATCGGAACCAGATGCCGCGCTCGTCCCAGGCAAGCATCACCTCGGACGCGCCGCCGTCGGAGCGCAGCGTCGCGGTCAAGTTCATGGCGTCGAGCTGCTGGCGCACCTTGCTCGCAATCAGGGCCGCCGTCGCGTGGTCGGGCGCAAGGATCGGGACCAGCCCGTTCTCGATCGCGTGGTCGCGGGCGTCCTGCGTGTCTTTCTTTCGGAAGTCGTCGGCATCGATTAGATGGAACTCTTGGCCGCGGCCGAGGACGAGGCGGTGGGCGACGGTCCCGATCGCCATCGGCCGCGAATATTCGAGGGCCGCGGCCGTGCTCGGGCTGAGCCTTGGATGCTCACGCCGCGCATGCATAGGCGATTGCCGCAGCAGGATTTTCGCGATCGATTGCGTCAGGCTCGGCTGGGGGCAGGGGTCGCTGTAGTAATCCGCCGGCTCAACGTCGGTGTGGATGCCTCGTCCAATCATGCGGGCGACCGTAATATCGTCCGCCGATATGATCAAGTCCGAAGACATCGCCCCGCGATATGTCAACTCGTAAAAATGCCATGCGGCAGGTTGCCTATGTCATCTCATCGACATAAGGTGGTGCGGCTGAGGGAGGCGTATCATGGGACGAGATTTACAGCTGTCGGCAGCCGCATCAGTTGTGCATGTGCTGCCGGCAGTCAGCAAAAAGAAGAAGATCGAAATTCTAAAGACCGCGATCGAAATCATTGAAACTCATGCGGAACGCATCCGTCCCAAGCGCTCGCGCAAGAGCGAGGGCAGGCCGTCGAGATTGTTGAGGTAGATGTAATCCAGGGTCAGTCCGGGGAGCACCGCCCTGATTTTTATGCCGGACGTAACCGGCGGCAAAAACAGCTGGTTTTCCCAGTGGTTCCATGTCGCGGGATGAAATCCGTAGGTTCTGCAAAACTTCGCCTGCCCCCCATCGCCGTCACCGTAGCCTGCGAGCGTGCGTATCCTGCGCAAGCGTCTGCCTATGTCGTTCATCTGAGAGCCCCTTTTTTTGAGACGGCCGCCCCTACCCCCCTCATTTGAGGGGTTGACATGAGGCCGGCCGCAAGGCGGGAACCGGCTATAGCATCTCAGAAAATTAGACGATACTCAAGTCGTGAGACGATTGTGTGTATATCGCCCGGCGATATACATTGCCCGTCATGAGGCTCCAAACCGCTCGCGACGTGATCGGCGCGCTCGGCGGCCTGCACGCAGTGTGCGAGCTGACGGGACGCGATAAGCGCACCGTGTCTGCGTGGCAGACGAGGATCGGCGCTCTCCCCGCCAGTACCTACGTGCTCATGCAGCGCAAGCTGGAGCGCCTCGGCTACCACGCCCCGCCGGAGCTGTGGGGCATGCTCGGCTATCGGCGGGCGAGCTGATGCCCATGACGATGGGGCTGCCCAGCCACGAGGCGATGTCGCGCCGCGCCACACGGCGCATCGATTTCGAGGTGCCCGGCGACGTTGTGCCATGGGCGCGCGCCGGCCGATCGAAGACGGGGGCGACGTACACGCCTGCCAGACAAGGCCGCTACATGGCGACGATCAAGTCGCTATGCGCCGCCGAGCTTGGCGGTGCTCCGCCGCTCGCCGGGCCGATCGGCCTCGACGTGTGGGCGAACTTCGCGACGCCTATTTCATGGTCGGGAAAAAAGCGGGCGGCGGCATATTGGCAGACATCGCGGCCGGACTGGGACAACTGCGCGAAAATTGTCTGCGACGCGCTGAGCGGCGTGGCCTGGCTCGACGACAAGCAAGTCTGCTGCACGTCCGTCTGGAAGATGTACTCGGCGAAGCCTGGGCTGATCCTGTCCATCTGGGAATTGGTGGGGGGCGCATGACCGGGGCCAACACCGACCCGCGCTGCCAGCACCCGACCGCGTGCCAACGGCGCGGCCGATACGCGCGCACATGCGCCGCCTGCTACTGCGCCGCGCTGCCCGCGCGCAACGCTTCGGCGGAGCATCGCGCCAAGCAATCGGCGGCCATGAAGGCGGTATGGGCCCGCCGGTTCGCCGCCGTCGGCGGTCCCGATCTCGACGAGTACCGTCGCCTTTACCGCAAGATCAAACAGCCCGACGCGCGGATGGTCATGGCCGCCGAGCGGCCCGAGTTCCTGCCGGCATTCGACCAGGCGATGCAATGGAAGGCCCCGCGACATAAGGGGCAACTTCCCGCAATTCTCCGCAATTCCCCGCAATGCGGGAGTTTGCGGGACAGGAGGGCACGGCCATGAACAGACCGTGGATGCCGCTCTATGTCGCCGAGTTCGCCATCGAGACGGCACATCTCAGCGCGATCGAGACTGGCATCTACATCCGGCTGATCATGCACTGCTGGGAACATGGGACCATCCCGCGGGATGACCGACGGCTTGCGCTCATAGCCCATTGCGACCCGCGGCTATGGCACCAATACCGCGGAACGGTGCTGCAATTCTTCGACATCGTAGACGCCTCTACGATGCAGCATCAAAAGACTTCTGCGGAGCTGCACCGTTGCGACGAAATCTCTAATAAACGCAAGGCCGCGGCCCAGCAAATGCACAGCAATTGCACAGCAATTGCAGAGCAATTGCACACACACGCGCGCGCGTCTTCACAATCACAATCACAGTCACAAAGAGAAGAGAAGAATAGGGGATCGCTATCGCGATCCCGCGCGCGCGAGAGGGCGACCCCGATGTCGGCGGACTTCCGTTTGACGCAGGCCGATGTCGACTACGCCCTGCGGCAGCCCGGGTGGGACAGAGGCAGGGTGCAATCCGAGTTCGAGCGGTTCTGCGACCACGCGGCAGCCAAGGGCAGCGTGTACTGCAATTGGCATGCGGCGTGGAGAAACTGGACGACCAGCAGGTATCAGGGAGGTTCAAATGGCAGCGTATACCGCCAGAAGCGGCATGCCAGCGATACGGCCCGCGAACTCGCAGACGAACTACGATCCCTCGAACGTGCGGCAGCAATTGACGGAGAGGCTGACTGGCTCCGAGGCGGTCGAAATGGTGGCTAGGCTGCTGAGCGTGTGGCCAAACGCGACCGATGTCAGCAAGGAATACATCGGCGGCATTGCCGCTGTGCTGCGCGAATATCCGCGCATCGTCGCATACCGCTGCTGCGATCCCGTGCACGGCCTCGCCCGGGAATGCAAATTTCCCCGGCCATTGATTTCCGATGTCGCCGCATGGTGCGACCGCGAGCGCGCCGGCATGTACCGGATAATCGATCGCGATGACCTGGATCGGCGAACGATCGAGGGGCGTCGCGGGAAGGAAATGCTCTCCGCGGATGAACGCAGGGCCGAGGTTGCGGCCGTGCTGAAAAAATACTGGCCCGCGGGACAGACGCCTGCCGGCGAGCCGAAAAAAACATGGCAGCCGCCGACCGACCTGACCGCGTCGCCGTCGCTGAAAGCTGCGGAGTAACCCTCAACTGAACGAAGGAGGCGTAAAATGAGCGTCATTGCCTTGAGAGCGGTCGATACCCTGGAAGAGGCCGCGGTGTCGATAAACCGGCAATTCGAAATTGCCGACAGGGAACACGACAAAAGCAAAAGCGCAGGCAGCAAGGAATATTATGCGCGACTTACCGCGGGCGTCATGCTCCTCGACGCCCGCAAACGCGTCGAGGCCGAAACAGACATGGGGTGGGAGGCATGGTGCAAGCAGAACGTCAATAAGAGCCAAAGCTACATTCGCAAGTGCATGCAAGATGCCCGGTCATCTCATCCAGAGCATGCGCTGGATGAGCGGCGGGCAGATACCAAGGACAGCATGAGGAAGACGCGGGAAAAGCGCTCCCACGTGGGAGCGGTCGAGCAAGCTATCAACCTCATCAAAGCGATGACGCCCGACGAGTTGATGCAATTCGACGCGGCATATCGATCATTCAAAGAAGGAGGACTGACATGACCACGAGAAGGTACCCGAAAAAGGTTCGCATCAGGGTTACAAGAGAAGCTATCGCACAAGGAAAATGCGGCGATTGGACGTGTTGCATGCTCAAGCTTGCCATTGCCGGGAGCATGGGCCTCGTTCACGGCTATATGCGAGTTGACGCCACCGGCGTGCGCTTGACCAGACGGCCAGACTTTCGGGAAAAAGGAGAATTGCCACGTTGGGTTCTCGACAAGCTTGTCCTTTTCGACGCGATCAAAAAAATTGGGCTCGATCCGCTGGACTACATCAATCCTTTCGAGTTCGATTTGTATTTGACGCCATATGCCAGGGTTGAACCAAAGGCGACGGAGGCGCGCAAAAAGCAGATCAATGACGCGCGGAAGGCTCGCAAGGCAAGGGGGGAGCCAGACAAACAATATTTCATGCGCGCCCGCGTTGATGGCTTGCATATTGGCCGGCAGCTCGCCGCGCAAATTCGACGGGTGGAGCGTGACGCCGAACGCGCAGCATGAGGAAGGACCGGCGCGGCGCGTCGAGGCGCTCATCCGGAAATGGATGGCGCACGATGGCGGGCATTGGATCAGTCCGGCGGAGATGTATCGCGAGTGCGGCCCGCCTCCACCCGGCATCACGCAACGCAACTGGCAGTGCAGCCTGCGAAATAAAATGCAACGTGAGTGCGGCCTCGGTCCAAAAATCAAAAGCCCGCTGCAGTTGCCGGTGACGCCGTGCCATGCGCGCGGGCGCGATATCCCGCAGGCGGTGTGGGACATGCTCGACATGCCGCCGCTCATGACGCAGCCGCCCGTCAAGGGCGGCCGCTGCTACGGTTGGGCGGTATCTGCGGCAGCGCCTCGGACGGCACTGCGGTGGTTCAAACTTGCGCCGTCCCCAGTCGCACCATCGCCCGCAAAAGCTTGGCAACAGTGACGGGGATGCAATAGCCGCCGCCCTCGCTGGCGTACCGGAATGACATCCGCTCCGAAATACCCAGAACGCCCTCGCGGCCGGCGCTATAGGGCGTGTGCCCCAGCCGCTGCAGGCTCTCGATGTATTCCTCGCTCGACATCTGCGGGTAGGGCGTCGTAGGAAGCTCACCCATGCGTTTTTCCTCCTCCCCGCTGTCTGGGAGCGGCCGACCGCGAAACACGCATTGGCAGCCTTCCTACGGGCGTGGCGGGCCTATCGTCGGGCGATAGGGCCATGGCGAACCGTTCGCTAAGGTTGCCATGTCGGAGGCGCTCGCGAAATTCATCCACATCTTCGCCGCAGCGTTCCGCCAATCGGTTGGCGAGGAGATGGCCCGTATCCACGATCGCCTTGACAGCGAGGGGCTGACCGGCCCACATTTCCAGCTGCATCCTGATTATTTCGATGATATCGGCCTGCGAGAGGCCATACGCTGTTTTCGTCGTTCTCATCGGTTTGCCCCCCGGGGCCTGACGCCCTCGATCTGGTGGTGGATGCGGGCGATATGCGGCCGGCGCTGGTGGTTACCGGTGCGCCTGATGCTTTCGCCCCTACGCTGTGCCGCCTTGCGCCGTTTTTCGCGATAGCCGGCGCCATTTTCGAGGCGCTGTGTCTTTTTCGGCGCCGGGAGGGTGTAATCGCCGCAAGTATATTGGGCATTGGCGCCGCGATCGAAGCTGACAATTTCCAATTTTAACGGCGGGGGCGTCATGTAGCGCACCCAGTAGCTATCCAGCTCGATGTAGACGCGCCCCAAATGTACGCGCGCGGCCTTGGCATCGGCGACGGTGCGCAGCAGGCACTGGGCCGCGGCGCATTTTCCGGGATCTTTGGATCGTCCGCGCCGGGCATCGTCCTTGGATATGCTGATATGCAGCGGCTCGGTCGCGTCGATGACGGGCTTGCCGTTTATTCGCATGTCGCTTCTCCCTGTTTTTCGAGCCACGCGGAATACATGTTCATGGTCAGGCCTCATCTGCAGCAGCACCATCGCTGCTGTACTGACACCATGACATGTGATGCCCGACCTGTCAACACGTCATGTGATAAAATCTGAGATTTCATTCACCAAAGGACGGAAAAAAGGAAAGGCGGGGTACTTTTCCGTCCCAGTCAGCCTCAACCTGGACGGAAAAATGAAGAGTTCTGGCACTTTTCTGTCCCGGTCGTCGTCTCGAACCTGGCCGCCATCGGAGGCATTGCGGACGGCCTTCTCGTTGACCCCGAGCTCGCGGGCGGTCTGGCTGTTCCCGAGTTCATGAGGCTGGCGGTTCAAAGGGTCGGAAACTTTCCGAGCCTTTGCCAGCTCCCGCCACTCCGTATCGCGCGGCGATAAAATGCACGTGATACCCCCTCTGGCCCCTTGACAGGAAAACCGCGCACCGGAGGATGCACCAAACGTCTCTCCTGCTATCATGGTTACCGGAAGGCCGGTCCGCCGGAGGCACACGCTTGAAAAGACAGCGCGAAGCGCTCCGCACCGCAAAAAACAACCCTTCCATCCTTCCGCAGCGGAGCGAGGACACGAGGAGGCCAACGGCCGACGACGTGCAGTCAGCGCTCTACGCGCGCGGTTCAACACGCAGCGGCGGGCAGTTCTTGCGCTCAACCGCTCTTCCCAAGGCCTATCGCCCAGTGATAGCCTGCGCCCCGGGGAACACGCCCCGCAGGCGAGATGAGCAGCGCGCGGAGGGTTCAATGGCCCGAACAAGGCGAGGCTGAAGCGCGGCCCCAGGGGTTTGAATACCCGTCAAATCCGCCAAGCCTCGCAAGCTCAGTCTAGGCAATCTAATGGACGAAATGCCCGAACAAACCGAAGCGCAGTCAAAGGCTTGCGAAGACATTGCAAAGCCGGCGCGCAGCCTTCGACAAGGGCTCAGGCCTTCCCCGCTCGCCAAGGCCAGGGCGCAAGTCAGAGAGTTGCAGAAGCGCGCCACAGAGCTGAAAGGCCTCGCCGCCATGCATGAGCGACGGGCCAACGCGCTCCAGGTCACGCTCACAACCGCAACGAATGCGATCGAGCACCTCGAACAGCGCCTCAGCGTCCTCGTAGGCGACGAGGCCGCCTACTGGCAGCAACAGTGGCGCAACGAAGCCGTCGCCCGCGAATGGGCCGAGGCAAGGCTCTACCAATCCAATAATGCGCCACCGGCTTAACCGCGGCCAGCAGCAGAGCGTTGCAAGGTCGCGCAATGCCTATCGCCGTGCTATACTGGGCCGCAGGTTCCCAATCAGCGCAGAGGCGTTCGAAACGCTCTGCAAGCAAGCCATAGGGCAGATGCAGCCCACAATCTGCCCGCCAGGGAAACCGATAGGCGATGAATGTCGCGAGGACGCCACCAATGAACACGGAAGCATTGCTCGAACGCATCAGCCAACACTGCGACGCGCTAACCAAGGTCGCACACAAGCTTCGCAGCAAAAACGATCGCGCCAGCCACCTCGCAATGCAGGCCATTGATGCAGCACACCAGTGGCTGACCGAAGCCGCGACGGAACACGAAGCGCGTGACCCATTCAAACTGCACAGCGAAGACGAGGCGGCGTAATTGGCACAACGAGCGGTCGGATTAATCCCGCCTGACTGGAAGCCGAGTAAACGGGTCGCTTACCCGAAATTATTGAAGCGGATGCGACAACGAGATACCGAAGCGGCCGCTAGGGCTCGCGAACCAGGAGCGCCGTTGCGCGACGCGATCGGTCGGTTGATGCCTGGCCAGCAACTGCCGGCGCCGGTTCGGTCGGGGTCGAACGGTATCGTCGAAGCGCGCCGGATGTTTATGCACCGGATGCCGGAATTATTTGACGTATTGTTTCAGTTAGTTAAATCGAAGCACGAAATGACGCGGTTGGCAGCGTGCCGAGAATTACTCGATCGATTGATTGGTAAGCCGCAAATATCGATCGATGCGGTCACGACAAAGGTTGATGTCGGTGCGCTCTACCTCGAAGCGCTCAAGCGCGCGAACACGGTCGAAGTTACGCCGGCCACTTCCCATATTGTTCCCAGCGAGCCTGCGCAGGTGACCGAAGGCGAGGGAAAGCCTACTGCCGCAGCAACTTCCGACGAAGGTACGCTCAGTTAGGTAATCCGATGTGAGACTGCAGCTGACGCCGCACGCTACGAAGGTTGCGTGGTGCGTGAGGAGGGACGGGGCCGGCTCCGACCCCCCCCTCGATGCGGGAGGCCGGGGCGGGTGGAGCGATGCCCCCCCCACAAATTCCAGGACGGTCTTTAAATCCCCCCCCAAATTCCATGACAGGCGGTCCTGGCGCCAGGCTCCCCACATCTTCCCCGCCCATCTATTTTCCCTATCCAGCTGCCATCTATTTATTCAGGCGCCTCGCTGATGCCCCCCCCACACGCCTCGCAGGACCCCAGCAATCATTTACGCAAGGCATTCGCGATACCCCCCCCCCTGGCCTACTGGCGCCCTAGCGGTGTTCGTACAGCGCTACTTCATGGGCGACGGCGGTAAAGTCGACACCTCGGATGCGTGCCCAGTCTGCGAGAGCCAGCAACAGTTCGAACAGCTGCGTTTCGGGCTTATCGGCGGGGAAGGCATTGATTGCGGTTTCCACGGCTTTGGCTTTGGCGTCGTTATCCACTTCTTCCTCCTTGCGATTGATCATATTCCCATGCCTGGCCTGCTCGTTGGCTAGGACCATGGCGGGCGGGTGGTTTCCTGAATTCCCACCCGCCCGAGATTGCGCGGCCGCCTCGAAAGCGGCGATGACTGCGGATCGCAGCGCGGCTTGTTCCTGCTCGGAGTAATCCTGCGGCCATTTCACCTTGTCGAGATAATCGGGCGACCAGCGCGAGCATCCGTCCAGTGGCCCGAGGTGCTTACCAAGCGCGGCTGCTGCTGCTTCGATTTTGGCTTCTGTGATTGTCTTCTCGGCGCGCTCCCGCATCTCCATCAATTTGGTGGCTGCATTCGTGGATAGCTGCACGTTGAGTGCCCGCAGGTCGTCAACGGCTGCACGCAGGGTGTCGGCTTCGGCCTCGGCGGCATCCCGCTCGGCAATGAGAGCCGCAACGGTAGCCTCTGACATCCCGCCATGGGTGATTGACTGTCTGGCAGCCAACTCGGCGCGGAGGGTGTCACGTTCATTGCGAACAACGGAAGAGCATTTCCACTCGTGTTCATCTCGACATGACGGCTTTTTGCAAACGTGGATGGTGGTTTGAAAGTCGATCCGGCAATCGGAACAAGCCAGATCAGTGGCGTCGCCACACACTGAGCATTTCCGTGCGTCGGCCAGCTCAGCGCGCAGCGCGGCGATCGTGGCGTCAAGGTGCGCTATTTCGGCGGCGGCCGAAGCGTCAACGGATCGCACTCGGCCAAGCCAATTCGTCCGTCTCTTTGCCATCTCTTCGACGGCAGCGGCCTCGATCCAATCGCCCATTCACTCCTCCCTGTGGATGCCCCCCTCTATTTTCCCGTGTTATACTATTCTCCGCCTATATCGCGGGAGGATATGAATGTCTAAGGTGAGCGTGCAAGTATCATACGTTGATGTGCGCGCCGTGGTCCGTCAGTGCAGTGACGGCACGGCGATGTTTGCATTGGTATTTGAGGGGGTTCCGGATGTTGACACCGCGAGGCTGGCTGCCAACCGCATCTTGGATCTGCTCAAGACCGACGCCGCGGCGTTGTTTGGCGCTGTACGCGCGGAGGTCGAGGACGTACGGGAGGGGAAGTGGCAGTGACCACGGAAGCATTGCTGGCGGGGCGGGGCAAGACCCACGGGGACTGGGGTGAGCAAGCGGTCATCACGCAGTCGCTCAAGGATGTTATGCGAATGGTCGACGGATGGGACGGGCTAACGTCGTCTGACTGCGAAGCCCTGGAAATGATTGCGGTCAAGATCGGCCGCATCCTCGCCGGCGACCCCAACCATCGCGACCATTGGCTCGATATTAGTGGTTATGCCATGCTCGCGGCCGGCAGGGGCCCCCAGAATGACTGATATCGTCGAGCGATTGCGTGGGATGCCGTCCATGCGCGATGCGGTCGAGGCGGCGGCGGAGATCGAGAGGATGCGGGTGGCGCTGACGCAGGCGGCGCGGGAGGTTGACGAGGTCGACCGCCTGCGGGCCCTGGTCAGGGAGCTGCAGCAGAACAACGATAGCAAGCTTGCCGTCGCCGAGGTGGAGCGGCTGCACCACGAGTTGAACGCCGCGTGGGAGTTGCGGCACGCTGATGCAGTGCGGTTCATCAAGATCATCGGGGAGCATCAGGACCACATCGAGAGGCTCGCATGTCTTATCCCTGCCGATGCGGCTCCAGCAGTCAAGTAGTGGACACCCGCAGGACGACGCACTATGCGGCGCCTGCGGTGCGCCGACGGAGGCGGTGCAGGGCGTGCGGCCTGCGGTTCACGACGACGGAACTGGAAGTGCCCGCCCCTGATCATGTCCGGGCGTCCTTTGCGGCGGTTGTGCGGGCTTTGGACGATCTAAGGGCCCGGGTTTTCTGATCCCTTGACAGCCGGGCGAATTGCGAGCCTCTTTGCGCCTATCGCCGGACGATAGGATATCATGATACGCGCCCACCCGCTTGACGGCCGTTATTACCGCCCGGGGCTTGATTGGAAGCTGCTTAGGGCGTGGCGCGCAGTGGACTACGAAGACGCGAACGGGAAGCTTTACAGGATCATCTACGCAATGCCCAGGTCGAAAGCCCAGACTGGGATGGCCAAGCGCACGCAGGCGAGCGTCCATTACACAGATGATGGCGGCACCAGGACCGCGCGGTGCGGCAATTGCGCGATGTACCGCAGCCCCCATCGATGCACCGACGTGCAGGGCGACATTCATCCGACTGGCAAGTGCGACATCTGGGCGAGGGATTAGCCGTGCCAATTGTGAGCCTATTTCCTGTTTTGGCGGGCCCGCGCCCTGAAGGCGAAGCCGGCAATGCGGGAACGAGCGCGGAAGTGTTCGGGGTTGGCTTGGTAGCGCCGTCGTTGGTAGCAGGCGGTGCACAGGCCGTGGCTGAGGTGCCTTCGGTCGGTAGTTCCGCATTCGCGGCATTTGGCGAACTTCTTGGACCAGCCACCATGCAGCGTGAAGTGCTCCCGGTGATGTTCCGAGGGCGTCATCAGCTCCAGGTTTTCAATTCGGTTGTCGAGCGTGTCGTGGTTCTTGTGATGCACGTGCTCGGATCGAAGCAGGGGACGGCCTAGATGATGCTCCATCACAACACGGTGCTCGAACCGCCAGCCCTTGCGTCCAGGCCCGGCTTTGATTTGCCGGTAAGCAAGTCCGGGTCGAGCATTATGTATGCGGGTGGCGCCAATCGCTTGGCGGTCGGTCGCCCCTATGGGACGCAGTCTCTGTCGCCGCCCCCAATCCTTGTTTCCGTGGCCCGGGACGAAGCGCCTGTAATGGGCGACGTGTCCCTTTCGTCGGCCGGATTTGAGATAGACGATCGGCGCGAGGCGGCCGCAGCCGCAGGCGCAGACGTTCTGGTTACGGGTCCTGTATCGAGGCATGGCCGCCATCATTACCTATCGAATGGGAGGCGTCAATTCCGATAGTGTCACGCGCTCAACAACGCTGGGCTTTCGCGAATGAGAAGGCGAAGGGAAAGCTTGGTGCTGCCGCGCGCGATTTTGTCGCCGCCGGCCCGAAGGGCGGGTCATTCAAGCGGCTTCCGGCGCGCGTCAAGGCGAAGGGCAAGAAGCGGTGAGATGCTCGACCGTCCCGGGGACTGGCAGATCGTTTGGGAGCCGGAGCGGGTTATCCCCGGCCACTTCAAGACGGTTCAGGCATGGCGAATGCTTTACCACTTCAAGAGCCACATCGAGTTGTGGTGGAACGAGCTTACCGGCAAGTACGAATATCGGGCTCCTGATCCGAAGGCCGGCGGGTCATTCAAGAAGCTTCAGGGGCGCGTGAAGAAGGGCAAGGGGCGCGGCCGGTGAAGAAGCGTAAAGCTCAGCTGCGGGTGCTCTTTCAGGCCCGCATCAGTCCAGAAGCCGAGCGGCTGCGCCGGAGGCTGCAGCGCATCATTCCGCGGGCGACCAATTCCGTCTTGATGGAGCGTGCATTGCGGCTGCTGGCAGAGGAACAAAGTCATGAAGGCCGTGAAACCGATCAAGCCGAAGGCCGGCGAAATGGCGATGGGCAAGCCTGCGCCGCGCATGATCACTAAGGCGCTGCGCAAGGCGGGCATGCCTCCGGTGAAGAAGCCGAAGATGAAGAAGGGCTACTGACATGAGACGTGGCAGCTACCGCCGCCGTGACGGCGACCTCGATGACTACGGCCTCACGGAAAGCCCCCGCCGCATGGTCGATCCCAGCTACACGCATTTTTACAACCCCAATCTCGACAATGGCGGCGGCGAGCGCCGCGGCGCCAACCTTTACAAGGGCAATCCCATGGGCAGCGGCGGCAAAGAACGACACGCGCGTTACGATCGCGAGGCCGAGCACGGCGTGCCGGACACCGGCCGCATTCCCGACCGCACCAATGCCGAGGTGGGCTACATGAGGCCTCGCGGCGCCGAGGCCCGCGGCAGCGCCGGGCCCTCCCCGCGGAAGGTCCATAAATATGCAGTCAGCAAATCCCGCGGCTACCGAGAGCGCTAAAATTGCAGCGCTGTTCGTCGAAACGGGTGGCTGCTATTTCGGCCTGCCGAATGTGGACCCGTGGGACGAGCCGCGCGATGCCCGCAAATATGACGGCCCGTGGCGGATCATTGCGCACCCACCGTGCGCGCGTTGGGGGCGGTACTGGTCCGGTGCACCGATGTTCCCCGGCAGATACAAAAAGGGTGACGATGGCGGCTGCTTTGCCTCGGCATTGCAATCGGTGCGCACTTACGGCGGCATACTGGAGCATCCCGAGGGCTCGGCGGCATGGGATCATTTCGGACTGACCAAGCCGCCGCGCGCCGGTGGATGGGTGTATGCCGATTTTGATGGCGGCTGGACGTGCTGTGTCGAGCAGGGCGCTTATGGCCACCGTGCACGCAAGGCGACCTGGCTGTATGCCCATGGCATCGATGTTAGACCCCTGGCATGGGGTAAGGCGCCCGGTGATTTTGTCCGTCTGGATGATGGCTATCACTCGCCAGAGGATCGGCGCCGCGCCGTGAAACTGGGAGCTTGCCAGCGACTGTCTCATCGCCAGAGGGCTGCTACTCCCATTGCCTTTCGCGACCTGCTGATCAATCTTGTTTCCCGGGCCGCGGCATGACCTTCGCGGCCGAAACGTGGTTTCCTCCCCAGACTGGGCAACCGGAAACGGTTGCCCTTCCTTCTGCGCAGGAGCTAAAGCCGCTTATTGCCCGGTACGCCAACGACCGACCGGCGTTTTTCCGCGACGTGATGGGCGTTCGCCATATTGAGCCATGGCAGCTGCGCGAGCTGCAGGCGCTCGACGCGGGATGCACGCGCTTATCGGTGAGAAGCGGCCACGGCGTGGGCAAAACAATGTTCCTGGCCGGCGCAATCCTGCACTTCCTGCTGACGCGCCACCCCTGCAAGGTGGCCGTAACGGCGCCCAGCGCGACGCAGCTGTTCGACGCGCTGGCCAGCGAGGTGCGCATCTGGATGAAGCGCATTGACGACCACAACCCGTTCTTCAAGGGGCTGCTGCAGGCGACCAGCGAGCGCGTGTTCTTCGTGCCGGCGCCGGAGGCGAGCTTTTGCACGTACCGCACAAGCAGAAAGGATAGCCCCGAAGCGCTGCAGGGCATTCACGCGGAGCATGTCCTCCTGGTGGCCGACGAGGCCTCGGGCGTCGCGGAGCAGGTGTTCGAGGCGGCGTCGGGGTCGATGTCGACGAGGGGCGCCATCACCATTCTCGCCAGCAATCCCACCCGCGCGTCGGGGTTCTTCTACCAGACGCAAACCAAGCTTCGCAAAATCTGGCGAACCGCCAAGGTTACCTGCTTCGATAGTTCGCGCGTCGACCCCGCCTATATCGAGGAGGAGCGCGCCTATGGGCCGGAGAAGAACCGTTTCCGCATCAGGGTTTTGGCCGAGTTTCCTACCGGCGATGATGATGTTTTGATATCCCGCGACCTGGTCGAGGCGGCGATGAAGCGCGACATTATCGCGCCGCGCGCCGAGCCGGTTTACTGGGGCGTTGACGTTGCGCGGTCACTGACGCGCGATGCATCGAGCCTCGCCAAGCGCAAAGGCCCCGTGTGCCTGGAGAAGGTCAAGCGGTGGCAGTATGACGACGTGATGCGCCTGACCGGCCAGATCATGCGCGAGTGGGACGACACCGCAGAGAAAGACCGGCCGGAAGCCATTTTCGTGGACGTTATCGGGGTTGGGGGCGGCGTGGTCGACCGATTGCGCGAGCTTGGCTTGCCCGTGGTCGGGATCAATGTCGGCGAGAGTTCCAGCGTGCTCAGCAAGGCCCAGCGCCTGCGCGACGAGTTGTGGCTCAACGCCCGCGATTGGTTCATGACGCGCGCTGTTAAGTTTCCCGACGATGATCCTAAAACTGTTGAGGAGTTGTGCACCCCGACCGTCGTCTATATGAGCAACGGGAACGCGAAAATCGAAAGCAAGGACGAGATGCGGTCGCGCGGAGTTTTGGACGGCGACAGCCCCGACGGGGCCGACGCCTTCAACTTAACCTTTGCCCGCATGGGCGCGATCACCGCCGGCGCGATGCA
>Ga0126383_10001143_pt1 | contig 16241 bp, 9 predicted proteins | sample PanSoiMetPlot_35_FD_96882 | JGI IMG/M metagenome (GOLD analysis project Ga0126383, IMG submission 96882) | Tropical forest soil microbial communities from Panama - MetaG Plot_35 | ecosystem: Environmental > Terrestrial > Soil > Tropical forest > Bulk soil | place: Panama | collected 2016-02-17
CCATCCGGTCTACACCGACGACCGCGGCGCCGTGGCCGTCGTGCGCGTCGGAGAGGCTCCGCGCCGACTGACGCCGGTTTACGGCTCGGCGCAGGGGCTGGCGTGGGCTCCGGACGGACGCGAGATCTGGTTCTCGGCCTCCGAAGAGGGAGCGAATACGGCGCTGCACGCGGTGACGCTCGCCGGCAGCGTGCGCACGATCGCGCGAGGCGCGGGGAGCCTGAGACTCCTCGATATTTCCCGCACCGGGCGGATGCTCGTCACGCTGGAGGATTTCGTCAACAGCGTTTTCGTCCGCGGACCCGCTGGACACGAGGACCGCGACCGCGACCTTTCCTGGTTCGACTTCTCTTCGGTGTACGACGTTTCGGCCGACGGCAGCCAGCTTCTTCTCACCGGGGAAGGGGAAGGAACGGGTGGCCGCGCGAGCGTCTACGTTCGGGGGACGGACGGCTCGCAGGCGGTGCGGCTGGGCGACGGACTCGGCACGATGCTCTCCGCCGACGGGAAGTGGGCGGTCGCGATGGTCTTCGGCTCACCCGCACAGCTCTGGCTCATTCCCACCGGCGCCGGAAAGCCGAGACTCATCCCGCGAAGCCAGATCGAGGAATACATCTGGGCCCGCCTTCTTCCCGACGGCAAGCGGGTCGTGATTTCGGGCTACGAGAAGGGTCGAGGCGGCCGGCTCTTCGTGCAAGACGTGGAAGGCTCCGCGGCGACGCCGATCACGCCTGAGGGAACCTCGTGGCTGATGTCGCCATCGCCCGACGGCAGGCTCGTGCCGGCGCTCGGTCCCGGAGGGGTGAAGCTCTTTCCGATCGACGGCGGGCAACCGCGGCCCCTTCCGGGGGTCGCGCCCGGGGACGAAATCCTTCTGTGGAGTCTCGACAGCCGCTCGGTTCTCGTCCAGCGCCGTGTCACCATGCCGATCCGCATCGATCGCGTCGACGTCGCCACGGGCAAGGCCGCGCTCTGGCGCGAGATCGCTCCGGCCGATCGAACCGGGATGATCGAGGTCGTTGCAGTGCGGATCTCCCAGGACGAGAGCACGTACGCGTACACGGTGCGGCGGCTTCTCTCCGAGCTTTACCTCGTCGACGGGGTGAAGTGAGGAAGAGGTAGCAGGTAGCAGGTAGCAGGAAGCGGGCAGTAGGAAGCGCGGACTAGGCGCCGCGTAGGAGGCGGATGTAGGTCGCCAGCTGCTTGGCGATCGCGTCTAGCCCCACCTCTGTCGCGCAGCGACCGCCAGCGCTGACGACGAAGAACGTTAGAATCGCGGCACCGGCATGCCATTACAAGCCGGCTCTCGACTGGGTCCTTATGAGATTGTCGCGCCGATTGGCGCGGGCGGCATGGGTGAGGTGTACCGCGCCAAGGATCCGCGCCTGGGGCGCGACGTCGCGATCAAGGTCCTCCCCTCGTCATTCTCTGAAGACGCCGACCGCCTGCGCCGCTTCGAGCAGGAGGCAAAGGCCGCCGGAGTCCTCAACCATCCCAACGTCACCGCGGTCTACGACATCGGTACGCACGAGGGCGCACCGTACGTCGTCCAGGAGCTCCTCGAGGGCGAGACGCTGCGCTCGGTCCTGGCGGGAGGCCGTCTCTCGCCCCGGAGAGCGATCGACTGCGCGGTTCAGATCTCACATGGCCTCGCGGCGGCGCACGAAAAGGGGATCGTCCACCGCGACTTGAAGCCCGAGAACCTCTTCGTCACCAACGACGGTCGGATCAAGATCCTCGACTTCGGACTGGCCAAGCTGACTCAGGCGGAGGGCGGTTCGGGGCCACAGACCAGCTTGCCGACGGCGTCGGCCGGAACCGAGCCCGGTGTCGTCATGGGAACGCTTGGTTACATGTCGCCGGAGCAGGTGCGCGGCCGGCCGGCGGATGCCCGCAGCGACCTCTTCGCGTTCGGCGCCATCCTCTACGAGATGATCTCGGGAAAGCGTGCGTTCTCCGGCGACTCGGCCGCCGACACCATGTCGTCGATCCTCAAGGAGGACCCGCCCGACCTCTCGATCACGAACCAGAGCATCTCTCCCGCTCTCGAACGGATCGTGCGCCATTGCCTCGAGAAGAATCCGGAGCGGCGGCTCCATTCGGCGCACGATCTGGCCTTCGAGCTGGAAGCTCTTTCGACGGCGTCGTCCGGAGGCATCGTTCGCCCTGCACCGACCGGACGGATCTCGAAGCGGAAGCTCGCGCTCGCGGCGGCCGCGCTCAGCGTGCCCGTCCTCCTCGGGGTCGGCTTCCTCGCGGGACGGCGCGCGCCCGGCAAGTCCGGGCCTCCTCAACGGACCTTCCTGCAGGTCACGGACCTGCCCGGCGCGGAGGGCTTCCCGAGCCTTTCGCCCAACGGCGACCAACTCGCCTTTACGCATCCAACATCCCCGTCCAACCCGGACATCTATGTGCAGCGTGTGGGGGGGCGGAATGCCCTCAATCTCACGAAGGACTCCCCCAAGGAAGACTACCAACCCGCCTTCTCACCCGACGGCAGCCTCATCGCGTTTCGGTCCGAGCGAGACGGAGGCGGGATCTACCTGATGGGCTCGACCGGAGAGTCGGCCCGCCGGCTGACGGATTTCGGCTTCAATCCCGCCTGGGCGCCTTCGGGAAAGGAGCTCACCGTCGCCACCGAAGGGGCCTTCGCCCCCTACGGGCGTGGCAATGCGACAAGTGAGCTCTGGGCAATCGACACGGCCACGGGCGCGAAGCGGAAGATCTTCGGCGGCGATGCCGTCCAGCCGAGCGTCTCACCGCATGGCGCGCGGATCGCCTACTGGGGCCTGCCTTCGGGCAGCTCGCAGCGCGACATCTGGACGATTCCCGCTGCAGGGTTGCGCGCCGGCGAAAAGCCCGTCCCCGTCACGCAGGACGCCGCGATCGATTGGAATCCTCTGTGGTCTGCCGACGGGAAGTTCCTGTACTTCAACAGCAACCGGGACGGGACGATGAATCTCTGGAGGATAGCGATCGACGAGAGAACCGGAAAAACTCTCGGACCTCCGGAGCCGCTGTCGCTGCCAGCCCGCGAGGTCTCGCATTCGGCCATCTCAGCCGATGGACGCCACGTCGCTTTCTGCGCTGTCGAGGATGAGGTCTCGATCGAGCGTGCAGCGTTCGATCCGGCCTCCGAGAGAGTTGTTTCCGACCCCGCTTCTGTCGCGCGCGGCTCTTGGGGCTTCACCGGACCGGCGGCCTCTCCTGCTGGAAAAACGCTCGGCTACTGCTCCTTCGGGTCCCGCGAGGACCTCTTCCTCGTCGAAGCCGACGGAACCGGGCACCGGCAGCTGACCGACGACGCCGTCCGAGATCGCAACCCGACTTTCTGCGCAGACGGCAAGAAGATCTTCTTCCAGTCGGACCGAGGGGGGCGCTGGGAGATCTGGTCGATAGCTCCGGATGGAAGCGGTCTGACGCAGGTGACGAAGACCACGGGAGAGACGCCCGCGACCCCGTTGTGTTCGCCGGATGGCAAGCGACTGGCTCTGGTGTATGGCGCCAAGACGAGGTTCCTCGAGCTCGGCGCCGGAGACAACAGGCTGTCCGATCCGCTGCCTGCTGCCCCCGAAGGCTTCGACTTCCAGCCTACCTCGTGGTCTCCCGATGGCCGCCGGCTTGCCGGTGAGCTGACTCTCGCCGGAGAAGGGCCGCCCGCCGGCGTGGCTGTCTTCTCGCTCGACACGCGCCGATTCGAGCGGCTCACTTCGACCGGAGGCAATCCGTTCTACCTTCCGGATGGGCGGCGGCTGCTGTTCCAGGATCGCGACGGCATCCGACTCCTCGACGGCTCGACGAAGCGGTCGAACCTGGTCCTGCCAGCGTCGGTCCAGCGACCCTTCAGAATCGGAACGCTTTCGCCGGACGGCCGTTCGTTGTTCACGGTCCGAAGATCGTCTCAGTCGGACATCTGGCGGATGAGCTTCCGGTAGGCGCGGCCCTTGTGGTTGCCCCCGTGAGATCCCGGAGCGATCGAATGCGCGTGCCCACCGCCGGCGCTGACGAAGAACGTTAGAATCGCGGCCCGACATGCCACTACAACCCGGCTCTCGACTGGGTCCTTATGAGATCGTCGCGCCGATTGGCGCGGGCGGCATGGGCGAGGTGTACCGCGCGAAGGACCCGCGCCTGGGGCGCGACGTCGCGATCAAGGTCCTGCCTGCTTCGTTCTCTGCCGACGCGGATCGGCTGCGGCGCTTCGAGCAGGAAGCCCGCGCGGCCGGCATTCTGAACCACCCGAACCTGACGGCTGTCCATGACATCGGCTCACACGACGGCGCGCCCTACGTCGTCCAGGAGCTCCTGGAAGGTGAGACGCTTCGCTCGGTACTCTCGGGCGGGAAGCTCTCGCTGCGCCGGGCGGTCGACTACTCGCTGCAGATCGTCTACGGCCTCGCCGCGGCTCACGAGAAAGGCATCGTCCACCGGGACTTGAAGCCCGACAACATCTTCGTCACGAACGACGGACGGGTGAAGATCCTCGACTTCGGCCTGGCCAAACTGACGCAGATGGAGGACAAGGGGCAGGCCACGAACCTTCCGACCGAGGGCGCCGGCACGGAGCCGGGCGTCGTCCTGGGGACTCTCGGCTACATGTCGCCCGAGCAGGTGCGGGGCAAGCCCGCGGATGCGCGCAGCGACATCTTCTCCTTCGGCGCCATCCTCTACGAAATGCTCTCGGGCCGCCGCGCCTTCCACGGCGACTCGGCCGCGGACACGATGTCGGCGATCCTCAAGGAGGACCCTCCGGATCTCTCGGTCACCAACCAGAGCGTGCCGCCCGGCCTCGACCGGATCGTTCGTCACTGCCTCGAAAAGAGCCCGGAGCGGCGATTCCATTCCGCCCACGACATCGCCTTCGATCTCGAATCCCTCTCCACCATCTCCCAGCCGGGCGCGGCCCCCGCGCTGCCGGCGCACGCGCGCCGCCGCCTGCCGGGCTCTCTCCTCGCGATCCCCGCTCTCGCTCTCGGGATCCTTGCCGGATTCCTCCTCTGGAGGCAGAAGCCGGCGGCGGCCCCGTCGTTTCACCGGCTGACCTACCGGCGGGGCGTCATCAACGGAGCGCGGTTCGTGGCGGACGGCCAGACTGCCGTCTACAGCGCGGAGTGGGAGGGCGGCGGCGGATTCTTCAGCAAGCGGCTCGACAACACCGGGGCGATCCGTCTCGAAATGAAGAGCGGCAGCATCATCGCGGCGATGTCGCCGTCGGGAGAGATGCTGGTCCTCCACGACCTGAAGCGCGCCACCGGCTATGCCCGGGCGGGCACTCTCGCGCGGGCGCCGGTCTCCGGCGGCTCGGCGCGCGATCTGCTCGAGGACGTGGCCTCCGCGGATCTGGCGCCGGACGGCCAGACCATGGCGGTGGTCCTGGCGCCCAACTGGCAGTACCACCTCGAGTTCCCTGCCGGCAAGACGCTGTACCAGACGGCCGGCTGGATCGGCCAGGTGCGGGTCTCGCCCCGGGGCGACGAGGTCGCGATCCTCGATCATCCGCAGTTTGGCGACGACCGCGGCGGCCTCTCCCTGATCGACCGTGCCGGGAAGAGGACCGTTCTCTCGGAGGGTTGGTCGAGCGCGCAGGGCATCGCCTGGTCCCCCGACGGCAACGAGATCTGGTTCACGGCTTCCGACGCGGGATCGGATCGCCGGCTCTGGGCAGTGAGTCGGTCGGGCAAGAAGCGCTTCATCGCCGCCTCCCCCGGCGAGATGACCCTCATGGACATCTCGAAGACAGGGCAGGTCCTCTTCCTGCACGGCCGCCAGCAGGTCGGCGTGCTCGCGCTTGCCGCCGGCGAGACGCGCGAGAGGGACCTCTCGGCCATGGACTGGTCGAGGTCTCCCATCCTCTCGGACGACGGCAAGACGATGGTCTTCTCTGAGGAAGGGGAGGGAGGGGGGCCCGGCTATTCGGTCTTTCTGGCGAAGACGGATGGTTCCTCGACGCCGACCCGCCTCGGGGAAGGTGAGGCCATAGCGATCTCCTCCGACGGAAAATGGGTTCTCGCCGGGCTCGTTCGGTCCACTCCGCTCGAGCTCGTCCTGCTGCCGACGGGAGCCGGCGAGCCTCGCCGCCTGAAGACGGCCGGGTTGAACGTCGAGTTGTTCGGATCGTTTCTCCCCGGCGATCAGAAGATCGTCTTCGTCGCCAGCGCTCCGGGGCACCAGCGCCGGACCTTCGAGCTGGATCTTTCGGGAGGCGACGCCCGACCGGTGTCGCCCGAAGGCATGCCGGCCGCTTTGCCCTCTCCGGACGGAAAGCAGTTGGTCGTGTTTCAGCAGGGCAAGCCACCCGCTCTTCTTTCGCTCCAGGATGGCGCGATTCATCCGATTCCGGGCGCCGAAATGCGGGACTACCCGCTCGCGTGGAGCTCGGACGGCCGCTCCCTGTTCGTGCGGCCCAGGCGGCCCGACGACGCTTCGCGCCTGACGGACCGCGTCGTGCACATCGACCTCGCGACCGGGCGCCGGGAGACCTGGCGGGACACCCGCCCGGCGGACACCAGTGCCATGACCTCGGTCGCCGTCTCCGCCATCACGCCCGACGGCAAGACGCTCGCCTTCACTTACGTCCGCAACAACAACGACCTCTACGCCGTCGACGGGTGGAAGTGAGGGGCGCTCGCCGCATTGTTCTTTCCCCAACCAGGAGGCGCGGGCGCCGTGCCCCTCCCCCGGCGGGCCGGGGAGAGGATGAGCGAGGCAGAAAGCGGAACCAGTCCTGAAATCGTGTATCTCTTTGGCCGGTGGAATCCGTTGGCACCGCTAATCGCGGGGCCTTTAGCCAACCCCGTAGATCAGGCTGACACGCCCACTTTGAAGCTGCTGAACCTTCCGTACTTCTAGCTGCCGACGGCGTCCCGGCGTCGCAAAGAGCGCTTTCCCCTCACCGGCGATCAGGGGATAAACAATGAGCCGGAGCTCATCCACCAGGCCGGCGTCGATAAGGCTCGCCGCGGTTCCAGCGCCTCCGACGAGATAGATGTCCTTGCCGGATTGCCTCTTCAAGGCGGCGACTTCCTCGAGTCCTCGGACGAAGCTCGTATTCGGCCAGCCAGCCGAACTCAGCTTGGTCGACAGCACATAGTGCGGCGTTCGCGCTGCGAAGCGCGCCCATTCGACCTCAGCCGGCGTCGGCGCACTACCAGTAATCCACGCCGGCTTGTCCGGCTCATTCCGTATCGAGGTCCAATACTGCTCATAGCCGGGGTACATACCTCCCCCAAGCACGCACGCGTCGACTTGCGGCATCAGTCCATAGTCGTCCGACCACGCTTCAACCCAGTCCGCGTAACCCTCGGGCCCCGTGACCTTCCCATCAGTAGACAACTTCATTGCAGCGATCAACTTGCGCATGCCAGTCTCCGTTCATTCTCGGGTAAGCAACACTTTTAGAGCTACCACGCTCAGCGCATTATTCTCAGCGCTGTGAACCCCCGCCTCGAGAAGCTCAGGGTGCCACGCGAGCCATTCCCTGCATGTCCCGGTCCGATCCCGTCATCCGCGAGCAATACCGATGCAAGCTCGGCCGCAGATGGCTGATTCGTCTCGTGAAACGCGAGGTAGCGCGCCTGGGAAGGATCGCTGGTATCGAAATCCGCAGGTGCCTCCACAACGCTGAATACGCAGCAAACCACACTTGAGATGCGGACGATCCGTCGCCCTCGACTGCGGGCAGCCTGACCTTGAGGGCACCCCGCCCTGAGAGCCTGAGAAGCCTCCCTCGCGCCACGCCTCTCCTCAGCCCGACTGGTGGAGAGCAGCGGCTGGATGAATGACAGAGCGGGAGCGACAAAGGGCGGCTTATAGTCCGCGCTGGAGGAGCGAAGGATGGAGGCGTCGGCGGTGGCGTGGCGGGCGGAAGGTCTGCTCTTCGAGAACTGCAACTGCCAGCTCGTCTGCCCGGGCCACATGCACTTCTCCCAGTTCTGCACGCACGCGCGGTGCGTCGGCTACTGGGCGGTGCGGTTCGACGGAGGGAGCTTCGGGAGCGTGCCTCTCGCCGGCGCGCGGGCGGTCATCGCTTACGACGCGCCGAGCCACATGATCGACGGTGGCTGGACGGAAGTCATCGTGATCGATGAGGCTGCCACGGGCGAGCAGCGGCGGGCGGTGGAAGCGATTCTCGACGGGAGCGCCGGAGGGCCCTGGGCCGTGCTCGGACGGTTCGTCGGGAAGAGGCTCCCGACGCGATTCCTGCCGGTCGAGCTGGTGGACGAAGGGACATCCAAGCGCGCCCGTATCCCGGGCGTGCTGGATGGGATCGTCACCGCGATCCGGGGGCGCGACCGCTCGCAGCCGGTGACCTTCGGAAACATCTTCAACCAGATCCACGCAGCGACACAGGTCATCGCCGCAGGCTCGACGCAGTACGACGACGGCGTGATTCGGGTCTCGACCGACAAGACGCACGGCCTTTACTCGCGCTTCGACTGGGCTGTCGAGTCGGCCTGATGTCTGCGGACCCGCCCGCCATTTCCGTCGCCGCGCAGGTGCGGGCGACGCGAGCTCTTCTCTGCGCTCTAGCGGCGGCCGTCACGCTCGCGGCGTGGGCCTCCCTCGGAGGGGAGGCCGGGTCCCACGGCCATGCAGCGATCCTGATGCCGCGGGCGCACGGCGGTGGCGCGGGCAGCTTCCTCTCCGCGGTGCTCATGGCCCAGGTCATGACGATCGCGATGATGACGCCGACCTTCCTGCGGTGGCTGCTGGTCTTCGCCGATCTCGCTCCCTCCGGCAGCGGGGGCTTTGCAAGGCTTCGCAGAGCCGCGGCGCTGACGGCCGGGTATCTCGCCACGTGGGTCGGCTACAGCCTCGCGGCCGTGGCCGTGCAGAGGCTCCTGCAGGCAGGAGGCTGGCTCCGCGAGGGACGTCTCGCATCGGCGATCGGCGGCGCGCTGCTCGTCCTGGCCGGGGCGTTCCAGTTCGCTCCGGTCAAGCGAGCCTGCCTCGCGCACTGCCGCAACCCGCTGTCGTTCTTCCTGGCGCGGTGGCGCAGCGGGCCCGGAGGCGGATTCCGCCTCGGCGCCGTCCACGGGGCCTACTGCATGGGCTGCTGCTGGCTCCTCATGGCGACGGGCCTGGCGATGGGAGTGATGAACGTCGCCTGGATGGCCGTTCTGACGGTCGTGATCGCCGCCGAGCAGGTCCTTCCGCACGGCGAGCGCGTCGCGGGCGCTCTCGGGCTCGCCATGGCAGGGTGGGGGATCGCGCTGCTGTTCTGAGCGCGACCGGTCCGTTGGACCAGCCCCGCGGGTTACGCCGACTCCGCAGGCAGCCTGGGCTCGTACATTCGGAATCGCCACTTCTGGAAAGCGAGGAAAGCTGCTGTAAGGATCAACGCGGAGGCGACCCCGAGCAAAACGGCGAGGAGAGTGTGTTCCGCGCCGAGCAGGCTTCGAGCGAGCAGCGCGATGCCGGCGCCCGCGACGATGTTGTTGATGAAGGCAATCATCGAAGGGCTGGTGGTCAGGAACGCCACACCCCGTCCGAGCTGAAGCGAGGGCATGGACCGGGGATCCAGTTCAGCGCCGAAGTAGTCGGCCGCTTCGGGGATCAGCGCCCGGTAATAACTTCGGATGCGGGCCATACCGGCGAGGTGCTGCAGGTAGTGTCCATTGAGGTCGACGAGGCGGATGACGGTAAACAGGCCGAGCAGGAACAGAGCGGGCAGCACCGCGGCGACGAGAGGGCCGAACGCTTCACTGGATCGGGATGCGAATCCCATCGCGACGAGGAAGCTCGACAGCGCCATGATGTAGATGGAAGCTCTCGCCGCCGACTCGCTCACGTTCGCGCTCGACGCCGCCTGGAGCACGAAGTGCTCGGTGTTCAAGGCCGACAGGAAGGCCGATTGCCGTTCTTTCTCCTCCATGGTCACACTCCTTCTCGCCGCACTCTAAGGCACGAGCCGGTGTGTCCTGGATGAGAACGGCATAAACCGGCGCGCGGCTGACCGAGGTACCGCGAGGCAGCGTGGAAAAGCGGTCGGTGCTTCTCGCGCGGCGTGAATTGACCGCCTATTAGGGGACCGCCTTGCGATAGAGGCCCGAGAGCTTGATAGCCGTGTCCGGCGGCTGCGGCTGAGCCCCGGAGGACGGACGCCTCAGAGATCACGGCCGACTCAGGGACTCGAAGAAGTTGCAGCGGGGAGTCTTACTCTCGTTTGTGTCCTTGCGCAGCCCCGGTCCAGTTGACAAGCACCTGTATCGGCGAAAGTCCTGGCTCTTTTTCGGGAATGCTGACGAGAAATCGCTGACCGTCGGCGGAAATGTCGAAAGCCCAGTCATCGCTAGGGACGAAGCGGGTCTCGAAAAGCACCTTCGGCGCTCCGAGCTCGAGTTTGGGCCGGGTCTTGACTTCGACAGCCGTCAGTCTTCGCTCCTTGAAATAGAACAGCGTCTTGCCGTCTCGACTCCAGCGCGGCGGGCCCGCTCCGCCCGTTGTCACTTGAAGACGCTCGCCGGCGGTCGGAAAGGAGCTTAAGTACAGCTCACTACGCCCGGTTTCATCCGACAGGTACCCGAGCCAGCCGCCGTCGGGAGAGATCTGGCCCGAGCCTTCTGAAAAATTCGTCCGGTGAAACGGAACCGGCGCTGTCTTCTTGGCGAGATCCAGAACCCATAGGTCCCAGTTCGTCTTGGGGTCGTATGCGTGATAGACGAGGAATCGCCCATCTGGTGAAACGTCGTCGGCGACTTCGCCTGTTTCTGACCGGCGAAGCGCTTCGACAGCCCCGGCCTCACTCGTCGTAAACATTTGGGCGGAGCCGGCCATCTGCCATGATGTAAAGGCTAATCGCCTGCCGCTCGGGAACCACACTGGTAGGAAATCGGTCCCGGTTCCTTCGGTCGCGCGCGATACCGTGGCCCGTGAAGTGTCCATGATCCAAATGCTGGATCGAACGAGGTCCGCTTCGAGCTTTGCGACGGCGACGCGCTTGCCGTCCGGCGAAATGCGCAGACTCCGGTAACAACCCGTGTCGCCAATCGATCCTAATTCGCGGCCCGCCCTGTCGAGCCACTGCAGCCTCGAAGGCAGCGGATCATCCATCGCCAGATAGGCGATTGTGCCGCCCGTTGAAGCGGAGAACCTGCCGTACCTCCTTGCACCGTCGTAGCTCACTCGCTCTGCCACAGCGACAGGCTCGCCGGATGTTTTGAGCGTTCTCAGATCGAAAGGCTGAGCCAACAGGTTTCGATCGCGATAGAAGAGCAGATAGCCGGGCTCGGCGTAGACAGCGCTCGAAGGTTCAGGCCGAATGAGCCGCTTCTCTTTGCCATCGAGCGACCCCAGGAAGACGCCTCCGGCCGCGCTTCTCGCCGTGGAAGACACAGAACCGTAGATGAGGTAAAGGAAATGTCGGCCATCCGGGAGAAAGGAAGGCCACCGGTGGCCGGTCTCTCCCGCTGACTGGTCGACGCGGGTTACCGGAGACACGGCTCCACCGGCCGCTGAGACGCGATCGATCCCACTGAAGGGCCCTCCCGCAAACAGAATCGTCCCGTCTTTTCCCCAGGTCCCGCCGCGGTTGTTTCGCGCCTCGCAGATTACTTGGACGGGTCCACCCCTTGCAGGGACCTTCTTCAGCTTCTCCTCGGAGAAAAAGCCAATCCATTCGCCATCGGGGGACCAGAAGGGATGGGTCGCGTCCTCTGTACCCGCCACTAGCCGCGGCGAGATTTCGTCGAGCGCACGAATCCAGATCGCTCGCTTGCCTCCGGGAGCGGCAAGGTAGGCCACGCTCCGTCCGTCCGGAGCGACTGCCAGGCCGAACAGTTGACCGAGGTCGGGCCCCGAGCGGGATACCTCGAACCGAATCGGACTTCCTTTCTCGGGCGGCCGCCTGGCGTAGCCGATCGCGAGCAGGACCGCCGCGACGGATACCACGCTCAGGAGACCCCATAGGAGGCGCTCGCGATTCTTGCGGCGTTGGACTATGGGCGCCGTTCCTCCGGCCTCCGAGCTCCCGGAAGCGATCCACTTGAGCTCGCTTCCAACGTCGTGCGTGCTCTGCCACCGGTCCTCGGGATCCTTGGCGAGACAAATGCGGATGACCCGATCGAGAGCTGGTGGAGACATCGGCTGCACCGTCGATATCGCGGCTGGCTCGTCCTTCAGGATCGCGCCGATCAACGAAGCCTGACTCGTCCCGATGAAAGCCTTCCTGCCCGTCGCCATTTCGTAGAGCACCGCGCCGAAGGCGAAGATGTCAGTGCGAGCGTCGGCTTCCTTCCCCTCCAACTGCTCGGGGGCCATGTACTGCAAGGTTCCGAGAATCGTTCCCTGCGCCGTGAGATTCGACGCCTTCGGCGTCGTCGGCAGCATCGAGACACCGGACGTGACCATGGACGGAGCCGCGTACTTGGCCAGGCCGAAGTCGAGCAGCTTCACACCGGATTTGGTCAGCATCACGTTGCCGGGCTTCAAGTCCCGATGGACGATCCCCTGGCGATGTGCTCTGTCGAGAGCATCCCCGATTTCGATGCCGTGACGAAGCGTCTGCTCGAGAGGCAGCGCTCCTCTGCCGATCCGATCCGCCAGCGTCTCGCCCTCCAGGTACTCCATCACGAGAAACTCGGTCTCGCCTTCTCGGCCCACGTCGTAGAGCGCGCAGATGTGCGGATGCGAGAGCTGCGAAATCGTCTTGGCTTCCCGCTCGAACCGCTGACGAATCTCGGGAGACGAGGAGAGGTGCGAGGGTAGCACCTTGATCGCAACCGTCCGGTCCAGACGCGTGTCCCGCGCCCGGTAGACTTCCCCCATGCCTCCCGCCCCCAGGGGAGCGAGGATCTCGTAGGGACCCAGGCGTGAACCTACCGTGAGGCTCACAAGACTGCTCTAACTTATACCCGGAACGGGTTTAGGGATTGGTGCCGGGTCTGCCCCCTTTTTGAATTTTGGCCGTTGGGGGCCATTCCCTCGACGCCGATCGAGTTGGCCTGCTCTGCATGGCGTGACGGCGCGGTCCCAGCGTGGTCACAATTCGCGAGCGAGAGACCATCAAAGGCAAGGGCCGGACCGCGAGGCCGCATTCGGGAGGAGCGAACCGGCGCCGGCTCGCGGCAGCAGCGCCATTTCCCTCGGAGGTGGAACTGACGTCAAGCGACGGGCCCGAGGTATCGATCCAGCCAGTCCAGGATCTCCTTGATGATCACTTGGTTCTTAGGCGCGGCATGGCCGCCTTCGAACACGAAGTGCTTCTTGTCCTGTTCGGGCGTCCCCAGCATCCGGAACATCGGCACCTGCGTGGTCTCATAGGGGTGCGCGAAGTCGTAGCGCCCCGCGACGAGGAGAACGGGGATGCGCACGCGCGGCGCGAAGTTGATCGGCTCGACCTCGGGCGGCGCGTGCGCGAGACGGAACCCGCCTGCCAGGAAAAGCGCCGTCCGAAACCGGGGCTCCATGGCAACCAGGACCACGCCATCGATCGCGCCGAGACTCGACCCGTAGTACGCGAGCTTGCTCCGGTCGATGTCCGGCCGCGTCTCGAGGTAATCGAGCGCGCGCCCGAGGTCTTTGGACCACTGGATGACGAGATCGCGCCGCTGGTTCGGACCGATGGCTCCCCTTTGCGAGCGCGCCTCGGTCAGTCGCTCGTACGTGTCCTTGTAAATCGGGTGGATCACCGCGCGGCCGCTGCGAACGACGTAATCGATGTTGTGGAGGTCCATGTCGGCGCTCGAGGGAACGAGTTGGGCCCAGGAGTTCGGGAAGTACACGACCGTCTGGTACGGCGGCTTCGCGTTCTTCGGCAGGAAAAGGAAGATGGGGACGCGCTCGTTGCCGTATGCAGCGAGGATGCTGACCCGCTGCCGCCGCCAATACGGAAAGTCCTCCTCGGACTCAACGCGGACGTCTAGCGGTCCGCGGTCGTACTCGTAGAGGCTCTTGTAAGCGCGGAAGACGTCGTCCGAAACGGGCGTCTCCTTCGCGTAGTCCCGCGACAGCGTCGGGATCGCCTCGGTCAGGACCGCGCCCGGCGCGGCCATGTAGCGCGCGCACCGAAAGCCGTAGCCCGGCGCGCGGCCGAACGGGTCCTGGGCGTCGGACTCGCGGAACATGTAGATGGGCTCCGACCAGGATCCGCCGAGGAGGTACCGTCGCCGCCCCTCCGTGGCGTTGAAGCACCATTCTTTGACGTTGCCCGCCTGGTCATAGGTCCCGAACGGCCCCATTCCCTGACTGCTCGCGATGGCCCAGGGCCCTTTCCCGGCGAAGTTGGACACCCTCAGGATCTCCGAAAAAATCTCGGTCCCTGCACCCATCCCGGCGGCGCGGTACCAGTGGTAGACCGTCGGAAGGCTCTTGCCGGCGAACTCCGCGTACGCCGCCGCCTCGTACCAGCTCACTCCATCGACCGGGAAATCGCCGCGACCCTCCGGATACGTGCCGAGCTCCCACGTGGACGGACCAGGCCGTCCGGTACCGTCCCGAAATCGGGCCATCGCCTCTTCGAAAGACAGCTCGCGACCCTCCCCCACGAAAGGCTGTTTCCAGTACTCGCGTTTGGCGTAGCCGCTCGCGTCCACGAACGCCTTGAACTGCCGGTTCGTCACTTCGTATTTGTCCATCCAGCAGTCGTCGAGATTGACCCTGCTCAGGCTCAGGAGCGCGAACGCGCCTCCCGAAACTCGGACCATGCCGGGCGGCACCGTCGATATGGAATCGAGCCGGCGTGACAGGTTCGGATAACCGGCCGCTTCGATCGGCGCGTAGCCGGGTTTGGAGAACTTCCATCGGAAGTAGCCCTGAGGCAAACGGACTTGGAAAGGAGTTTTTCCCATCGGCTGCCAATCCGCGTCCGTCGAGAGGTAATCCCTCATCCACGTCTCCGCGCCGGGGGGCTCCGTTGTGATGTTCGTCGGCAACCAATCCGTGCGCAACCTGGCGAGGTCCTGTGGAATGTATCTCTCCGCCGCCCGGGCGAGGCGGAAGGCGGCGGCCGGCTTCTGTTGCTCGATCAGGCGGGCGATCTCGGGCAGCTCGACGGTCCTCGCGCGACGAACGCGCGAGGCGCGGACGACCGCGATGGCCGCGAAGACGATACCCGCCGCGAGGACCGCGATCGCCGGATAGAGCACAGTCGGCCGCAGCCACGCCGGCCTCGGAACCGGCGCCGCCGCCGTCTGAGCGGGTCGAAGCGCCGCCGAAAGTTCCGCCGCAATCTCCTGGGCGGTCGGGTACCGGTCCTCGGGGCGCTTCTCGAGCGAGCGCTTGACGATGTTCTCGATCGCCGGCGGAACGTCGCGCCGGACGGAGGCCAGAGGAGCCGGAGGATCGCGCAGGATCGAGGTCAGCGTCAGGAGCTGCGAGTCCCCCTGGAATGGCCGGCGGCCGGCCAGCATCTCGTAGAAGACCGAGCCGAAGGAGAAGACGTCCGAGCGGGCGTCGACCGGGCAGCCCTGCGCCTGCTCCGGCGACATGTACGCGACCGTGCCGAGAATGACGCCGTCGCGCGTGCGCGGCAGCGCGCTCTCGGCGGTCGCCGTTGAGTCGGTCGTCTCGGCGCCGGCGCTGCCGGGCTCGACGAGCTTCGCGAGCCCGAAGTCGAGCACCTTGACGCGCCCGTCCCGCCCGACGACGACGTTGGCCGGCTTGACGTCCCGGTGGACGATGCCGGCCGTGTGAGCGGCTCCGAGAGCCGCGGCGACCTGCTCCGCGTAATTGAGCGCCTGTGCCAGGGGCAGCCCCTCCTTCGGGATGAGCCGGTCGAGCGGCGTTCCCTCGACGTGCTCCATGACCATGAAGTCGACGCCCTGGTCGGAGTCGATGTCGTGGATCGTCACGATGTGCGGGTGGTTCAGGGCCGACGCCGCCTTGGCTTCCCGCACGAAGCGCCACTTGCGCTCGGCGTCTCCCACGGCCTCCGGCCGGAGGACCTTGATGGCGACGGTGCGGTCGAGGTGTGAGTCGACGGCGCGGTACACGACTCCCATCCCGCCCTCGCCGATCTTCTCGACGATTCTGTAGTGCCGAAGAGTGGTACCGATCATGGCCGGGAGAGCCTTAGATCGAAGCAGCGTATGCGCGAGGGCGGCGGCGGTCAAATCGGCCCGTGCTGCCGGCGGCCGCAAAAAAGCCCGCCCGGCGGACGCGGACGGGCTCGAGAGTCGCTATCGAGGAAGAAGCTTACGGGCCCGACTTCTTGGCGGCCGGCGGCCGCTCACCCGCCTCCGACCAGGGCGGCGTCACGCCGTTCGAGCGCGCGTACGCGATCGACTGACCCAGGTGCTCGTGCA
>Ga0126383_10001146_pt1 | contig 16220 bp, 12 predicted proteins | sample PanSoiMetPlot_35_FD_96882 | JGI IMG/M metagenome (GOLD analysis project Ga0126383, IMG submission 96882) | Tropical forest soil microbial communities from Panama - MetaG Plot_35 | ecosystem: Environmental > Terrestrial > Soil > Tropical forest > Bulk soil | place: Panama | collected 2016-02-17
CTACTGGTGCGGGCTCACAAACTAACCGGACACGCGCGCTATGGGGAAGCAGCCGGACGTGCTTTCCAGAGCTTCTTCCATTCCACAAATGAGGGCGGTGTCCTCTTCACCGACGAGCGCGGCGATGTGTGGTTGGAAGAGTACATCGTTTCGCCGCCTACGCATATCTTGAACGGCTTCATCTGGGCGTCGTGGGGTATCTACGACTATTTTCTGGCAACCGGGAATCCGGCTGCGCGGGAGCTCTTCGCCAACTCTGTGCAGACGCTGCGCACGAACCTGGAGCGCTACGACCTCGGCTTCTGGTCGCTCTATGAGCTGGCGGGCACACGCTTGCCCATGGTGGCGAGTCCTTTTTACCATCAGTTGCACATTGTGCAATTGGGGGTGATGCGACAACTTACCGGGCAAGAGATTTTCACCCGCTATGCCGGTCGCTGGGAGCATTATGCTCGCAGCCGTGCCAGGCGGACCCGGGCGCTCTGTTATAAAGGCGCATTCAAGTTGTGTTACTACTAGGGACCTTGTGAAGATTCTTTACGTCTCACAATATTTTCCGCCAGAGATGGGTGCGCCCGCAGCGCGTGCGGGGGAACTTTCGCGTCACTGGGCGGAAGCCGCCCACGAGGTCACGGTCCTCACCGGTTTCCCTAATCATCCAACGGGAGTCATTCCCCAGGAGTACCGCAACCGGGCCCGCCGATTGGTCATCCGTGAGAGCGTTAATGACGTGAATGTAGTTCGCACCTGGCTCCTGCCCTTTCCCAATCGAAAGGCGCACGAGCGCATGCTCAACTACAGCTCATTCTGTGTGTCGTCTGCGGGAACCGGCATGTTTGTGGCGCGCCCGGATGTGGTCATCGCAACCTCGCCGCAGTTGCTGGTCGGTCTCTCCGGGTGGTGGATCGCCCGTGCCAAGCGAGTGCCATTTGTTTTCGAGGTTCGCGATCTCTGGCCGGAGTCGCTCGCTGCTGTCGGTATGGGCAGCGAAAATTCCACTTTGCACCGCTCCCTCGCCCGAGTCGCGCGCTTTCTCTATCGTAAGTCGGATCATATCGTCGTCGTCACTCCCGCCTTCGGCCAATACCTGGTCGAGCATTGGAATATCCCGCGTCAGAAGATTTCCGTCGTAGAGAACGGCGTCGAGACCAGCTTGTTCGCGCCTGGTAACGATGGCGAGGTGCTGAGGAAACAGATGAACGCGGAGGGAACGTTCATCGTCTGCTACATCGGCACCATGGGCATGGCGCACGGCCTCGAAACTCTGATAGAGGCGGCCGATCAGCTGCATGGCGCAGCCCCAGATGTGTTGTTTCTACTTGTGGGAGAAGGAGCCGACAAGGAACGCCTCCTCGCGATGGCGGCAGCGCGCAAGCTCGCAAACCTACATTTCGTCAATCAGCAGCCCCGGGAAAAAATTCCCGCCTTCATCTGCGCCGCTGACGCGGCGCTCGTCCTGCTGAAAAAGACCGAGCTCTTCAAAACCGTCATTCCCACCAAGATGCTGGAATTCATGTCCTGCGCGCGCCCGGTTATCCTTGGAGTCGACGGGCAGGCACGCGAGATTGTCGAGAGAGCGCAGGCAGGAATTTTTATTGAACCGGGAAACTCACAAGCCTTGACCGACGCTGTCCTTCGCTTGCGCGCCGATCGAAAGCTCGGTGAGACCCTGGGACAGAATGGTCGCCGTCACATCGTAGAGCGCTATTCCCGGCAGCGGACCGCCGCGGCCTACATTGCGGTGTTAGACAAACTCCTGGGAAGGTCGGCCGCGGAAGCGCTGGCAGCCTGAGAACTAAGGGTGTGCGGCCACGATGGCGAGCCCAGTGGCAGCCGCCACGGCCGCTTCAATACCGCGCGCAGCCGCGATTTTACCCGTGCTGGTGGGAACGAAAAGAATGTCGTCAGCCTGCATCGGCAGGTCTGGAGCCTTCGCTGCCAGGATCTTCTTCAGTTGAATGGGGGTCTCTGTCATTGCCCCCTCCGGTGTCTTGCGAATGATTTTCGCATCGTTCAATTTCGCCGTCCTATTCACTCCTCCGGCCAGCGCGATGGCCTGCAGGACGGACAGGCTGCCGGTATCCATCAGAAAGCCGCTGGGCTTGCCCACTTCACCCACCACGTAAACGATATCCGCACGGTGCACGGCGATCATATCGCCCGGGTACACTTGGATATTGCTCTCCGATTTATCCGCAGGATTGCGCGGCAGGGTCACGGTCACGGGCTGGTCGGGTTGATCGCGATGCGTGATGGTAACCACGCGTCCGGCTCTATCAGTAAATCCTCCCGCGGCAGAGACCAAGTCCAGCAGGCGCGGTTGACCGAGCACCGGATAAACCCCCGGCCTCGAGACCTCGCCTAACACGCTGGCTCCCTGCGTTGCCGACTCGTCTACCAGCAGCGAGATGTGTGGATCTTTGAGAAATCCTCCATCTTCGTACCGCTTCTCAATGACCGTCTGAGCTTCCTGCAGGGAAAGTCCACCAATATGAACGTAGTCCACCAGGGGAAGATAAATCTCGCCGTTTCCGCTCACGCGAGCTTTTGTGGACAACTCCGGCACGTTATAGACGTTCAATTCCACCAGATCGCCCGCACCGAGGCGCAGCTCTGAACTCTGGGCAGGAATCTCGTTAGTTTTCTGCTTTCCAGCTTCAGTCGCAGGCCGCGGAGCAGGAACTGCTGGTTGCGAAGTGTCCTGCGTTGCCTTGAGCGCTGCCCCAGCGACTGGCTCCGCATTATCCTGAGCGGCAACAGCGAAGGCCAGGAATGGAGTGATGACTGAACAAAGTAGCAGCCGGCGCCATTGTAGATTTGTAAGCCTCGCTCGTTCGAACCACATCGTGTTCCCCTCGCTGGGATGAGGTCTAAAGTCTAGCACGGGCAGCACTTCGATGCCGGATTAGGATCTTTGCCGAAGCCTAGAGTGCGTCTCTACGTGCAAGCCCCCACGGGAGATTTCCACAGGGTATCAAGAAAGAAAATCGAGGGCCGCTCCCAAGAACTGATATAGTTTTGAAACCCATTTCGCGCGCCTTCTTGGCGCCGGCTGAGAACTGCTGTAGGAAACAGAAAGGCGCTTCCCGAGAACTGATATAGTTTCAAAACCCATTTTCGCGCGCCTTCCTGGCCTCGGCCGAGAACTGCTGTAGGAGATAGAAACCGAGTTTTTTCCGGCACATCCAGGCTACCCGTTTTCCTGACACGTGCCATTTGTCTGGCCAACGGAGAGGTCATTGACAGAGCTTTACCTGGGGATCTTTGCAGCATCCTTGCTGCTGTCTTTCATCTTCACCAGGTATGTACGGAACATCGCCACGGCGCGCGGCTGGGTAGTCGCGCCGGCGACGGAACGACACCTGCACCGCACTCCTCTGCCCCGCTTGGGCGGAGTGGCTGTCTTCCTCTCATTCATCGTCGTCTTCGGGTTCGTGTTGCTGTACGCCAAGTGGCATCCCAAGCTGGGATTGAGCATTGGAACCAAGGGCATGCTGCCCATACTGCTACCCGGATTTGTGGTGTTTCTGCTCGGTGTCTATGACGACCTCAAGGGCGTAGGACCTTATTTCAAATTCACCGTCCAAGCCGCGGCTGGAGCCCTCATGTTCGCCTTCGGCCTACGGATCCTCGATCTTCCGGTGGTCTTTGGAAGCCATCATTTCCCGTGGTTCGTGGGACTGCCACTTACGATCCTGTGGGTCCTGGCCGTTACCAACGCGTTTAACCTGATCGACGGGCTCGACGGGCTCGCGGCGGGTTCTGCGCTGTTTTCCACATTGGTGGTTTTTGTCGTTGCACTCCTCGATGGTTCCACGCTGGTTTCGCTGATGACCTTGGCCCTGGCGGGCTCGATTCTCGGGTTCCTGCGTTTCAACTTCAATCCGGCCACCATCTTTCTCGGGGACTGTGGCAGCCTGTTTATCGGCTTCATGTTGAGTGCGCTGGCGCTTCAGGGAGCGCAGAAAGCTCCAACCATCATCGCCGTTGCCATCCCCGTCGTGTCTTTCGGATTGCCGATTCTCGAGACCAGCCTCTCCATACTGCGGCGATTGATCGGCGGGCGACCGGTGTTTACCGCCGACCGCGAACACATTCATCACAAATTGCTGCAGCAAGGTCTATCGCACCGCCAGGTGGTGATCTTGCTGTACGCCGTTTCGGCCTTGTTCGCGCTGTTGAGCCTCTTCCTGTTGTGGCCGACGGGAAGCACGCTAGGCCTGGTGCTGGCGGTACTTGGTACGGGAATCTGGGTTGGAGTGCAGCACCTGGGCTATCTGGAATTTGGAGAACTACGGCGCGTAGCCCAGCGCACCATGGAACAACCCCAGATTTTTATTAACAACCTCGCGATTCGTCGCGCCACCGAAGAACTGAAAGTGAGCCGCGATTGCGATCAGATTTGCCGTATTCTTCTGGCTGCGTTCGGCACCAACGACTTTGACGCCTTCGACTTGAACCTGAATATCTCCCCCCGAGAAGCGCCGGAGGTGGAAGCCCTGCAAGCCATCGCGGATCGCGGCACGGGCCTTTATCGCGTGTTATGGCGCAAGCCTGGCACACGTTTCACACGGGATGGGGCCACCGTATGGAGTCTGAATCTGGATCTAGTCACTGGAAGTCACCGGCGTCGTGGCTCGCTAATCCTCTACCGTCTCTACAGCACGCACGATCTGCAGCTGGATGTCAACCTGCTGACCTCGCTCTTTCCCAGCACCCTGGCCGACGCCTTGGATCGGTCTCTGGTGCGTAGCGTGCCAGTCATACCTCGCACGGATGAAGACGGAGGTCTTGCCGCAGCTCAAGCCAGCTGATCCTCGCATTCCACGCATCGGAACCAGTACAATTTCTCGAATCGTTGATCCCACGTATGCACATCCTTCATGTGGTTGGCGCTCGTCCTAACTTTATGAAAGCCGCACCGGTGCACGCGGCGCTTCGGATGTTCCCCATGCACCGTCAGACCCTGGTGCACACCGGGCAGCACTACGACGCAAACATGTCAGACGTATTCTTCCAGCAACTCGAGATGCCTGAGCCCGACGTGAACCTAAATGTCGGCTCGGGAACCCACGCGCGCCAGACTGCCGACATCATGACCGGCTTTGAGCCTGTGGTCCTCGAATATCGGCCGGATCTTGTGCTGGTCTACGGAGATGTGAACTCGACCGTAGCAGCCTCGCTGGTGTGCTCCAAACTGCAGGTGCGCGTCGGACACGTCGAGGCCGGCTTGCGCTCTCGCGACCGCTCCATGCCGGAAGAAATCAACCGCCTGGTGACCGATCAGCTCTCGGATCTGCTGTTTACGACCTCCGCCGACGCTGACGAGAACCTGGCCCTTGAAGGCATTCCGGCTGCGAAGATTCACCTCGTGGGCAATGTGATGATCGATACGCTCGTGCGCCTGCTCCCGGCTTGCCGTTCACACAAGCCTGCTGGCGTGCCCGAAGAATACGCCTTGGTGACGCTTCATCGTCCCTCGAACGTCGACGACGCTGCTTGGCTGCGAAGCCTGATGGAGGTGCTGACAAGCGTGAGCCGCAAGCTCGCGGTCGTCTTTCCCGTGCATCCCCGGACTCGCCAGAGAATTAAGGACTTGGGCTTGCAGGTTGACGGTCACCTGTACCTGATCGATCCGCAGCCCTATCTCGCATTTCTCGCCCTCGAGCAAAGCGCCACTGTGGTCATAACCGATTCAGGCGGTGTGCAGGAGGAAACCACCTTCCTGCAGGTGCCGTGTATCACCATGCGCGAGAACACTGAACGGCCCATCACCTTGCAGGCGGGCACCAATGTTCTGGCGGGACGCGATCTCTCCCGCATGCAGTCGGAATTGAGTCGAATCCTTGACGGCGACAAAAGGCATACCTCGGCCATTCCCTTATGGGATGGCCATGCCGCTGAGCGTATTGCGAACCTCGTTGCGCACTTGTCCTAAGCCGGAGCCGATTGTCCCGGAGAAGAAGTTTTTTATCCACAGGCTGAACCACTGCTGTTACTTTCTGCCGGAAATCCGCCCGTTTACCTTGCTACTTCTTTTCGAACTGGCCGGAGGACGCACGCTCGATGGGTTGGGTTAAAGCGAGTGACATCAACTTTCTTTCCCTGCAGACCGCCGTCTTTTGCGTTTCCTGCGAACTGATCAGCGAGAACAATACTCCGTTGTGTCTCTCGTGCGGAAGCCAGGCGGTGTTAAGCCTGTCACGAATATTGGGAGGCTCGTTGAAAGGCCAACAAACCACGCATCTGATACAGGACGCCGAGCTCGATCGCCTGGTGCGTGATCTGTTGCGCACGGTTCCCGCCGCCCTGAACGGAGAAGAGCACACTCCGGAATCGTTCGCCTCGCTTGCGCCCAGTCGTCACCATGCGCGCAGCCGGTACGCTTCGTTTCCCGCATCCGTGGAAATCGACCCCGACGAAATCGGCCTGGAACCTGCCATCCACGTCATCGCCGAGCGGGCTCAGTCTCTCACCGGCGCCACCGGAGCCGCCATTGCCCTGCGGGCAGGCGACGAGATTGTCTGTCGCGCACGCACCGGTCGCACGGCCCCTGACCTCGGTGTTCGTTTGCAAACCGATAACGGCATCTCCGCCGACTGCGTGCGAACTGGCGAAGTGGTCTTGTGTAACGATGCTGAGCGCAATCCGCGCGCCGATCTGGCGAGCTGCCGCCGTTTGGGAGCCCGCTCCATCCTGGCCGCGCCGTTGCGTCACTTCCGCCGCACGCTTGGTGTGTTTGAAGTCCTATCCTCATCGCCTTACGCCTTTGACGGCCGCGACGTGGCCACTATGCAACTGCTCTCCGGGATGATGGTTGCGGCCATGTCACGCCTCTCGCTGGCTCGCCCGGCCGGCCAGGCCCAACGGGCTTAGAAAACCGGCGCCGGACGTTTACTGCTGGGGTAAGATGTAGTTTTCCAATGGACTCCCCTGCGGCCAAGCCTGCGGAAACGGTTCAAGCATGGAATCCGGCCCTCGGCGACCGGCGTCGCCGTGTGCGGCAGAAGGTGCATGCGCCCGCCTACGCCAGCCTCAATTCCAACTCCAGCGGTATGGTGCTCGACCTCAACGAGGTCGTCGACATCAGCGAAGACGGCATGGCCATCCAGACCGCCACGCCCCCGGAGCCCAACACCAGCCTCAACCTGAGTCTCGATCTTTCAGAGACAAAATCGTTCATTCACACCACCGGAGACGTGGTCTGGTCCGATCGCTCGGGACGCGTTGGAATTCGTTTCCCGAACATGCCCTACGCTTCGGTGCAGCAGCTGAAGGAGTGGCTCTTCCTCAACGCGATCACCGCTTGTTCCAATCATATGGCCGCCCAGGGCTTGCATCTCCGCACGGCTGCCGTTCGTTCCGAGCCTCTCGGTACCTCTGCCATGGAAAGTGGCGATGCGCCAATCACCCCCGACTACACCGAAATGCTCGGCGCATTGGGCGCGGTGCAGAGGGAGGTCGAAGGCTTGGGTTCCAATCTCGAGCGCGCTCTGCAACTGGTGGTCGACCGGGCTCAAACTTTCACTCGCGCTACCGGCGCCGCCATCGCTCTTCAGGAGGGCGATCGCCTAGTATGCCGTGCCTCCGCCGGTGACGCTCCGCCGGTGGGCGCAGGACTGCAAATCGGATCCGGATTTTCCGGCGAGTGTGTGCGTACCGGGCAACTGTTGCGCTGCGACAACGCCGCGACCGATCCCAGGGTCGATCACGAGAGTTGCCGCGCTCTGGGAATTCGCTCCATGATCGCGATTCCCATCCACGTCCAGGGAACCGTGGCCGGATTACTCGAAATCTTCTCGCCTCGACCGCACGCCTTTGGCGACAATGACAACATCGTCATACGCAGGCTTGCGGAAAGCACGGCCCGCGCGGTGAGACGCGCCCATTCAACAAATGGTGCCACTCCGGCTGCCGAGATCCGGACCCGCTCGGAATCCAACGTGGGAATGAGTGTTGAGTCCCGCACCTCATGGTTTCGTCCCTTGCTGCTCGGAGTGGCCTTCCTGCTGGTTGCCGGTGTAGCCGCCTGGCTGCTTCTCCCGTGGTTGAAAAGCAAGACCAGTCCCCCTACCCAGTCTTCCGCCGTCAAACCCCAGGCCGTCGCTAAACCAGCAAACCTCGCATCCGCGTTGACGGACATGGACAGCATGCGCAACCTGGCCGAACAAGGCGATCCTGCCGCTCAGTTCGCCTTGGGCGCGCACTATGTCACCGGAGAGGGTGTGACGCAGGACTACAACGAAGCCGTACATTGGTTTTCTCTTGCGGCCGCGCAGGGCCATGTCATCGGACAAAGCACGCTGGGCGCGTATTACGCGATAGGCCGCGGAGTCTCACAGGATTACGCCAAAGCCTACTTCTGGTCGCTGCTTGCCCAGGCCGGGGGAGACGACGCCAGCAAATACCGCATCCCACTCCTGGTTTCTCACCTTACCCGGGCTCAGGTAGCCGTCATCCAGCAGCAGGCCAGCGAATGGCTAAAGCAGCATCCCGCCAACAACAACATGCCCTCTCCCCCGCAGTAATTGCTTTTCTTGAAGGTTTAAAATAGATCTGAGAGGTGCTGCTTGCCCACCCTGCGGGATCTGCTGAACCAGAATGTTCGCGAGGGAGAGCTCTACCAAAAACTCGATCGCAATCGCGTTCGCTGCTACGCATGCGGGCACTGTTGCCCCATCCCTGAAGGCCAACCCGGCGTATGCAAAGTGCGTTTCAACCTGGGCGGGACGCTCTATGTGCCGTGGGGCTATGTGGGCGGAGTGCAATGCGACCCCGTCGAGAAGAAGCCGTTCTTCCATGCCTACCCCGGCGCTCTTGCCTACAGCTTCGGCATGCTCGGATGCGACCTGCATTGTGCCTACTGCCAGAACTGGGTCACATCGCAGGCCCTGCGCGATCCCGAGGCCGTCTCACCGCCCTTGTCGGCCTCACCGGAAGAGTTAGTGCAGGATGCGCTCCGCCAGGGCGCCAAGATCCTGGTCAGCACCTACAATGAGCCCTTGATCACCAGCGAGTGGGCGGTCGCCGTTTTCAAGGCAGCCAGAGCCGCGGGCCTGAAAACAGGATTTGTCTCCAATGGCAACGGCACTCCGCAGGTTCTCGAATATCTGCGCCCCTGGATTGATCTTTACAAGGTGGATTTGAAGAGCTTCGACGACCGCCACTACCACGAGCTCGGCGGCCGCATCGGACCGATCCTCGAAACCATTCGCAGCCTCCACCAGATGGGTATCTGGCTTGAGATCGTCACTCTGCTGATCCCCGGCTTCAACGACTCCGCGACCGAGTTGCGCGGGCTCACCGGGTTTCTGGCGGGCGTTTCACCCGACATCCCCTGGCACGTCACCGCCTTTCACAAGGATTACAAGATGGAAGATCCAGCCGACACTCGCCCCGAGGATCTCCTTCGCGCCGCCAACATCGGTAAGCAGGCGGGCCTGCGCCACGTCTACGCCGGTAACCTCCCCGGACGGGTGGGCGATCTCGAAGACACGCGCTGCGCCAATTGCAGGCAGACCGTGATCCGCCGTTACGGCTATCTGATTCGCGACTACAACCTCACCGCCGAAGGGAACTGCTTTTCCTGCGGCGCCGCCATCCCCGGGCGCTGGGCCTCCAAATTCGGCGGCCAGATCACCGATCATCCTTTCTTGCCACATCGAGCCCCGCGTTTGGTTACAATCCACAACTAGCGGCAACGCTCAATTCATGCAGAGACTGCGGATTCCCCTCGTCGTAGCCTGTCTATACTTCACCGTCGCGTGTTCCCCGCGCGACTTCCTCACCCGCCGGCTGGCGGCAGCCCTCATTGCCGGTTCCGACACTTTCAAGGCCGGACAACAGTTCTGGCTGCGCACCGGCGTGATTTCGAACAAAGACTATTCCTCTCCCGAATATCTGGTCTTGCAGCGCCGCGGTTGGATCACCGGCGCGGGGGTCCCCTGCACCGACCAGGCCGCGTCCACGGCCGCCGCCAACCCGCCACGCCCCTCGGCAGGCGTACCGCAATGTTGGGATGTCGCCCTCACTCCGCTCGGCATCGAGACGTTTCGCGATCTGCTTCCCAACAACGCCGCTCCCTCGCGCTACTTCAGCGTCCCGGCGGCGCGCAGAGAGCTCGTAGCCGTCACCGGCATCAGCAAAGACGGCAGCTCCGCCGATGTGGACTTCACCTGGAAATGGGTTCCGCTCAACGAGGTCGGATCGGCTCTCTACGAAGGAAACGTGCAGTACAACTCCACCGCAAGTTTCCGCCACTATGACGATGGCTGGCGAGTCGTGGAAGGCAGCGCGGCCAAGGCCAACCAGAGCCTTGAGGACGCGCTGAAAAACGCCGTGCCAGCTCAATAGTCGAATGGAAAGGAGAGCATGACTCGCCACCGATACGCCTGGCTTCTTCCTTTGCTCACGGTCCTCGCCCTGGCCCAGGCTCCGCCCGATGCTCGCCTGGCTCGCGGCTTCGATCGTATTCGGGCGTCCGATCTGCGGGCCGACCTGACCTTCCTCTCCTCGGACGCGCTCGAAGGCCGGATGTCGTTAGATCGTGGTTCGGAGGTAGCTATCCAATTCATCGCCGCCGAGTTCGCCAAAACCGGCCTCCAACCCCTGGCCGGCGGTTCCTACCTCCAGCCGATGGAACTCATTCAGTTCCTCCCCGACACGAAACAGACTACCCTCGCCCTGCGGCGCAATGGCAAGGAAGAGCGCTACGCCTTCATGCGCGATTTCTACGGATTCTTTCCCCGCGACGTTACCGTGAACGCGCCGGTGGTCTTTGCCGGCTACGGCATCACCGCGCCCGAGTTCCATTACGACGATTACGCGAATCTCGACGTGCACGGCAAAATCGTACTCGTCTTCGACCACGAACCCCAGGAGAACGATCCCGATTCCATCTTCAACGGGCTGGGAAATACGCGCCACGCCAACGCCCGCCTGAAAGCCCTGAACGCGCAGCGTCAGGGCGCCGTGGGAATCCTCATCGCCAGCGAACCCAATCGCAAACATCCCTCGAACATCGAGCGCCTGTCGCGAATTCCCGGCATTGTCGAGCGCATTACTCACGTCCCGTCGCAAGCCCTGGCCGACAGCGAAGTCAACATTCCTTCGTTCAACATCAGCGATTCCTTCGCCGAAACCCTGCTGGAGGCTTCGTCCCAGAAGGGAAGCGACCTGCAGACCGCGATTGACGGTTCGCTCAGCCCTGCTTCTATGCCGCTGCCTGACACGGCAGTTGAAATGCGTGTGGTAAACGCGGAAATGCGCCGCGCCACGACCGATAACGTCGCCGGCATGATAGAAGGCAGCGATCCTGCCCTCAAGAACGAAACCATCATCTTCAGCGCGCACTACGACCACGACGGCATGCGCAACGGCCAGATCTTCCATGGGGCCGACGACAACGGATCAGGCACCGTCGGTGTCATCGAGTTGGCCCGCGCCTTCGCCGCCAATCCCGCCAAACCAAAGCGCTCGATCGCCTTCATCGTCTTCGCCGCCGAAGAGCGCGGCCTGCTTGGTTCCTACTACTACGCCGCTCACCCCTTGCGCCCGCTCGCAACCACCCGCGCCGTCATCAACTTCGACATGATCGGACGCAATGAAACTCCCAGCGCCCAGACCGAAGGCCTGGTCAAGATTGCCTCCGATACATCCAACGAACTCAATTTGATCGGCACCGTTAACAGCTCCGACTATCGCTCGGTTGTGGAACGCCAGGATGAATCCGTGGGCCTCCACCTCAACTACAAGTGGGACGACGATGCCGCGCTCAACGTCTTCCAGCGCAGCGATCAGTTTCCCTTCGCCCTGCACGATATTCCCGCCATGTGGTGGTTCACCGGATTTCATCCTGACTACCACCAGCCCACCGACACCGTGGAAAAGATCAATTTCGTGAAAATGGAAAAGATCCTTCGTCTCGCCTACCTGTCAGGCTGGGCCTTTGGCGACGACCCTACGCCGCCGCGCTTTGTCGCAGTCATGAAGAAAAAATAATTCCCGGGAGGGACTGAGCAATTGCGGAATCTCCAGCGTTCGATCGCCTGTGCCGTGATCTTTCTCAGCTTTGCACCGCGCTCTCACGCCGACACCCTCGACGACCTTGCCCGCGACTTCTGGGCGTGGCGCTCGAGCGAGCAGCCGGTTTCCACCGACGACATTCCGCGCCTCGAGCGCCCGGCCAACTGGGCGCCGGACTGGTCGCCTTCCTCGGTCGCGCGCTACCAGCAGCAGCTCGAGGAATTCGAAGCCCGTTGGAAAAAGATAAACCCCGCTTCCTGGCCCGTCGCCCGCCAGGTGGACTACCGTCTCATCGGATCAGCTCTCGCCCGGGTACGTTGGGAATTCGATATCAACGGCAGCTGGCAGCGCGATCCCACCTTCTACGTCGACCAGTCGGTCGGCGCCTACTTCTACCTCCTTCTCACGCCGCCTCCCTTCACACCCGCGCGCACGGCGCAGATCGTGGCCACCTTGGCGTCGATCCCGGCAACGGTTGACGCCGCAAAAAAGAACCTGACCCAGCCTGACGCTCCCTTCGCGAATCTGGCTCTCGATTCGCTGGACGACATTCGCGCACGGGTGCTGAAGTCAGTAAGTGCCCTGAAACCTCTGCTCGACAGGAACACTGCGCGCGACCTCGACGCCCGCGCCGAAAACGCTGTCGCTGCTCTCGAAGCCTACCGCGCCTGGCTGATCGAAAAGCTGCCTGCCATGTCCCCCGAGAGTGCCGTCGGTCGCGATGCCTACGTCTTTTTCCTGAAAAACGTTGCCCTGCTTCCATTTACTCCCGAACAATTGCAGGCCATCGGGCGCCAGGAGTGGGCCCGCTCCGTATCCTCCCAAACCTACGAGGAGCACCGCAACCTGGGTGCGCCGGAGCTCAAAATTGCCAGGGACCAGGCTGAGCAAGTTTCTCGCGGTGAAAAAGACGAAATCACCATCCGCCGCTACCTCGAAGAAAAAGATTTGCTTAGCGTGCCCGTCTGGATCGAGCACTATGGTTTCGCGCCGATGCCAGACTATCTGGCTCCGCTCGAAGGCGCGGGCGAAGCTGACGACTTCACCGGCCCCAGCCGCCTCAAAGAAAACTGCACACGCTACATCGATCCCCCCGGTCCCAATCTCGGCTACTTCGCCCTAGCCACCGCCAAAGACCCGCGTCCGGACATGGTTCACGAAGGCGTACCGGGCCACTACTTCCAGCTCGCTCTGTCCTGGACTCACCCCGACGCCATCCGCCGCCACTACTACGACTCCTCTGCCAACGAAGGTCTCGGCTTCTACGCCGAGGAGATGATGCTCCACGCCGGCCTGTTCGACGACAGCCCCCCCACGCGCGAAATCCTCTGGAACTTCATGCGCCTCCGCGCACTGCGTGTGGAAGTCGACGTCAAACTCGCTCTGGGGGAATTCACTCTCGACCAGGCCGCCGCTTACCTCGAAACCAACGTCCCGATGGATCCCCGCACCGCCCACGCCGAGGCGTCCCTGTTCGCCTCCGATCCCGGTCAAGCCATCTCCTATGAGATCGGCAAACTGCAGATCTACAAATTTCTCGCCGATGCACGCAGCCGGCAGGGAAGCGCCTTCCGCCTCCGCGCTTTTCACGACTTCCTCTGGCTCAACGGCAACGTGCCCATCGCCCTGCAACGCTGGGAGTACCTCGGCCTGAAAGATGAACTGGAGGCCGTCGAGCACCTGCACTGACTCAGGAGAAGTGTCCTCATGGCGGCCTTTGCGGCCGTTCTTAGCGTCCTTGGGGGATGTTAGCGGTAAGGAAGACATTCTCCCCTGCCGCAGATGACTCTGCTCGCGTCGACGAAACGTAGAGACTGTCGGCACACTTCACCAAAACCGGAAATATCCCGCTCATCCTGCGCAGAAATTCGGAACAGTGAATCACGCATCGGTAGCGCAGCGGCATGAGGTGGAGGTCGCTCGGCTGCACGTTAAGGGAGAAGTAGCCATCTGCATCGAGCTCTGAGGGCCCAATTGTGGCGCTGAAAGTAGACCGCAATTCAGCAGGGCGCCAATATCGCACTTCGAAGCGACGCGTCGTGCGGAAGCCACGTCGTATCTGGTGGTACAGGCAGCGCAGCCCAAACGCGTTCGGCATTTGCACCAGCGCTCTCCCTCGCGGTCGAAGGACGCGCCGAATTTGCACCATAGCCTCGCGGGCGTGAGGCTTAGAAAAATGTTGCAGCACGCTGTAGGAAAACACTTGGTCAAATATGTCGTTAACGAACGGAAGGGCCCGGCCATCCGCCACAAGATAGCTCGCGTCGATTCCCAACTGGGCGGCGACCCTGTTGGCCGCGCGAATCGCCTTCAGCGACGGATCGACACCAACAACGCGATACCCAGCGCGCGCCGCGGCGAGGCACCATCGTCCCCAGTTACACCCAACCTCCAGAAACAGCCTGCCCTCCCCAGGGGGCAGGCGGATTTCAGGAATGGGGTAATCGGCGAGCTTGCCTACGAGGTGCCCGTAGAGGTTTCCGTTGGTCGCACTAATCCAATTCTTAACATGAGTGTCGATCTGCCCTTCCCGGACTTCAAACTTCGGCAAAGAGGAGACGTCACGCGACCAGGCGACGATTAGGGATCGTGTTCCCTCAGGGTGGGTCTGTTCCACCTCGGGGACCAACAGAACCGGCACTCCGTCGATGATCGAGTAGGAATGGCCCCGCTCACAGACCAGCGCCGCTGTCTGACAGTGCAGTGGCGTCAAATCCCGCGGACAGGCGAGAAATTTCGCGATCGGAGCATCCCACGTCAATCGGCAGCCTCCAAGACTCGTGGCGGGCCGGAACGGCGCTGCACGCCCCCGGGGCCTACGCCAGAGATTGCGAGTTCACACGCCCAAACCAGTTAATCAAAGATCGTAGCGAATCGGTACTCCTAGCCTGGATCATTCGTGAAGTCTTTGGCCAGAAAAGAAAGATGCTCTAAAAGGTTGATGAACACTGGGTTTTGCACACCCGGCATCCCCTTTCGGAGCATCATCACTTGATACAAAGTGTTTTACCACACCTCACCTTTTCCTTCTATCGTCATCAAACCATCCACGCCGATTTCTCCGGTGGCCAGATCGCCAGTGACGCCGGTTTGCCCCCTGCGGGCTTTTGATCAGCGCCATCATTTAAGCCATGATTGGTCCGCTGTCCTCCGTGATCGGCGACAGGAGGCCGCAGGCGCATTCCCGCCTTGCGTGGCTCACCGCCGTCCGTGTATATCTCTTTTGAACCCCATGACGCCCCGAAACCTCCGGCTCCTACCCCTGGTTGCAGCTCTCACCCTTCTTCCCGCACTAGCTTCCGATAAAGCCAAGATCACCCTCGACGAATTCTTTAACTCCGTCAGCTTCGACAGAGTCAGCCTCTCTCCCGATGGGAACTCCATCGTCATCAGCACCACCCGTGCCGACTGGGACGAGAGCATCTTTCGCCGGGAACTCTGGCTCTACCGCGCTGGCACTTTGACCCAGCTCACCCAGTCAGGTCGCGACAGCTCGCCCCAGTGGTCACCCGACGGCCGCTGGATCGCTTTCCTCTCGGAACGTAGGAGCAGTGTCGGCGGCAAGAATGGTGACGGCGACGACGCCAAGAACAGGGAAAACGAGATTAAACAACTGTACGTGATCTCGGCCGATGGCGGCGAAGCTCTCCCTGTCACCGTGGGCGAGCTTAGAGTCCACTGTTTCGCCTGGTCCGCCGATTCGCGCTCGCTCTTCTACACCACCCGCACCCCTTGGACCAAGAGCCAAAAAGACGCTTACAAGAAAGAATGGAAGGACGTTGAGCAATACCGCGACGGCGAGCGTGGAGACCAGATCTTCAGCATCGATCTCGCTTCCGTCCTCGCCCGCCGCGCCTCCGTGGGCAGCGCGCCGAGCGACGATACCAACGAGAATCCGGATTCCACTCCTGCCTCCCGCGCTCTCGCCCGCACCCCCTGGCGCGTGCAGGGACTTTCCGCATCACGCGACGGCCGCCGCCTCGCCTTCGTCACCGAATCTGTCTCCGAACGCCAGGAACGAGTACAGGAATTCGAAATCTACTCGGTCGATCTGAGAAACGCCTCACCCGACGTCCCGCCTCGACAACTCACCCACAACGAGGCCGTCGAGCTATCCATTGATTGGGCGCGCGACAGCCGGCACATTTTCTTCCAGGTGGACGTCGGCTCCGTCGAAGGCAAATATGAAGACACCC
>Ga0126383_10001147_pt1 | contig 16198 bp, 15 predicted proteins | sample PanSoiMetPlot_35_FD_96882 | JGI IMG/M metagenome (GOLD analysis project Ga0126383, IMG submission 96882) | Tropical forest soil microbial communities from Panama - MetaG Plot_35 | ecosystem: Environmental > Terrestrial > Soil > Tropical forest > Bulk soil | place: Panama | collected 2016-02-17
CTTCACGATCGCCAATATGACCGCGGAGTTCGGCGGCCTGAACGGCATCTTCGAGGCTGACGAGGTGGTCGCCGCCTGGCTTGCAAATCGGCCGAGCGACAACACGGAGGCGCTGCTGTTCCGCGCGGACGCGGACGCGCCCTACCTAGAGCAGCATCCGATCGATCTCGCCCGTTTGGGACCGCTGGTGGCCAAGCCGTTCTCTCCGGACAACGTGACGCCAGTCGAAGCGGCGATCGGAATGCGGCTCGACGGCTGCTTCATCGGAGCCTGCACCACCAGGGAGGAGGAGTTGGTGCTCGGCGCGCTGGTGCTAGAGCAGGCGATGAAGGGTCGCCAGCCGATTGCCCCTTCGCGAACCCGCCTCGTCGTCCCCGGCGATTTGGGGATTCAGACTCGAATGCAGAGCGGCGGCCTTTGGGAGATTTACCAGCGGGCTGGTTTTCGCATCGGCGCGCCGGGGTGCTCGATGTGCCTGGGTGTGGCCTCGGAAAAGGCGCTGCCGGGGGAAGTGTGGCTCTCCTCCCAAAATCGCAATTACGAGAACCGGATGGGCGCCGGGTCCCTGGCCTGGCTCGCCTCCGCGGCGACGGTGGCTTCCTCTTCGGTGGACATGAAGGTCGCCGACCCTCGGCCGCTGATCGATCGGATTGACCGCCAGCGATACGAGCAGCTGCTCTTGAGAAACGCCCGAGCGCGCGCGCCGGAGATTCGAATCAGCGAGCCGAGCCTGTCCATCTCCGCCCCTCAAAGTGCGCATGCCGCAAGCTCGGATCTCTCGCGTGCGCGAACCGTTTCCGGCCGCGTGCAGCGCTTCGGAGATCACGTCGACACCGATGCGATAATCCCGGGCGAATTCTGCCACTTGACCAAGCTCGACGAGCTGGGCGAGCACGCTTTCCACCACGTGCGGCCCGAGTTCGCGCAGCGAGCGCAGCAGGGTCAAAACATCGTCGTCGCCGGCGAAGGTTGGGGCTCGGGCAGCTCGCGCGAGCAAGCGGTTTGGGCGCTGATCGGCGCGGGAATCCAGGCGGTCGTGGCAAAGAGCTACGCTTTCATCCACAAGCGAAACCTCGTCAATGAGGCTCTTCCGTACCTCGTCGTCCGCGACGATTCCTTCTACGCCTTGGCCAGCGAAGGGGACGAGCTGTCGATCAACCTGGGCGCGGGCGAAGTGATCCATCTGCCCAGCGGTCGTCGATTCAAGGCGGAAAAACCCAGCCCGATTGTCCAGGCCTTGCAACAACAGGGAGGGCTGGTGCCGGCGATCAAGAGCCTCGGGCCGCAGGTATTTGAGGCCCTGGGGACTGCGTGAGGTAGCGTGAGTCAGCCTCTCGACGCGCTCGTTCCGCTCGCCGCCCTCGCCCTGGTCCTGGTGGTGCTCTACAAGAACCTCTGGCGGGCGGTGTTGTGCATTGCTCCGGCCACCGTCGCGCTCGACTCCGAAGACCCGCCCGACCGAATGCAGCTTCCCCAGCCGCTCGCCCCTCTTGCTCGCGAGCTCGCCCGGCTCGGGTTCTCATCGATCGGCAGCCGGCGCGAAAAACCGGTGCTCGCTGCACCAACTGTTTTCTACGAGTTTGCGAATCCCGCGGACAAGGCGTTTGCCACTCTTTTCTTGTCGACAAGCGAAAGGCCTCACCTCTATTACCTGACGATGACGCAGAACCGCGGCTTCGTGATCACCGCGAACTACCCAAGGCCGGCGAAAGAAGTCCCCGGCGTCTACCTCGCCGGCGCGCTGGAGGAGTTTCCGCCCGAGCGGATTTATCGAGCGCACCTCAGGCGCGTTGAGCCGATGGGTCCGGTGGGCGAATATACCCAGGAGGGCAGGTTGGCAGCAGCCAAAGCCTGGTTCTCGGGGCCGGGCCGGAGTGAGATCCGCCACCAGAACCTTCACGGCCTGGTCTGGACAGCCGGGACGTTGGGCATCCTGGCGGCGGCGTTGTTTGGTCGTCGTTAAAGGAGGACTCTATGAAATCGATTTCGAAGACTGAGGAAATCTGGTTTTTGAGCGCGAAGCGGACCGCGTTCGGTACCTTCGGCGGCTCTCTAAAGGACCTGACTGCAACGGATCTCGCGGTTGAGTCAGCCAAGGCCGCTCTCGCGCAAGCGCGGGTCTCGCCGGAGGACGTCCAGCACGTCGTCTATGGAAACGTCGTTCAGACGTCGGCGGACGCCATCTACTTGCCTCGACACGCTGGGCTGCGAGCCGGGGTTCCAGTGCCCGTCCCAGCGCTGGGAGTCAATCGCCTTTGCGGCTCTGGCTTCCAAGCATTCGTCAGCGCCGCGGAGCTGATGCTCACCGAGCAGGCGCAAGTCGTTCTGGCGGGCGGCACCGAGTCGATGAGCCAGGCTCCTCACATCATCCGCGGCGCGCGCTGGGGAATACCTCTGGGCAAAGGGCAACTCGAAGATTCGCTGTGGAGCGCGCTCACTGACAGCTACAGCGGAACCCCGATGGCGATCACCGCAGAAAATCTCGCCGTGCAATACAAGATTTCGCAGGAGCAGGTGGACGAGTACTCAGTTCTTTCGCAGAAGCGCTTTGCCGCCGCGCAGGAGGCGGGAAGGTTGAAGGCGGAAATCGCCCCGGTGGAGATCAAGTCCAAGAAGGGCTCGGTGTCCTTCGAGCGCGACGAGCACAATCGGCCGGACACGACGCTGGAAGGACTGAAGAAGCTGCCGAAGATTTTCAAGAAGGACGGCGTGGTGCACGCGGGTGCCGCTTCGGGAATCAGCGACGGCGCGGGCTCGGCGGTGATGTCCACGCGAAGCTGGGCAGAGAAGAAGGGGATTGCGCCGATTGGGCGGCTGGTGAACTGGGCGACCGCCGGCGTCGAGCCCAGCATCATGGGAATTGGCCCGGCACCTGCCATCCGCAAGCTGCTGGAGCGCGCCGGGATGGGCATTCAAGATGCGGACCTGATCGAGGTCAACGAGGCCTTTGCGCCCCAGTACCTCGCGGTGGAAAAGGAGCTTGGCTTGCCGCGCGACAAGACGAATGTGGATGGCGGGGCAATTGCCGTCGGCCATCCGCTCGCTGCGTCGGGGGCGCGCATCACCATGCACTTGCTTTACGAGCTCAAGCGCCGCGGCGCACGCTATGGTATCGGGGCTGCCTGCATCGGCGGCGGGCAGGGGATCGCGGTGTTGGTCGAGACGCTCTGAGTCGGCAGAACGGAGATACAGGCAGATGACGAACGAGGCAGACGGCAAGAGCGCGCGCGAAAAGGCCAAGGCGATCGCAGAGCAAAGGCGAGCCGAGCGGCGACAACGAAAGCGAAAGTGCGTACTCTGCGGCGCGGAGGAATCGGACAAGAATCCGCTCGGAGCTCATCCTGAAGGGATCGGTCCCTCCTGCCGCGACGAGATGGGCTGTCAAGCCCGCCGAGCGGCGCGCGGATGAGCAACGCGGCGCGCTCCGAGCCGGAGATCGTCTTCGATTGGAACCAATTCCAGTCGGCGCCGAAGCCTGCGCAGCCCTTCGATTTCGACGACGAGTCGCTGCGGGACGGAGTGCAGTCGCCTTCGGTGACGGACCCGCCGCTGGCGGACAAGCTCGAGCTTTTGGAGCTGATGGAGAGCCTCGGCATTCGCTCGGTGGACATCGGGCTTCCCGGCGCCGGAAAGCGGGCATTCGACGACGTCGTCGCCTTGGCCCGACACATCGCGAGCCGCAAGCTTGAGCTGGAGCCAAACTGCGCCGCTCGCACGGTTCTGTCGGACATCAAGCCGGTGGCTGAAGCGGCGCAGAGGAGCGGCCAGAAGATCGTCCTCTACACCTTCATCGGCTCATCCCCCATCCGCCAGTACGCCGAGTCCTGGGATCTCGATTTCATCCTGCGGGCATCCACCGAAGCGATCGATTTTGGGATCAAGGAGGGGCTTGAAGTCTCGTACGTCACCGAGGATACGACTCGTTCGTCCCCGCAAAACCTCGATCGGCTCTTCAGGAATGCGATTGACCACGGGGCGACGCGGCTGGTGCTGTGCGACACGGTCGGCCACGCTACGCCCGCCGGGACTCGCGCGCTCATCGAGTGGACCCGCGAGCTGATCGCGTCAATTGGAGCAGGCGTGAGAATTGACTGGCACGGCCACAACGATCGCGCTCTTGCGGTGAGCAATGCGATTGCGGCGCTGCAGGCGGGCGCCCATCGGGTCCATGCTTGCGGACTGGGAATTGGCGAGCGGGTCGGCAACACGTCGATGGATCTTCTCCTGCTGAATCTGAAGCTGATGGGGTGGATCGATTACGACCTGCGAAATCTCGTCGGCTACGTCCGCAAGATCTCCGAGGCCTGCAAGTTTCCCATCCCCCGCAACTACCCGCTCTCGGGAGCGGACGCCTTCCGGACGGCGACCGGGGTTCACGCCGCGGCGATCGTCAAGGCCAAGGCGCGAGGGGATGACTGGCTCGCGGATCGCGTCTACTCGGGCGTCCCCGCCGGGCAGTTCGGGCGTCAGCAGGAGATCGAGATCGGGCACATGAGTGGAATGAGCAACGTGAAGTATTGGCTCGAGTTGCGCGGCATCGCCTTCAACGACGAGCTGGCCAAGGAGATTCTGACGCTCGCGAAATCCTGTCCCACGACGCTGAGCGAAGGAGAAATCATCGCGGTAGTGGAAAAGTTCCGCGGAAGTGGTCAGGAGGGCGGCCGGCCTCCGGGGCCTTCTGCTCGCGCTTGAGCCGGGCCGGTTGCCGCACCTGGGAATTGGCGTTAAACGGTGAGAGATTGAGCGAGGGCACTCATGGGCGGTGGCAACCAGTTTACAGGGATCAAGGTTTTCTCGACGACGCTTGCGCGCGACCGGGAAATGATGGGCGAGAACATCACCAAGTGGTTGAAGGAGAATCCCAACGCGGAGATCGTCGACAAGGTGGTCACCCAGTCCTCGGACAAGGAGTTTCACTGCCTGACGATCACGCTTTTCTATCGGCAGAAGAGCTGAGACCGAGGCGGTCACCGATGCAGCCGAAGGAACAAATCAACGTGTGCGTGGTTGGGAAAGAGGCTCACGGGTCGGCCAACTCGCGGCGCGCAGCCGGGTTGGAGGTGACTTGATGCGAAGAATGCGCGGTGTGGGAGCGGATTGGCTCCGGATTCGCTCGCTTTCGGCCAAGCTCGCAATCGCGCTGATCGCCGGCTCGGTTATCTTCTTTGTGTCCCGCAGCGACGTGCTGCTGCTCGTTCCGGGCGCAGTGCTCAGCGGGGCGCTCTGGCAGCTGATCACCTACGGTTTTATCGCCAGCGATCCGCTCGGAGTGATCTTCGGGGCGCTGGTGGTGTGGTCGATCGGCTCGGCGCTCGAGGTGAGCTGGGGCCCCAAGCGGCTGCTCTGGGTCGTTTTGGGGTGCACGGTGGTGGCCGGGGTGCTCACCGTGTTGACCGCGATCCCGGTGAGCGGCCTTCGCGCCGCTGAGTTCGCTGGCGCCTGGGTAATGGGCACCGTCATCTGGGTCGGCTACGGGCTGTCGTACGGAAGGGGACGAACGAACTTCTGGGGCATTCCGGTGACTGGGAACGTCTTTGCGCTGATCGGCATCGGCTTCGTGCTGCTTCAGGCGCTCTACATTCGCAACCTGTTCCCGTTGCTCCCAGAGGTGTTTGGGATCGCCCTCGTCGCGGCTTACGTCAAGCTGGGAAGCCCAAGGGTTTGGCTGCTGCGATTCCAATCGTGGCGGTTTCAGCGGCAGTTTCGCGCCCGCTCCAAACACCTGCGGGTAATCACCAAGGATCGCAACACCAGCCGAGACTCGGACCGGTACCTCCACTGACGGATCGCGCTGTGTGCAAGCGCGCAGCCTCCCGGTGAGTGCACAACGGGCTCACTGTTCATCGATCGACGAAATGCTCCAGCGCAAGACGTAGATCCGCTCCGTGTTGGTGCGCGCATCGGCAGGGGTGACGAAGAATCCCGCATCGCTCGTCTTGTAATCGGTCGAGAACCCGATCACTTCGCGCCCGTCCTGAAAGGTCAATCGGATTCTCTGGCCCTGGAGAACGGGCTTTTGCGAACCGGGGGCGACCATGAAGAAAATCGCTTTGATGCGATCGAGTGGAATGTTGTCCAAGGTGCCGGTGCTCGAGTCGAGCGGTATGTGGCTCGCCATCAGATCCACGTCTCGAAGCACCCCGCGCTTCACCTGTCCATCGAGGAGGTGAATGACCACGCGCCGCTCGCCTTGCACGAACGAGCTGCTGAGGAGGTCTTTGCCGTCTCCGAATTGCGCGCTCACCACGACGGAAGGTTGGCTCGCTTCGCTGCTGAGGACGGAAGGCATGTTGGCGCTCGGCGAGTCCCGCCATCCGCTCGGTTGGACATCCGCAGCGTTTAAAGGCGGCGAAGAGGGCGCGTCGTCCGCTTGCGGGGCGATCTCCGTTTCAGCCGCAGAGGTATGCATCTGCACAGGCGTTGCTTGCTCCTGCGCCTGAGAATTCGTCGCCGGGACGAATTGAAAGCTGGACGAGCCGGATGCCGAGCTGGAGACATCGCTCGTTGGCGGCGCGCTCGACGGATTGCTGGGGAATGATTCAGCGACCTCGGGGGGCCCTTCGGTCGCAATCGGCTCAGGCTCCTCGGAGCCGGCTGGCGGAGCAGATGCCTCCGCTTCTCTGGTCCACTGCGCAATCGGCTCGACCTCGAGGCGTTCGGCGTCAGAAGAAGCATCGCCCACGCCGGTCTCCGCCGCGGCCACCGTCTCGGGCTGGGGAATCTGCTCCCCCCACGAGCTCGTTCCAATTTCCGCCTGCATTGCGTCCGAATCGAGCAGGTCGATGACCGGCGAGTCGGAGGCCGAGGCCTCGTCAACCCGCGGCGGCTCCCCGATCGCGTTTGTTTGCACGATTTCGGGCTTTTCTGCCTCCAAGGGAATCGCGTTCTGGGGCGGGGGGGAAGCCGGAATCCACTCGAAGCTCTGAGTCAACGGAAGGGTCGCATCGCTTTGCCCGACCGCGTTGCCATCGGCGGCGGAGTGCTCGGGCGAGGCCGAGGCAGCGACAGCTTGCGCCGGTCCCGAGTGGTCGGCGCCCGGTGAAGCCCTCTCGCTTTCGCCCTGCTCGACGAGGAAGACGTCGTTTGGATCGACCTCCATCACCTCATCCGGATTTGGCTCGGAAACGCCGTTGAGCTGCTCCGGTGATGAGCGAGTGGTCAGTCCATCTTGAAAAAAAGGAGCCGATGGTTCAGCGCGCGTGGGATCGAGGGCAGGGGCGGGCGCCGCGTAAACGGCGGACGCAAACGGAGTCGGGGAGAATCCTGGGTGCTCTCCTGGGGCCGGCTGATCGGACCCGCTCGGCATCGAATTGGAATGCGCCGCGTATCCTTCCGCTGGCGAGTCGATGAAGCGGCTGAGTTCGCCCATCTGCGAGTCGTCGGCGGCGTAGGTCTCGGCTCCAACCTCGCCGTCCGCGGACTGCGGATACGCCTGAGCCGGGAACGAGCCGGCGCGGGGATACCAGTTGCCGTCCTGGGCGTAGTAGCCCTGCGGCTGCTGAGCTTCGGGGGCGGGCGGATGAGGGTTGGCCTCGAAGATGCCGAGCATTTGCCCAAGCTCGATCCACCGCTGCTCTTCGGCCTGCGAGAGCGCGGCCAGCTTGCGCTTCTCTTCGAGGAAGCGAAACTCCCTCATCGATACGCGGATGTCTGACATCAATCACCAGGCCAGGCTCGAACACCTGACCGCGTTTCATCCTGTGGCCGTTTGACTATAAATCAGTTTCCGACTTCACCGATTGTCAGGAAACGTGCGTCGAGCGCGCTATCTCGTCCATCAGCAAACGGCGTCTGCTCATCGCTTGAGCGAGGTTGTGAATTAGATGCCGCGCAGCACGGTCGCCTTGCCCACCCTGCCGATGGCCAGCACATAGGCGGCCGTCCTCAGGGAAGTCTTTCGCGCTCGAGCGATTTGCCCAACGCGCTCATAGGCCTCGCGCATCACCTTCTCGAGCTCCGAGTTGACGCGGTCCTCGTCCCAGGTCAGGTGCTGCAGGTTCTGAACCCATTCGAAGTAGCTCACCGTAACCCCGCCCACGTTGGCCAGGATGTCCGGCACAACCGGGATGCCGCGCTTCTCGAAAACCTCGTCCGCTTCCGGCAGGGTGGGGCCATTCGCTCCCTCGATGATGACGCGGGCGCGGACCTCGGCTGCGTTGCTGCGCCTCAGCATCCCTCCGAGCGCCGCCGGGATGAGCACATCGCACTCGGCAACCATCACCTCCTCATTCGAGCAAACGGTGCCGCCCCCGAAGCCCTTCACCGTCCCATGCTGCTTCACGTGCTCGAAGAGCGCGACCACGTCCAACCCTGCGGGATTTCGGACGCCGCCCTGCACGTCCGAGATGGCGATGATCCGTCCTCCATCCTCGTGAATCAACCGAGCTGCGTGGCTTCCCACGTTGCCGAAGCCCTGAATTGCGAATCGCGCGCCTTTGAGCGAAAGGCCGAGGTCGCGAAGAATCTGCCGCGAAATGTACAGCAGCCCGCGCCCGGTGGCCGCTTCGCGTCCCTTGGATCCGTACAGGTCCAGCGGTTTGCCGGTGACCACCGCGGGCGAGTGCCCGTGATATTTCGAATACTGATCCATGATCCACGCCATCACCTGCGGGTTGGTGTTGACGTCCGGCGCTGGAATGTCTTGGGTAGGGCCGATCACGTCCTGCACCTGATCCACGAATTTGCGCGTCAGGCGTTCGACTTCCTTCAGGCTCATGTGGGAAGGGTCGCAAGTGATGCCGCCCTTCGCGCCGCCGAAAGGGAGATTTGCAACCGCCGTCTTCCAGGTCATCAGCGAAGCCAGCGCAACCACCTCCTGCTGGTCTACTTCGGGGTGGTAGCGAAGGCCGCCTTTCATCGGACCGCGGCTGTTGTCGTGCTGGATGCGGTAGCCGATGAAGGTGTGGATCTCACCGGAGTCCAGCTCGATTGGCACCTGCACTTTCACTTCGCGCAGCGGGGTTGCCAGCAGCGTTTCGATTCGCGCACCGACGTCCATCATCCGCGCCGCCTTGCGAAAGTAATGGTTGGCAGCATCGGCCGACTTCATGGCTCACCCCTTGCGTCTGCGATACGGACCGAGATCTTAGCAAACGGGATGAGCTAACATGGCCAATCCCGAAATCTGCCGCTCCTGGCCACCCTTCCTCACCATGTCCAAGCTCCCCTCTGAGACGCGACCCTCCGCCCTGGCGCCGGATCGGATAAAGCTCACGCTCGAGTTCTTGGCTCGGCGGATCCGTTCTCTACGCCAACGGCAGGGGATGACGCAGGAAGAGTTTGCTTCGAGATGCGGCATCTCGGTGAGCTTCGCTTCCCTGTTGGAGCGAGGCGAGCGAAGCCCGAGCTATGAAACGATGCTCCAAATCGCCGAGGCGCTGGAACTGTCGCTGGCCGAGCTGTTTCGCAACGCGGGTGGGCCCAGTTACGACGACCCCTACTATTCGAAGCTCGTCGAGTTCGCTCGCCGCCGGAAGCTGTCGCGGGCGCAAGTGGATAGGCTGATCGCCCTGGGTCAGGTGGTGTTCGACGGACGCCTCGACGAGCCGCCTCGGGCCCCGATTGCCCGCAGCCAAAAATCGGGCGAGTGCTCAGTTGCAGCTTGCGGCCGCCCGGTATTGGCGAAAGGCCTGTGCTCGTCGCACTACCATCGGGCGAGGCGGGCAAAAGCCTAGTTCTGCTCGCCGGCAGAACGTCCACTAACGCCCCAGCGCGCCGTTCGACACGCGGTCGATTTCTTCCAAGCAGTCCTGGCAAGCGGCGCAGGTGAACAACGCCGCCGACTCGGTGTCCGGCAGCGAACGAGCCATTAGCGGAAGAGCGCGCGGACCAGAAACGAGCAACGCGGCCCGCCCGGTCGCGGCGTCGTTCGGCTGAACCGCGCTCACGGCATCCGCTCCGTCCGGCGCACTGACCAAGGTGGAGAGCGGCACCGTCACCCGCGCGATGACTCCCAAAGACAAAAAGCCCCAAAGCGCAAGAACAACGGCACCCATCAACGGGCTCTGGTACCCACCGCGGCGAGCGGTGCTTGCGAACATCCCATTCGTCCCTTCGTTGCCGTCCATTGTTTCCTCCGGTTCATAACCAGCTATTAGGAGTTTGGTGGTTATATAAATAGGACTGGTCTTGTAACCTGTCAAGTGCTATTTGGAGGTTATAAATGGCATCAGCGGAGCAGAGAGCGGGCCAGGTCTTTGACTTGACCGGCGGTAGACTGTCCCTCGACTTCGTCAATACCCTCGGAGGCCAGCGCCTCACGCGGCCGAAGGAGCAGCTGGCGAGCTATGCCGATCTGGTCTCATTCGCTCGGCAGGCGGGGATCCTCAATCCGGACCGAGCGCGACGCCTGCTGGAGCAGAGCGCGCGGCATCCGAAGAAGGCGGCCGTCGTGCTCGAGCGCGCGCGCGAGCTTCGCGAGGCGATCTACCGGATCTGGGTTGCGCAGATTCGGGCCGAGCGGCCGGCGGACGCGGACATGGAGCTGCTCAACGCGCGGCTGGCGGACTCCCTCAAGCAGCAGCGCGTGGCGAAGCATGGCGAGCGGTTTACCCTGACCTGGGCGGACGAGGATGGTCTGGAGTCGCTTCTTTGGCCGATCGCAAAATCCGCGGCAGAGCTGCTCACCGGTGAAGAGGCCCAGCAGATCCGCGAGTGCGAGGCTTCCTCAACGGGTGAATGCTCTTGGCTGTTCATCGATGAGACGAGAAACCACTCCAAGCGCTGGTGCAGCATGGCGTCCTGTGGAAATCGGGCGAAAGCGAGGCGGCATTACCAGCGCGCTCGCGAGGGTGCCGAGCCTCACGGCCACGGTTGATGCAGCGTCCAGCGGATAGCCCTCACTCCCTCGATCGCTTCTTCGCGCGCTCGATGCGGATCAGTTTGTCACCGTGAGCTCTGCCGCTGAGCGCTTCAAAGGCGGGAACGTCCGCTTCGTCGACGACGAGATAACTGTACGTTGTTCGCAGCGACACGCGGCGTACCTTGCCCGCAGGCGCGCCGACGGCTTCCACTGCAGAGGTCAACCCCGACGAATCCAGCCCGTCCGATTTTCCAAGGTTGATCCAGAGCATCGGATGGCGTGCCTCGCTCGGCCCCTCCGCGGGCGAGCCGGCTGCGGCGTCGCTGTGGGTTCGCGCTTTCGGACGGCGCGGCCTTTCCGGACCGTCGCTGCTCGGCGGACGCTCCTGCTTGCGCCGGCGCTGTCGCCGACTGCGCGACTCTGGGGTGGGAACACTGGATTCGCGCAGCGGCGGCTCTTCCTTGGCCGCCTGGACCTTTTCCATCCGATGGTGGGTGAAGAAATACTTCAGCAAAAAAGCGACCAGGTCATCTGCATCGTCCCGCTGGCGCAGCTGGCTTGCCAACGGGAGCAAGCCCTCGTACACGCTTCCGGCCGCGCCATCCCGGATCTCGCGGACGTGCCGTTCCGTCCAGAGGCGGATCGCCTCATCCGGAGAAGGCATGGGGCGCTTCTCGAAGGCGATTCCGTAACGCTTCTCCAGCGCGCTCAAGGTGGTCAGCTCGCGACCGCTGACGAGGTTGAGGGCGATTCCCTTTTTGCCGATCCGACCCGTTCGTCCGACTCGGTGCAGGTACACCGCGGGGTCTTCGGGGAGCGAGTAGTTGATCACGTGTCCCAGGTCGGAGATGTCGATTCCGCGCGCGGCGATGTCGGTGGCCACCATGAACGCCACCTCGCCGCGCTTCACCTTCGCCATCACCCGCTCGCGCTCTTTCTGCGGCAAGTCTCCGTTGAGCAGCTCGGCGTCGAAGCCATTGCGGTTGAGAACCGCCGTGACGAGCGCGGTATCATCCTTGGTGTTGCAGAAGATGATCGCGTTCTCCGGCTCCTCCAGCTCGAGGACGTAGATCAGATTTCGCGGCTTGGGGTAGGCGTCGGACACGTCGTAGCGAACGTGGTGGATGTGCTCCACAGTGAGGACGTCGCCCGAGAGCAGCAACGCTTCGGGGTCTCGAGCGTATCGGTTGATCAGGTTCTCGATGTCCGGCGGAACGGTCGCGGAGAACAGCAGCACTTGCTTGCTGGCAGGCAGGCAATCGAGAATTCGGGTCACTTCTTCGTAGAACCCCTGATTCAACATCTCGTCCGCCTCGTCGAGGACGACGCAGTCGCAGGAGCTCAGGTTCAAGTTCTTGCGCCGAATGTGATCGTAAATCCTTCCCGGCGTTCCAACGATGATCGCGCTGCCGAGACTGAGCGCCGTCTCCTGCGCTTTCATCGAGGCGCCGCCGTAGATGGCAGTCACCTTCAAATCGCGGTACTTGCCGAGATCTGAAATCTCGGTCGCCACCTGCAATGCGAGCTCGCGGGTGGGGCAAAGGATGAGCGCCCTCACGCTTCGCTCGCCGTCCGCCAGCCTCTCCAAGATGGGAATTCCGAAGGCGGCCGTCTTGCCGGTGCCCGTCTTCGAGCGAACGATGAGGTCTCGGCCCTGTTTTATCGGCTCGAGGACTCTCGCCTGCACCGGGGTGGGATGAACGTAGCCCCTCTCGGCGATCGCCCGCCGCAGCGGGGGTGAAATGTCGAGCTGATCGAATCCGATTTCTGCCACGTAGTCGTGCGGCTGCTTCGGCTCTTCGCTTGATGGCGCGCCTTCCGACTGGGACTCGATGTGGGTTTCAACCATCGAACGAGGGCATAGCTTTGCCGTGATCTCATGGCAACTCTCGCTGACTCTTGGCTATACATCGGGCTGAAATGGCGAGGAGCAAGGCTCGGACCAAACCAGCCCCGTCCGATCGAAAGCCAAAGCGCGCGCGCCCGAAGGCCAAAGCTGCCCGACCGGCTTCGGCCAGCCAGCGAGCGCCGTCGGAGGCGGAGGCGGCCGAAGTCCGTCCCGAAGACTTTGGCGACGAGGCCGCCGAGGCCTTGGTGCCGCCGCGGGCCGACTCGACTGCGCTGGCTCGCCGCGAAAGCCGGGCGCTGGAGACCCGGGATCCCCTTCAACTCTACATGGCCGAGGTGCATCGCCACTCACTGCTCAGCCGGGACGAGGAGCATGCGCTGGCGCAGAAGTACCAGAGCACCGGAGACCTCAAAGCCGCCTACCGGCTCGTCGCTTCGAACCTGCGGCTGGTGGTGAAGATTGCCAACGAATACCACCGAAACCCGCTCTCGCTGCTCGATCTCATCCAGGAGGGGAACATTGGGCTGATGCAGGCGGTGAAGAAGTACGACCCGAACCGCGGGGTGAAGCTCTCCAGCTACGCCGCGTGGTGGATCCGCGCGTACATCCTTCGCTACATCATGGACAATTGGCGGCTGGTAAAGCTTGGGACCACCGAGGCTCAACGAAAGCTCTTCTTCAAGCTTCGCCAGGAGCAGGATCGACTCACTTCCCAGGGATTCGAGGCCAGTCCCAAGCTCCTTGCCGAGCGACTCAACGTCACCGAGCAGGATGTGGTGGAGATGGATCAGCGCCTCGGCCACGATGACGTGTCGCTCGATGCGCCGGTCGGCGAGGTCGGCACCGCTACCCGCGGCGAGCGCTTCCTCTCGGCTGAAGGCGTCCCGGCCGACATCCGCCTCGGAAACGAGGAGCTCAAGCGCCTTTTCCGCGACAAGCTCGCCGAGTTCGCCAAGGGTCTGCAGGACAAGGAGCGCTTCATCTTCGAGAAGCGACTGATGGCCGACGAGCCGCTCACGCTGCAGCAGATCGGCGACAATTACGGGATCAGCCGCGAGCGCGCGCGCCAGATCGAAGCGAACCTGATCTCGCGAATCCGCGAGCACGTGCGCAAGGAGATCCCCGACTTCGACCTGGTGGCGACGGAAAAGAGCTAGAGTCGCGGGGCTGGACTTAGTGAGGCGAGAATTGCAATTCGTTCCCAGGTGCGCAGCCCTGGCAGCTTTCGTCGCGACAGCTTGCGCAGGGCCTCGTGCCGGGCGCTCTCCGGCCGAGGGTGGGCGCCCCTGGATCGAGATCCGCACCGCCCATTACACCTTGCAGACGGATCTCTCGTCCGACGATGCGCGCGAGACGGCGCTGTACCTCGAACGCACCAGAGCGGCGCTGCTCGCCGCTGCTTGGCCTCATGCAAAACCTCCCAGGGATAATCTCCCGGCGTTCGTCCTGCGGGACGACCTCGAGTTCCAGCAGATGTTCGGCATGGATTTCACCGGCCTCTTCGTGCGCGGAGATTTCAGCTCCTTCATCCTCTTCTACGGTAAGCCGGGAGAGAGCGGTTGGCAGTCGCGAGGAATCGGAATGACGCTTAAGCACGAGCTGTCGCATCACCTCAGTGCTTACTTCCTGCTCCAGCAGCCGCGTTGGTTTTCCGAAGGAATCGCCAGCTACCTGGAGACGATCGAGATTTCCGACGACGGCTCGCGCGCGACGGTGGGATACGCCAACGATCGGCTGCTTCGACCACACCGTGCTCGAGCTCAAGATGTCCTTGCCTGGACGAATGAAACTCCCGAAGAGATCGATCCGCAGCGGCTCTACGCAGGCGCCTGGTTGTTGGTGCATTGGCTGATGAACCGCAAGTTGGAACAGTTCAGCGATTTCCAGCAACGACTGGTCAACGGCGAGCAATTCGAGTCCGCGTGGAACCGGGCGTTCGAGGGATTGCAATTGGATCGCCTCGATCACGAGCTCGACCATTACCGCGCGTACCAGACCTACACCGTTCGGGTACCGCCGGTAGAAGCTCCGATCAGCGGGCGATCCTTGACCGATGCCGAAGTCCACGCACTGCGGGCACATCTCGTCCTTTCGACCATGCAGAGCTTCGAAGGCGAGAGGGTAGAGCGGTTTCAGTTTGCTCGGCGCGAGGTGGACGAAGCGCTGCGGCAGGATCCTGGCAACGTTTCGGCGCTGTCCAGCATGAGCGAGCTACAACCTTCAATGGTCGAACAACTGGCCAGACAAGGCGTCGCCGCGCATCCAGAGAGCGACCAGGCGTGGGTGATGCTCGCGCAGGCATTGAAGTCGGCGGGCCATTCGGCCGCAGAGCAAGAGCAAGCGTTAAAGAAGGCGACGTCGCTCGGAGCGCAAAATGCTCTTGCCGCCCACAGCCTGGCGTGCCTTTACGTGGACCAAAAGAAATACCTGGCCGCGTTGCCGCTGGCGAAACGAGCCCTGGAGCTGGCTCCATGGAGTTCGCCTGCCTGGAATACGTATGCGGCGATCGCCTTTGCCCTCAAAAGCTGCGAGGAAGCCATCGCCGCGGAAAACCGCGCCCTAGAGCTGATACCAGAGGGCACGGATCGCGTCACTGAAAGGCACTATCGAGAGCGCCTCGGCGCGTATCAGGCCAGCTGTAGAGGAGCGGCGGCAAGGACGGGAGAGAGCGGCTAGAGCTGACCAGCGTTGCAGGACAACGCCTGCTTCAGAGCGCCTCGATCCGCAAGTTGTCGAAGTGCACCTTCGCCTCGAAGTCGGAGAACGCGAAGAACTGATGGTCCGGTCCGTTGAGCGGCGAGGGATCGTTCAGTGAAAGAAAGCTCTGCCCATCGACATCCCAGGCCACGCGATTGCCCTGGCGCGTAATCTTCCAGTGGTAGTGCTTTCCAGGCTGCACTTTGAAGTCGGTCCGCGCCGCTCGGTCGGCGCCGTGCTCCGAATGCCGTGCGAGCACCGACGTCGTGTTTCGCCAGCCGCCGAAGATGAAGACATATCCCGTCGAGACGTACGCCGAGTTCGGTGGTCCCAAGTGATAGGAGCCGCCATCTCCCCAGGCCTCCACCTTCAAATCCCCATCTGGGCTCTCCGACCAGCAGTCGAACTCGATCGATGCATTGGCGGGGATGGGTCGGGTGAGCCAGATCGGATGGTTGTGAGCCTGCTGAAGGGTGAGGCTGCCCTGCTCAATCCGCGCTGATGAAGGATCGGTGGCCAGCCAATCCGGACCGACATCCGTTCGCTCGAAGTTATCGGCGAACGGCCCCGGCGGGGGCCGTGGAGCGGGCGCGGCCTGCGCGGGCAACGGTGGCCCCGCGGCAGCTGGACCCTCCAGCGCGACTATCCGCAGGTTGTCGTAGAAGATGTCCGACTCGGCGCTGGAAAAGCCGAATCGATCGTGCCGGGGTCCGACCAGAGGGAACGGGTCGGCCAATTCGAGGAAGGGCTGCCCGTCGATGCTCCAACGCAGGATCGAGCCGCGGCGCTCGATTCTCCAATGGTATTTCTTCTGAGGGCGAACCGCGGAATGAGCTTCGACGCGCATCGGC
>Ga0126383_10001148_pt1 | contig 16195 bp, 13 predicted proteins | sample PanSoiMetPlot_35_FD_96882 | JGI IMG/M metagenome (GOLD analysis project Ga0126383, IMG submission 96882) | Tropical forest soil microbial communities from Panama - MetaG Plot_35 | ecosystem: Environmental > Terrestrial > Soil > Tropical forest > Bulk soil | place: Panama | collected 2016-02-17
CGGCCGTGCAGCCGAATAGGCCGTAAGCACGGTCATAAACCCCATCGTCAGCGCCACTGCCGCGAACACGGTCCACTCTACCGGACGGATTCCATAGAGGAAAGACCGCACGAGCGCACTCGCGATCACTCCGCCGAGGACTCCCAAAGACACTCCCGTAGTTGCGACTACGCCTGTTTGCCGCAGAATCATGTTGGACAAATCGCGAGGGCTCGCGCCCAGGGCCGCGCGAATGCCCAGCTCTTTTTTTCGCCCGCTGACGGAATAGAAAACCGCGCCGTAGAGGCCCACCGTTGCCAGCATAAATGCCAAGCCACCGAACCCGACGATGCAGAACAGGGTGATCCGGGGTACAAAGAGAGCGAAGTCGAGCCAATCGTCGATCGTCAATGTTAGAGAGAAAAAGCCGGGGACGGTCTTCTGCAGCGCTTCCGATAGCGGGCCAAGCCACCGACGAGGGGTCCCCGTCGTGCGTGCCAATAGGTAAAACGCAGATTGGTAGTGCTGGTTCAGATCGAAATACATGAATGGGCGCGGGGGCTCGTCGATATCGACGTATTTGCCATCGGCGACGACCCCCACGACGGTCACAACACGATGGCTGTTTTCCATTTGCACCGTTTTGCCAATGGGATTCTGCCCCGGCCAATATTTTTCAGCCATCAGATGATTTATGACCATGACTTCCGGAGCCTTCGGCGCATCTGCGGACGTAAACACGCGTCCGGTTAGCAGCGGGATTCCCAACGTGGAAGAGTAATTCTCGTCAACCATGACGAACGCGATGTTCTCTGCGGCACCAGCAGACGAATCCCCCACGCGAATTTGTTCGACGCTCCCTTCGTTTTGACTGACAGGAATATCGCTGGCAAGCGACACGGACTCGACTCCATACATCTGCGAGGCCGTTTCGCGTAGTTTGGAGCAAAGCTGGGGTCCTTGGTCTTCGGAAACGGATTGCAAATGCCCAGCCAAAATGGCGACGTTCCGAGTAGTGAATCCGAGATTGACGTGTCGAAGGTTGTTGAGGCTTCGAAAGCAAAGCCCGACGCCAATAAACACCAAGGTACAAACCGCGACTTGCACCGCCACTAAGGAGTTTCGAATTCTGCCTTTGCGTGTGCCGCCGACGGCAATTTCTCCGCTGAGCGCGCCAGCTAGGTTCGGTGTCGAAGAGTAAATACCTGGCACCAGGCCGGTCGCTAGACCAACAGCGAAAACCAAGGCCGCAGTGGCGGCCATGACGGTCATATCCGGGCGAAAATCAATCGTAAGGGGAAGGGAGCCGAGGCCCGGGATGTACGGCTTGAAATGCAGTAACTGCCGGAGTCCAAGGAATGCCAGGAAAAAACCGAGCACACCGCCTGCTCCCGCGATCAGCGTGCTGTCGACAAGAACTTCGCGAATCAACTGCGCGCGCGTCGCTCCCAGCGCAGCCCGCACCAGAGTTTCGTGGCGTCGCGTACTCGCGAGCGCCAGAAGAAGATTCGCAACGTTGGAACATGCTGCGAAGAGAACCAAACCCACGATGGCGAAAATAATCGCCGAGATGATCCTCGCGGAGGACACCGAATCCTCCGGCAGCATGGTGGTTTCCGTCACATGGGCGATGCGCTCCTTATTCGTCTTCGGATAAGCGGACGCAAGCCGCTTAGAGATGGTTTGGAGATTCGCAAGCGCTTGTTCGCGGGTCACCCCCGGCTTTAGTCGTCCCACCATACGAAGAGGGCGAACCGTGCGGTCCGTCCTCCAGGCAAGCCCGTGGTGATTCGGTGTCACGTCCGTAGATAACGGATACCACACGTCCGGCAGGTCGCTGAAAATGGTCCCAACGAAGCGTTTCGGCATCACGCCGATCACCGTAAGCGGGACGTTGCTTAGGGTGACCGTCTTCCCCACGATATGGGGGTCCGCTCCAAGCCAGTTCCAGTAGGAATAGCTCAAGACAGCAAGCGTGGATGGCGTGTCGTCATCGCCTCGTGCGAACGCGCGCCCGAGCAGTGGCTGCGCACCGAGAACCGAGAAGTAGGTATCCGACACGGCGTTGCTCAGCCCGGCTTTCCTGCGATGCTCGTAGACGATGGGGTCCATCGAGATGGAATAGGGAAAGGCCATCAAATCGGAGAAGACCTCGTTGTGGTCACGGTAGAACGTGTAGTCGTCGTAGCAAATGCCGCTGAATTCCTCCGTTGGCGTTGAGCTATAGACGGTCAAGAGGCGGTCCGGCCCGAAAACCGCGGGAGGTCGAAGCAGCAGCGCGTTGAAAACGCTAAAACCGGCCGTGCCGGCCGCCATCGCGATAGCCAGCGAAGCAACCGCGATGGATGTCAGCTTCGCGTGTTTTTTGAGAATGCGCAGGGAAAACCGGATGCTGGACCAAAGCGCCATGTTCGCTCCCATCCGCGAAGCCGATCAACATCGCTACCCGAAAATTTACCATGATTTGGTTCCGGTGCCGGATAAGTCGCGAAACTGTTCGAGCACAAACTCCCGTGATGCACACGTGCAACGAGACGTTAAGCAGAAATCCATCGGAATCGATCCAATCCGGAGGACGCAACTTTCTGTAGCACCGGTGAGTCGTTGGACGAGTAGAATGAATTGACCTTTAAGATCGGATCGCGGGGGGAGCCATGAAACGATCCATTCTTATACTCGGGTGTGCTTCAGCCACTTTGCTCATGGTCGCGGGAGTTTCAAGCCCGGGGTATGCCCACGCGTCTGCTGGTTCCCGCCAATCAAACGGAAAGTCCGCGCCCACACCCAACCTCGCCCGCATGGAACAGGTGGTTCAATCCTTCGTTAAGGATAAACAGTTCATGGGCGCCGTGCTCGTTGCCCGGGGAAACGACGTCTTACTCGATAAGGGCTATGGCTTCGCCAATCTTGAGTGGAATATTCCGGACTCTCCCAAAACGAAATTTCGGTTGGGATCGATCACGAAACAGTTCACCGCGGCATCAATCCTGCTTCTAGAGGAACGGGGAAAACTGAAAGTGGACGATCCGGTCAAGAAATACATGCCGGACGCTCCGGCGGCGTGGGACAAGATCACCATCTTTAACTTGTTGACGCACACCTCGGGAATCCCAAACTTCACAAGCTTCCCCGATTACCGAAAGCTCGAACCCTTCTCGGCGACACCCGAGGAGCTCGTCGCGCGCTTTCGCGACAAGCCGCTTGATTTCCCGCCGGGTGAGAAATGGAGTTACAGCAATTCCGGATACGTCCTTCTGGGATACCTGATGGAGAAGATCAGCGGCGAAAGCTATGCCCAGTTTGTCGAGGACAACATCTTCAAGCCTTTGGGCATGGTGGACTCGGGCTACGACTCGAACTCCACGGTCATTGAGAATCGTGCGTCGGGATACGCTCCGGGCCAAAACGGAATGGTCAATGCGGGTTACATCGATATGACGATTCCACTCTCCGCCGGCGGGCTCTATTCGACAACCGAAGATCTGCTGCGCTGGGAACAGGGCCTATTCGGAGGAAAGCTGCTTTCGCCTGCTTCGTTGAAGAAGATGACCACACCATTCAAAAACGACTACGGATTTGGCCTGGCCGTACGCTCTGTGAATGGCCACGAAGAGATCGCGCACGCAGGCGGAATCGAAGGATTTAGTACAGCATTGGCCTACTATCCCGACGAAAAGCTCACGGTGGTCGTGCTCGGGAATGTGAACGGGCCGGCTCAGGAGATTGCGACCGATCTGCACACGATCGCCGAGGGCGGAAGCGTGGTGCTCACCTCGGAGCGTAATGTGGTGAAGATTGATCCGAAGAAATTCGACGGCTACGTGGGCAGCTATCAATTGGCGCCGGGCTTCATCCTAAACGTCAGCAGGGAGGGCGACCGTTTCATGACCCGGGCAACCGGGCAGGGACCGGTCGAAATATTCCCCGAAAGCGACCATGATTTTTTCGCCAAGGTCGTCAATGCACAGATTACCTTTGTCACGAACAGTCAGGGACAGGCCACCGAGTTGATCCTGCATCAAGGCGGCCGGGATCAGCACGCCCCTCGGGTCGAAGGGGCAGCCGCGGAGGTGAAGGAGCACAAGCAAGTCCAAGTCAATGCCAAGATATGGGAGGGCTACGTCGGCAACTATCAATTAGCGCCGAATTTTTCGATTGCCATTACCCGTGAAGGCGATCACCTGTTCGAGCAGGCCACCAGTCAACCAAAACTCGAAATCTTTCCGGAGAGCGATAAGGATTACTTCTTGAAAGTGGTCGATGCCCAGATCACGTTCGTAACCGATGCCCGGGGCCGCGCCACAGAGCTGATTCTTCACCAGGGCGGGGCCGACCAACACGCCAAGCGAGTCGAGTGAGGGCGCGGCGCGATGACCGCCGGGAGAGTTAGGATGACCGGCCTTGAGTACTTGCAGTGTGTTTTGTGTTCTCTCTTGCGGGCCGACATGAGGCAAAAAAAAACCAACCGAAGCTGTAGGTGTAGGATTTTGATTTGCTTCGCGAACTAGTCGCGCGAGTTCTTCATGGCATGTGGCAGAAGAGGCCGAGTGTTTCAGGCACGTCGGCGTGGCCGAAGCCAAGCCACGATGATGGCCTTTGGGTGCACGCGCTCGAAACCGGGACGCGCAGTGGCCTCTTCGCCGCAGGATCGTGAAGCAGCAAGCTGCCAACAGAGGTCCCCATTTGAAGGAACAATAATCTCACCCTGAACGTCTTAGATTATAGCCGAATCGCTTGGGTGAAGCACCAAAGGCCAGGGCTAAGATGCAAGTTGGTTTGACGGGGGGTGCGCGAACATGCGAAGTTTTTCCTTCTTCCACACCTTTATCCAAGACCTAAAGTATGCGGCACGCAGCCTGCGCAAGAACCCCGGTTTTGTCTCGGTTGTGGTTGCATCGCTGGCGCTCGGCATCGGAGCCAACAGTACCATCTTTAGCGTGATGAACGCGCTGCTGTACCGGCCATTGCCGTATCGCGGCGCAGACCGGATGGTGGCCATTTTTGAAACGCCACTGGGGCATCCCGATGAGTGGCAGCCTCCGCCGATCGCCGAAGTGCTCGATTGGCAAAAGCAAAGTCATGTCTTTGAAGAGATCGCGTTAACGAGCGGCACGGAATCCTCGATTCTTTCTGGTGCGAGCGGACCCGAACCGATTCACATTCAGGACGTCACGCCGAATTTTTTCGACCTGCTCGGAGTCAAACCTGTACTCGGGCGAACCTTTGTTGCCGACGAACAGCAGGAACTGACCGACGCGGTAGTTATCAGTGATGCGTTTTGGAAGCGACATTTCCGTGGCGACCGCGGCGTGCTTGGGAAAAGCTTCACAAATCACAACACCGGAATTGTCTCTACAGTCGTCGGAATCATGCCTCCCGGCTTTGCTCCGTTTTACGGCGACCCCGTTGACCTGTGGCAGCCGATCAATCCAGCGAACGCCAGATATGCTGCACGGCAGGATCATTGGCTCATGCCCGTGGCGCGGCTCAAGCCCGGCGTGACCCTGGCCCAGGCGCAGGCGGAAATGGACGTGATCGCCCGCCAGCTCGAGCAGACCTACCCTGCGACGAACAAAGGTATCGGAAAAAAAATACAGCCTCTGCACGAAGCCCTGTTCGGCTGGGCCAGGCAGCCGTTGTATCCGCTGCTCGGCGCTGTAGCTTTTGTTTTGTTGATTGCGTGTGCAAATGTGGCGAATCTTTTGCAGTCCCGGACGGAAACGCGACGAAGCGAATATGCGGTACGAGCCTCTCTGGGAGCCGACCGGCGACGGCTGATGCAGCAACTCTTCGCGGAGAGTGGCCTGCTAGCATTGCTCGGTGGAGTCCTTGGCGTGGCCCTGGCCCACTGGGGCATTCAGATTTTCCACGCGCTGGTGGGTCAACTTCCGAGCGCCGAGAGCATTTCGATTGATGCGCGTGTGCTGGTTTTCACGCTGGCGATTTCTATCTCAACGGCATTCATCTTTGGACTTATACCGGCACTGCAGGCGTCGCATCCCGATCTCAACGATGCCTTGCGGGAAGGGGGGCGGCGAACCGTTGCTGGATCCCGCGGAATCACGCGTCACGCTCTCGCGGTGAGCGAGGTGGCGCTGGCGATGGTGCTGCTTATCGGCGCGGGCCTGTTGATCAACTCCATCTTGCGCATGCAGCGCGTGAATCCCGGATTCGACTCGAGCAACCTCCTGACCATGAGCATTCAATTGCCGGAAGGCGGCCAGTACATGCATCGTGTGCCCGGCGGGGATATGGAACAGGCCATGCCGGCGGTGAATACATTTTACAAACAACTGCTGGAAAAGGTGGCCGCGCTGCCTGGAGTCGAATCTGTTGGTTCCATCACGGGTCTTCCGACGCAGTTCTCCGAGGGGTACACCTTCTCGATCTTGGGACACCCGGAACCGCCGCCGGACCAAAGGCCGCGTGCCGGCTACAACGAAGTCACTCCGGGCTTTTTCCGCACGCTCAAGATTCCGCTGAAAAAGGGGCGCTATCTTGATGAGCACGATACCGAAGCTGCGCCTTGGGCGGTCGTGGTCAACGAAACGTTTGCGCATCGCTTCTTTCCGAACGAGGACCCGATCGGGCAGGGGATTCTGTTGCGTTACGACCCGTATCCGGTAAACGAGCGACTCCCACGGCAGATTGTCGGGGTCGTCGGCGACGTCAAGCACTGGGGCTTGGAACGACCAGCGCCGCCGTTCATGTATGCGTCGCATCGGCAGCAGCCCGCGGTGTATCCGGGAGGAGCGATTGTTGCGCACTTATGGCAAACGCTAGCGGTGCGGACGGCTCCCGGCGCGGGCCGACTAGACTTAGCCGTGTCGGTGAAGAAGATTGTGTCTGAACTCGATCCCGACCAGCCGGTTGGTGAAGCGAGGACCATGGATCAGGTCCTCGCGCGGTCGATGGGCGACTATCACGCGTACACGGAACTCTTAGGAATCTTCGCGGGCATCGCGGTGCTGCTGGCCGTGACGGGCATCTACGGGGTGATGTCTTACTTTGTTAACGAACGCACGCGCGAATTTGGAATCCGCGTTGCCCTCGGCGCGCAATCCGCTGACGTTCTAGGCATGGTAGCGAAGACCGGCTTGCGGCTGGCGCTGATTGGAGTCGGCCTAGGCGCTCTGTTAGCGTTTGGGGTCACGCGCGCGATCGCGGCAGTACTGTACGACGTCAAGCCTTGGGATCCGATGACCTATGCTGTGGTTGCGGTCGCGCTATCTACGGTGGCTCTGTTGGCTTGCCTTATTCCCGCTCGGCGCGCGACCAAAGTCGATCCGATCAATGCACTGCGCTACGAATAAATTCCTCTGCGCAAACCCGGGTGAAAAGGAATTGCCCCGGCTCCCGCTTTCCCTGTGTCGTGAAGCGCTTGATCGGTCAGCCATAGTATGGCATCGCCACGACTGTGCGAGACGATGGTCCACTTTGGGATGCGACCCTAAAGTCCCCGTCGTGCTGAACCGACGCATTTTGCTTGAAGCTGTTCAGCGATTGACCGCCGAGCTTTCCTGGTCACCGTGAGCGTAGCTGCGTGATTTATGGGCGAACCGCCGAAGCGCTGATTTGGCCGCAGGAACTTACCGGGACCTATCTCCATTGATAAAATACCGTCGGAAAAAACTGATGGGCCAAGCAAAAAACAACCTTTGGAAGGTGTGCATTCGCGCATTCGGCGTCGGCTGCCTCTGTGTTGCACATGTTGTAACGACCGAAAGCCAAGTTCGAGAGAAGAACTTCGTCAAATATCACGCATCCTCGAAAGTCCGAGTAATCTCGAAGCTGCCCTATGCCCGATATGATAGGCGCCAACTCTTTTTGGATTTGTACTTGCCCCTTCCCCTTGAGCAGAATCGCCCCGGTGTTATCGTGGTGCGGGGCGGGGGCTGGTTGGTGGGCGACCGCAAATGGTTCGCTCCTGTTGCGTCCGCTTTAGCCGAGCGCGGTGTTGCTGCAGCCTGCATCGAATACCGGACCGCAGACCAGGACGCCTTCCCGGCAGCGATTCAAGATGTTAAAGCTGCGGTTCGTTGGCTGCGTCGAAACGCATTGCAATACCGGATTGACCCCGAAGTCGTTGGGACCCTAGGTGGCTCGTCTGGCGCACATATGGCATTGCTTGCGGGACTCACTCAAGAGATTACCGAGTTCGAGGGTCACGGCGGCAATGCCGACACATCGAGCGCAGTTCAAGGGGTTGTTGCGATGGCCGTGCCAGCCGACCTGCTCACTCTCACGGATGCTAACAAATCGACAGTTGGCAAATTCCTGCATGTCATGCCGGAAGAGGACAGCGAGAAGTGGCGATGGGCGTCACCGGTGAATCACATTCGGCGCGATGGTCCTCCTGTACTGCTGTTGCACGGGGCCGACGACGATTCAGTACCTCCGAGTCAATCAATTGATTTCGCGCGGCAATACCGCCAGGCCGGCGCGAGCGCTGAAGTTTACATTTTGGACGGCGCTCCCCATGCATTCTGGAACTACTATCCTTGGTTCAGTGATGCAATGGAACGGGCCGCAAGTTTTTTCCTTCAACTTGCCAAGCGACAAAAGACTTCCGGTCGAAGCTCGCCTCCTTAAACGAGCTAAGCGCCCAAGTTGACTTGGGCGCAAGGAACTTTCGCGGTTTCAAGACGTACTGCAACTGATCGTGTGATTGGGTTGCTCTACATCCGGCAAGGACGCCAAATTTCGATCGCCGCCTGTCATGACTTAGTTGCTGTTGAACAATCTCAGCCGCTCAACCACCACCGTTTTCACCTCGCGCACGACGTCCGGCAGCACCTTGTAGGGCGCTACGGACCCGGCGTTTCTCCTGAGTGCTTCCTCGAGTCCTCTCCGCCAAGCCACACGCAATTCTGTGTTGATGTGGATCATCGCGATCCCCGCCGCAATCGCCTCGCGGAAGTCCTGGTTGTCCGTCCCGGACCCTCCATGCAGCGTCAACGGTATACCTGCGATCTTTTTGATGGCTGCGATTCGCTGGATGTCCAATCTCTTGCGCTCCGTTCCTCGTATCATGCCTGTAAGCATCCCATGCATGGTGCCCACCGAAGGCGACAATAAATCCACTTTCGTTCGCGCAACAAATTCCCTCGCCTCCTCAGGCTCCGTCAGCCGGATATTGTCGGGCCGCTTCTCATGGATTTCCGAACCTGAGCCCACATAGCCGACTTCCCCTTCCACCAGAATCGATGGGCGAATGGACTTCACGGCTTCCGCCGCGCGCCGCGTTTCCGCAATGTTCTCTTCAACCGGCTTCTCCGACGCATCGAATACGATCATGTCAAATCCAGCCCGGGCTGCCTCTTCCGCGTTCTCGATCGAATGCGTGTGGTCCGCATTCAGAAAAAGTTGTCGACCCTTCTCTTCCCGCATGCTCTGTACTAACGCTGCCGCCTGTCGCACTCCCAGAAATTCCCGCTCACTCTCTGACACTCCCATAACTACGGGCACACCGAGTTCGCCCGCCGCCTCGGCTGCCGCCTTCAACACTACCAACTCAGAAAAATTGAAGTGCCCTACGGCAACCCGCCGCCTCCCTGCCTCTTGAAGCACTTCTCCAAGTGTACTCATGGCCCACCGCCTGCGGACCATGGTCGCATTGCTAGGCTTTGACACCAAGCTCGTTTTGAGGAACAGCATTGGCCCCCGCGGCTGGTAAAAGGGGAGAATCTTTTAAGCACTAACCGGGTGGCCTTTCCGGTCTGCGAGCGCATCAGAGTGAGTTAGCCGAGGAGCTACGGCGGGGAGAGTCTGCACGTTCGAGGCAGGACGTAGCAGTGGCCGAGAGGCTGGGTGGCGGGGCTAAACAGACACCGTATATCCCCTTCTGAGCTGTTTGAAAGCAAAGGGTGTGTTGGATTCCGAGTGGGTGGAATCCGAAGCTGGACGCCCCAGGAAGTACTACCGACTTACGTCGGCAGGTCGCCGCCCGGTCTGCCGCAATGGCCCACATGTGGTTAGAGTTTTCTTCAAATCTCGCGAACCTGATCAGTCCGCTGTGAAAGGAGGCGCGTTGAATGAAATCCACCAAGGCCCCCATTGACACCATCGATGCCTACCTACTGCGAGTGAAGGAAAAACTGTGGGGCATGCCCAGTGCTCAAGTTTCCGAGATTCTCGCGGAGTTGCGAAGCCACATTCTGGATAGCGTGGGCACTCCGAATGCGGCCGGCTCTCCCAACGCGGTTGAAGACACCATTGAGAGATTGGGTCCTCCAGAGGCTCTTGCAGAAATCTGGACCGAGAACCTCATGACGGAAGCTGAGACGGGTCGCTCAGCTTGGCGGGTGATGCGAACCCTTTTCCGCCTGGCGATCAAAAGCGCGTGGGCGTTCGGAGCCTGCCTTGTGAGTTTGACTGGCTATTTGGCTGCGATTTGGTTTTTTGTATGTGCCGTGGCTAAACCGTTCTATCCGGATCGCGTCGGACTTTGGTGGGATGCGAGGAGCCACACCCATGTAGGCCTCGCGTTCATTTGGCCGGGACCATCTGACCGGGAGCTTTTGGGCTGGTGGATAATCCCCCTTGGGTTGTTTATTTTTGTGTTCCTCTTTTTTTCGACAACGCGATTTGCGCGTTGGAATATCGGTCGCATCAAACGTTCTCATAGGGCTCCGCTCGGGCCGAAGGGAGCACTTACGCGGTCGGAGGCTGCCTCCTAGCGTCCGTCATCTGACGAAACTGCTTGTAGCCAGATCGCTGGTTCGAGTGCGGAGAGTCGTTGAATCGTCCGGTTCGAACAATGGTGACAAACTACTTCACGTATGGGCACGTCAGGCATGCACGAGATGGTAATAAGCAAGGGTGTGCAACGCTTTCCGTGCTGGACCACAGTCTCTTAACGCTTAATAAACCCCGGGAATCAAACGTGAGGTTCGCTGGCGATAAGCCTCGTACACGTCGCCAAACTGTGCCCGCAGCAGCGCTTCTTCCGCGCGAATGCGCGCAATCAGCGGCGGTAGCAGCGCCACCATGAGGAGCACGCCAACTCCCGAGCGAAAAGCCAATCCCCAGCCGAGCGAGTTAACGAGCAACCCCAAATAGCTGGGGTGACGAATCACGCCATAAATTCCTTCAGTGACCAGCGTGTGCCCCGGCTGAATCGCCACCAGTCCACTGAAGCGATGACCCAGCACAAATACCGGCCACAAGCGCAGCGCCCCACCCACAACGTACAGCGCGATGCCGAGCCAGCGAATCGCCTCGCCATCGATGATCCAGAATCCAATGCGATCCGTGTAGGCTGGAAAAAAGCCGCTCAAGAGTCCAATCACCGCGAAGGCGCCGATCACCCAGCGGTTGCTTCGATCCTCGCGAACGCCCGGACTCACGTTTCCGCCGGCGATGTACGCGACGACCACCATGATGCCTGTGGCCGCGGCGAGCGCGACGAGCGCCGGATGTGAGAAAAATGCCGCCACGCCGCCCCAACCGAGAATCGCCAGACCAAAATATACGGCCGTGCTCCCGATCAGCAGCACGATTCGCGGTATTGGCCTCATCTTAACTGTCTTCCTTTTTTTGCCATCGGGTACGCCGATGAAGAACCACTGAGCAACGCCGTGACGTGCAGGTTATCCGCGCATTTGCCCGTATGCCACACACGCCTGAAGGCCAAGAGAAACCCAACGAGCGAGAGAACGCAGGAGTTGGCCAGGCCCACCGTGAGCGCTTGATGCCACAGGCCGCTGACGGTGTCGTAGTCGGTAATCAACGTTAACAGAACAAAGAAGGCTCGCAACATGTCCGTTCCTTTCCTAATTACCCTGTTTGGCTGCCGCATTCATCTGCGTTGCATCGCCCGGCCGCCGCAGTTGGCGAATCAGCGCAGCGGTTCGCACAACAAGCATGACCGAGGAGAAAATCGCAGCACCGATCAAGAGGTAGTAGAAACACTGATTCACAATGGCAACGGTTTGCGCGTAATCGGGGCTCCGATTCACCGAAGAACCGGTTCCCTCGACCCAACTGCCTGCCTTAATCAGGAAGTACACCACCACCAGCCCTCCCGAGTGCAGAATTAATCTGTAAACCGCGCGAAAACGCGTCCAGTCCGGCCGCACTAGATTGATAATCGCGCGTACGATTTCCGCAACCGTCAGCAGTACAATCGAGAAGTACACCTGATACCAGATAGGCGCAAGCTTCAGGAACGCCGCCGCGGGACCCAGTATCAGGAACGGATATCTCTGCACCTCCGTTATCCACGCGAGCGCCACGCCCGAAGCCACAATGATCGACACGGACTCGAAGCGCGAGACATTGGGGGTGCCGACCGGGATTTGCACGTCAATGTTCTTCTGCACTTTCAGCCCGATCCGCAAACCGCCGCAGAATCCGCCGAGGTCCCAACGATCGGGATGCTTCGAAAGGTGTTTCTCGACCAGCGAGAAAATCAGGGTCACGATCCCCAGCTGAATGAAAAGTTGCAGCAGGCAGGTCGAAACAATGTCGTGAAATCCGATCTTCTGTCCGCTCACAGCAAGCGCGATAAAAATCGCAGCAATGATCGCGAACGTGAGCCCAAGATTGAAGGAAAGAACCTTCACATAAAAGGGAAACAGCACGGGGCCAATGAGCTGTCGGCCAATCGCCAGCGAGCGGTGGTCCTGGCGGTAGCGCGCGGCCAACAGCAGGGGATTGCCACGCTGCTTGAGCAACGCCTGCTGCTCCTCTTCCGTCAGGGCTCGCCCCAGTTCGTTCTGTTTGTCTTCCATTTCGCTCTGAATGTCCACCGACAACTCACTGAGGATGTCCTGGCGCTGGGCCGCGGGAAGGGCATTTTCTAGGGCTTTCAAGTAGCGATCCACCAAGTCCATAAGGTGCTCCTTACTCTCCGCAAATTCTTAAAATGGTGACGCAGGCCTGGCAAACGTCGGGAGAAAGCTGCAGCAATAAGAGACTCACGGGCGCGATGATATGCAGTGCCACGTGGCCGAGGACCATTAAGCCGGCAACAGCGCCCAGTTGCGTCAACTTGCCCCATGATTTTCCGGTTTGCCCTGGCTGTGAACTGCGATAGAGAAATTTCACGGCCTCACCTCCCGAATTCCTTTAAGCTAGACGAGCTCGTACCCTCTAAGAAATGCGCGAAGGCAGCGGATTGCCGCGCCTACGAATCCATTGGCGTATTTCCCTCAAGCATTGCCAAGCTTGGATGATCACGGCGATCGACAAGCCGAGCGCTACGGCTCCCAACGCGCAAAGAATGAGGAGGTTGGCGATGTGCGCCACGGTCTCGTAGCGCGCGCCATTGGCGGACTCCGCGACGAGTACAAACTCGTAAGAGTTGGCCCTAAGGATCGAGCGCAGAATGACCAGAGCCACGACGTTGCTCACGAGGCGCGTCACCGGCGGGAGCCAGATCCACTCTGGACGAACCAGATTTACTACCGCCTGCGCCAATCCGGCAATCGCCAGCAGGACTACCGGCAAATAGAACCGATGCCACTCGGGCGCAAGCCTCAGCGCCGAAGCGGCCGGACCAAAGATCAAATAGGGGTGGTAAGGCACTGCCAGGAGCCAGGCAACGTAAACCGTACCGCCAATCAATCCAAAAATGGATTCGGAGCGCCGGACTTTTTGCGCCGGCGTTGCAATTGCCGGCAGCGAACGGGGATCCCAGCGCCGATTCAATTTATCAACAAGGTGGGATTTGGCTTGGAAGAAATCAACCGCCGCAAACACGAAGGTCACCCAGCCAAACACCGGTAGGGCCACGTGTGCGAAGCCCAGAAGCCCATGGAGGAGTTGCCGCACGGGCTCGCCACTGCCGAGCAGCGCGATGCTGTTCAAGGCGCAGACCCCCAGACCGATCCAAAAAAGGATCTTCAAGACGAACCAGTAAAACGGAAACACGACAGGGCCGATCAAGTACTGCACTGGAGTATTCCGAAAACGGCTGGCCACGACAAAAGGATGGCCGTGCTGTTTGAGAATCGCCGCCTGCTCGCTTTCGTCCAGCGGACGGGCGAGCTCGGCAGCCTTGTCTTCCATTTGAGACAAGATGTTTTCCGAAAGTTCTCGCAGGATGTCGTCCTGTTGCCGGCGCGGCAGGAAGAACTTCACGGCGCGTAAGTAACGTTCTAAAAGTTCCATGGCGTGCCCCTCACCATCGTCACAGCATTCCGTTCAGGGAAGAATTGATGCTTTGCCACTCCGCGAGCAATTGTTTCAGGATCACCTTGCCGTCCGCGGAGAGGCGATAAAACCGTTTGTTGCGCTTTTCTTCTTCTCGCCATTCGCTGACGAGCAAGCCCTGGCTTTCCAGCCGCCGCAACAATGGGTACAGCGTGCCTTCGTCGATGGCCATACCCTGTTCGCCAAGGGTCTTCCGCAGCGTGTAGCCGTACTGTTCCTTGCGCAGCGCGGCCAGCACCGCCAGCACCAGCGAACCGCGGCGCAGCTCCAGCCGCAGGTTTTCAAACAGGTCGTGGTTGCTCGTACCGGATGCCATATAGTGTACGCCACATACTGTATTTCACACAGTATAAGCTGTCAAGCACTTTTTGACTTTTTTTGAGGAGGGGCCTTAAACGAGAGATTAGGTCTGGGCGATGCCAAGAAAAGCGTCCCCAGTTTGCCCCGCCAAAGTTCTGGCCCCAGGGGTTAAGCTCTTTGTTGCTAGTCGAGAGGGAGTACGGGAAATGGACGAAGACGCGAAGCTTCGCAAACTATTGGGAGAATTCCAGCAACTCACCTATGAAGCAGTCAAGGCGGGCACAGTCGATACGCTTCCCAGGGACGACCAACTCCTTGCCCGAGCGATGCAAGAACACATGCACCTGAAGCACGTTCACAACGCGCTTGAATTCGCAGACTTGCGTGAAGGGGCCCGCTACGAAATCGAGTTTCAGGGCAACACGGTGAACCCCCTAGCCCACCTAGCCGTGCATGCCGCTGTCAAAGGCCAGATCGAGCAAGATCCCGAAGTGAGGGCAGCCTTTGAAAAGATGGTGGCTACGGGCATTTCCGCCCACCACGCTGAGCACGTTCTCGGCGGCTTGCTCACTGAATTAATTTGGGGAAGCAGCCAATCCTCGGAAAGAACCGCATCCAAAGCCAAAACACGTTTCGATCACTCGATTCAGAAACTCTGTCGGGATTCGCAATTCCGCAAAAAGATGACGCGACGCTTCCCGGAGAATCATTCCGTGTTTGAATAGAACGAACCACGAATGTCGGCTCCGGGATCCAGGTTAGCGATTCGCGGACGAACCGGGCATATTGACAGTCCAGTTCGACGGCAAGGGTCACGACGTCGGTTAGTGATGCCGACCAACCCCAGTGTGCCAAAGAACATCCAGTCGAGACGTCCAAAAGGGTTCGCGGCTCCTCGCTGGACGGCTATCTGAAAACCGGAACCAACAGCAACCGGCAGCGCGCCTAGACTCATTACACCTACCCGTTTCTGTCGGCGAGCCATGCTATCCGACTGTCCGGGAAGAGTTCATTCCAATTGCAAGCGGAAAGGCGGTGCCCCTTAGCCGTCGCACAAACCTATTTGTCCCGTAGCCCGGAGTGGCACGGTCGTTCAGGTAACTCCATAACCAAGTCGGTTCCTTCGACCGTAAACCTTCGGCATGACGACGAACGGTTCGGAAGAAAGGAGCCCCTCCTGTTATGCAATTCGGTCGAATTGAATCGGGAAACACAAGCGTTTTGCGGGACAGAGAGGATGTTGAAAAAGAGGCGGCGATGAGAAGAGTAACAGAGTTTACTTGGTAGTTATGAATACGACTACATTCTCTCTTGCCCCACTAACATGTCGCGCCAGCAGTTTTGCTCGGGCACCCATTCCCTGCGATACGTTAGGCGGTAAAGAACCTCTTTCGACTCCCGTACCGGCGTGCGCCATACCGTGACCGAATACTCCATAGCTTCCTCCACGATCTACACCTGAACAGGTTGCAGCAGAGGGGCAATGCAACTCCGAAGGTAACCTCAGACTAACCTCTTAAGGCTCGACTGTCGTTGCCCCGTAGCAACGATCGCGCTGCAGTCTGGAAAGGTAGCGGCCGATCCATGGCGTGGCAGGAAGGGCAGTGTGCCTAATAAACGGGGTAACTGCGTGCGCCGTAAGGTCTTAGCCCAGCGCGGGAGTAACCCCCCCGGAACGGGTTCACTCGACCCGGCAGCAATCAGAGCTGTAGGGGAGGGTAGGACTGCCGGAGCCTCCGGGCGACTGGAGCGAGCATGC
>Ga0126383_10001149_pt1 | contig 16193 bp, 19 predicted proteins | sample PanSoiMetPlot_35_FD_96882 | JGI IMG/M metagenome (GOLD analysis project Ga0126383, IMG submission 96882) | Tropical forest soil microbial communities from Panama - MetaG Plot_35 | ecosystem: Environmental > Terrestrial > Soil > Tropical forest > Bulk soil | place: Panama | collected 2016-02-17
CAGAGCAAGGCCGTTTTCACGCTCGATGAGGTGGAGTCCAAGAAGTTTGCCAAGCGGATCGCCTTCAACGTAATCCCGGAAATCGATGTCTTCATGGAAGACGGCTACACCAAGGAAGAATGGAAGATGGTGGTCGAGACCAAGAAGATTCTCGATCCCAAGATCAAGCTTACCGCAACCTGCGTCCGTGTTCCGGTGTTCGTCGGCCACTCAGAAGCGGTCGACATCGAGTTCGAGAACCCGATCACGGCTGATGAGGCACGCGAGATCTTGCGGAACGCACCGGGTTGTCTGGTCATCGACAAGCGCGAGCCGGGTGGATACGTCACGCCCTACGAATGCGTCGGCGAAGATGCAACCTACATCAGCCGTATCCGCGAAGACGCGACAATCGAAAACGGGCTGCAGATTTGGGTCGTGTCCGATAACCTGCGCAAGGGCGCGGCGCTGAATGCGATACAGATCGCTGAGTGCCTGATCAATCGCAAACTCATCCAGGCCAAGCGCCGAGCAGCATAGGCCGCCAGCAAGCGTCAGAAGCGCGGTTGCGCGAACATCCGCGCGTGTTCATCCGCCGCGACCTGAACGAACTTTTCGGTCGCGGGATCGCGCACTGAAAGCTGGCCCGTCGCGACACCGAAATACGCGCCATGCACCAGAACTTGCCCGCGTTCGATCAGGATGCGCAGGTGCGGAAACGTCATCAGGTTGTCGATGCTGTTGACGACGTTTGCCTGCTCAAGTCGCGTCAGATAGTCGTCGCGCGATAGGTTTCCACGCGGTCCCAGCTTCTCGGCGGCCGGCAACATCAGTTTCATCCAGTTGCTGATGAAATCCCCCGGAGAAAGCGGATCGGTATCCTCGGCGAATGCTTTCACTCCGCCGCATTGCGCATGCCCGAGCACGACGATATGCCTGACCTTGAGAGCACCGACGCCGAATTCGAGCGCTGCCGATACACCATGAGCGTGCCCATCCGGTGCGTAAGGAGGCACGATGTTCGCCACGTTACGGACAACGAAAAGTTCGCCGGGTCTCGCGTCAAAAATGACTTCAGGCGACACGCGAGAATCGCAACAGCCGATGACCATGATCTGCGGGGACTGCCCGCTTTCGGCAAGACCTCTGTAACGGTCTTGCTCGTGACGGAGCCGGCTGATGAGAAAGGCGCGATATCCGTCGATCAACTGCTGCGGAAATGACATTGGCGGCGTTCATAAAACCGGTGATGTAGGGTCACACAATCATGGCTGCATCGTCGTTGGCAACCCGCCGAAAGGTGGGAGTGGCATGCAGGTCATGTGGGCGATAGTCTGGAAGCGATGGAGGCTTACGAATGAACGCCCGCCCTCGCCGCAGCGTCCTCTATATGCCGGGCTCGAATGTCCGCGCGCTCGAAAAGGCAAAGGCACTGCCGGTCGATGGCGTGATCCTCGACCTCGAGGATTCGGTAGCGCCTGAAGCGAAGGAGGATGCGCGCCAGAAAGTGACCGACGTGGTCAAATCCGGGGGTTTCGACGCGCGAGAGGTCTTCATCCGCGTTAACGGCGTCGAGACACCCTGGCATGCCGATGACCTATCCGCTGCGGCGCACGCAGCGCCGGATGCGATCCTGGTTCCGAAAGTATCGAGCCCGGACACCCTGGAACTGATCGGTCGCCGGTTGCTCGATATGGGCACTCATCATAGGACACGAGTGTGGGCCATGATCGAAACACCGCTGGCGATTTTCAACGTCCTGCGGATCGCGGGGGCGGCGAGCGATTCCGAGACGCGGCTGTCCGGTTTTGTGATGGGCACCAACGATCTTGCCAAGGATACGCGTGCACGGCTGGTGCCGGGCAGGACGCCGATGCTGTCTTGGTTGTCGACCTGTGTTGCTGCCGCGCGCATCTATGGCATCGATATCCTCGATGGCGTCTACAACGACATCGGAAATGCCGATGGCTTTGCCAAGGAATGCGCCCAAGGCGTCGAGCTGGGCTTCGACGGCAAGACACTTATTCATCCCAGCCAGATTGAGCCGTGCAACAAGGTCTTCTCGCCCTCGCAGGCCGAGGTCGAACAGGCGCGCAAGATGATCGCTGCCTTCGACCTGCCGGAGAACAAGGGCAAGGGCGTGGTCTCAATCGATGGCCGCATGGTCGAGCGATTGCATGCCGATATGGCGCGCCGAACGGTCGCGATCGCGGCAGCAATTGAACAACACAACTAGTGGACAGCGATGCTGCGCTTCCGGGAGAGGGAATGAATCATGCTGCGGCACGGCTGGTTGATCGCCTTTGCATTATCGCTCTTCTCGTCGCTCGCCTTTGCCCAGGATATCGCACCGGGCGGCACGCTACGTGCAGCATATCTTGCGAGCAATCCAGCCCAAGCGGTGCGTGATCCGGTCAGTGGTGAAATTCGTGGTGCATCCGCAGATCTCGCGCGCGAGTTGGCGCGGCGGCACAACAAACCGCTCGTGTTCATGCCGCTCACGAATCCGCCAGCCGTGATCGAGGCTGTAGCCAAAGGCGACGCCGATATCGGCTTCGTGGCGTACGCGCCCGAGCGAGTGGGGACAGTCGAGTTCTCGCAAATCTATATGTTGGTGCAACAGTCGTTCATCGTGCCGGACGGTTCTCCAATCCGTGCGGTTGCCGATATCGATGCGCCAGGGCGACGCATTGCCGGTGGCAAAAACGATTCGATCACACTTTATCTTGCACGCAATTTGAAACAGGCGACCTTGGTCGAAACCGACAATACGCCGGCGGACGCCAGGCGTCGGCTGATGGCGGGCGAGGTCGACGCCTTCGGGGCCAACCGCCAGCGGCTCACCAACTTGCTGAAAGAAATGGCTGGCTATCGTCTCCTGCCGGACAATTTATTCGGCGTAACGCAGACGATCATCGTCCCGAAGAGAAAGCCCGAGGTACTCGCGATCATTAACGACTTCATCGACGACGTCCGTGCATCCGGCTTTTTGCAGAACGCCATCACGAAAAGTGAAGTGGTGGGCCTTGAGATGGCCCCCGCCGGAACCACGCTTCAGCGATAGTTACGTCATCCAGCGGTTGATCGCCGTATCCGTTGCGCTGCGGCAACTCACTGCGAGCTCTAGGAATGTCGTGAGTAAACTATTTTGTGGCTAGAATAGTGCACCTGCTCAGCGACAAAAACGTCGTAACCGCAATAGTTTAGAACGCTTTTAAAGAGTGTTTTTATTTTGACTCCTAGCGATACTCCGGTTAGCGAATACCCCAATAAGGTGTCTGATGATCGTCTGCTCCTGCAATGTATTGAGCGACCACGAAGTGCGCAGCGCCGCAAGTTCTGCGTCACGTCGGTCGACCAGCCACGTGTATGGCTGTCTGGGGTGCAGCGCCCAGTGCGGGCGATGCGCGCGTACCATTCGCAAGATCATCGATGAGACCCTTAACGGCGCGAAAGTCGGTTGCCCGGTCGGTTGCGCCTGCGCGCTGCACGCGGCGGCTGATACGCTCTAAACCAGCCCAATACCGTCCACATGTGGAACGTGCCGCTGGCTCGGGCAGCACATCTCGAAGTTTTTTGCTAGCGTTGCGTTCGGGCGGAACATGAACGCCCATAACAGGAGCCAGTTATGAAGGGTGACGCTAAAGTCGTCGAGTTTCTGAATAGAGCGCTGCGGCACGAATTGACCGCGGTCAATCAGTACTGGCTCCATTACCGACTGCTCGACAATTGGGGTTACAAGGATCTGGCAAAGCAGTGGCGCAAGGAATCGATCGAGGAAATGGAACACGCCGACAAGCTGGTCGAGCGCATCATATTTCTTGACGGCTTCCCGAACATGCAGGTCCTCGATCCACTGCATATCGGCCAGAATGTTAAAGAGGTGTTGGACTGTGATCTCGCGGCGGAGATGTCGGCGCGTGCCCTTTATCAGGAAGCGGCGACCCATTGTCATGCCGCAAAGGACTATGTCACGCGCGACCTGTTCGAGAAGCTGATGTCAGATGAAGAACACCACATAGACTTCCTTGAGACTCAACTCGACCTCGTTGCCAAGCTCGGTCTTGAGCTGTACGCGCAACACCACATCGGCAAGCTGGGCGAGGAAGGCGAGGACTGAGTTTTGGAATTTCGGCTAGCCGTCCGGTCAACCGATCACGTCCAAGGTCTCGCGGACTTCGCTTTGTCTTCGTAGCTCTCGATCTTGCTCTGCTTTTGTTTCGTCAGGCCGATGTCGTCGAGGCCGTTCAGCATGCAGTGCTTGCGGTGTGCGTCGATCTCGAAACGAACGACGCCGCCATCCGGGCCACGGATCTCCTGCTTTTCGAGATCGACAGTCAGTGTCGCGTTGGCGCCGCGATCGGCGTCGTCGAACAGCTTTTCAAGATCTTCCGGCGACACTTTGACGGGCAACACGCCGTTCTTGAAACAGTTGTTGTAGAAGATGTCGCCAAACGAGGTCGAGATCACGCAGCGGATGCCGAAATCCATCAGCGCCCACGGCGCGTGCTCGCGTGAGGAACCGCATCCGAAGTTGTCGCCGGCGACAAGAATCTTCGCTTTGCGATAGGCAGCCTTGTTGAGCACGAAATTCGGGTTCTCGCTGCCGTCGTCATTGTACCGCATTTCAGAGAAGAGGCCTTTGCCGAGACCGGTACGCTTGATCGTTTTCAGGTATTGCTTGGGGATCACCATGTCGGTGTCGACGTTTATGATTTTCAGCGGCGCGGCGACGCCTTCGAGGGTCGTGAATTTTTCCATTTGTCGTTCCGGCCTCACCGGCGGGCAAAGTTAAAACTGACCTGTTTCATAAGGTGTCCGGTGTTCTGGTCAATAGCACCTTCCGACCCGGAGGGCAGATATGCGTTTATTGATAGCCGGTACTGACGCCATTCAGGCGGATGCACGCTCTTCACGGTTAAATCGGGATTCGCGCACCAGAGTGCACACCTGCACGCAATATTCGGAGTAATATACTTCACGGGCCTGTTTCTGCGCGGCGCGATGTTCGGGGTGCATGCGCCACGCGCGCAGACCTTCCTCGTGTTCAAACTCGACGATAGTCACCCGCTCGCCATCGTCAGCGAAAAAGCCTTTATGCGAAATATAGCCAGGAATGGTGCGGGCCAGTTCGACCATGCGGTCGACCAAGGCGACATATTCCTCACGCACGTCGGGCATCAGGCGAGAGCGAAAGACGGTAATGATCATGGTGAGTCTCCCCGAATTGCATGTTGAAGCAGAGCCCGATCGTCGACCAATTCCATTTTTGAATAGTCCTCATCTGTTTTCGAGATCGCAATCTATTCTGCGGCCGCTTCGATAGCTTCCATATCATCATCGGACAGGCCGAAATGGTGGCCGATCTCGTGCACCAGCACATGCGTGACGATTTCGCCCAGCGAATCCTGATTTTCGGCCCAATAATCAAGGATCGGACGACGATAGAGCCAGATCATATTGGGCATCAGTTGCGGCACAGTCTCCGACTGGAACGGTAGGCCGACACCCTGAAATAGCCCAAGCAGGTCGAATTCGCTTTGAGCACGCATCGAATCGAGAACCTCCGAGGTGGGAAAGTCCTCGACGTGGATGACAAGGCCATCGCAAAGCTTTCGAAACCGCTCGGGGAGACGAGCATACGCCTCTTCGGCCAACTCCTGAATGTCGGCCAATGATGGTGCCGTCGAGCCTCGCCAATTGAATTGGCCTATCATGACAACGTTGTAGGGCAGGTAGCCATGGCAACCAAGCGGTTGACGGCGGAGATGCGATGCGCAACGTTTGATTGTCCTGACGCGGGGTTCGGGTTTTCGATGGCAAAGGTTGCGGCCGGTCTGGCCCTTTCAGGCCTGATTTTCGTTCTGCTCGGTGGGTCGGTGAAACCGGCACCGGCCGGCTCTGCGAACTGCGCAGACGGTTTAAGGCGCTCCACGCCAGCCTGCGTCGACACGTCGTCCCAGGAATTGGCTGCGCAGAAGAAACGTCCGCGCGTCGTCATTTATGGCCGGCGCAGCTATCCCGGGCCCAATGCCGTGCGGCAGTGCCGCTCTTGGTTGGCCAGGGAGTATCGCGTCAGCGGTCCGGTCATCGTGCCGCAAATGTACTGCTGGTGGGAATAGCCCACTCGACTGACCTACTTCCAGTCGCGAACGTCGACGAAGTGTCCGGTTATCGCGGCCGCGGCGGCCATCGCTGGCGAAACAAGGTGAGTCCGTCCCTTGTATCCCTGGCGGCCTTCGAAATTCCGGTTCGACGTCGACGCACAACGTTCACCGGGAGCGAGCTTGTCGGGGTTCATGGCAAGGCACATCGAACAGCCGGGCTCGCGCCATTCGAAACCTGCGGCCTTGAATATTTTGTCGAGTCCTTCCGCTTCCGCCTGGATTTTCACCAGACCGGAGCCGGGCACGATCATCGCGTTGACGTTGGCGCTGACACGTTTGCCGTCGACGACACGGGCCACTTCGCGCAGGTCTTCGATCCGTGAATTGGTGCAGGAGCCGATGAACACGCGGTCGAGTTTGATGTCGCTGAATTTCTCGCCGCCCTTGAGTCCCATGTAATCGAGCGAGCGTTCCGCCGCGATGCGTTTCTTCTCGTCTTGAATTTCGGATGGGATCGGCACCCTGCCCGTGATGGCGACCACCTGTTCAGGGCTGGTGCCCCAGGTGACCAGCGGCGGCAGCTTGGCCGCGTCGAGTCTGATCTCGCGGTCGAAATGTGCGCCATCGTCCGAGTGCAATGTCTCCCAATAGCGCATCGCCTCGTCCCAGGACTTACCCTTCGGCGCTTTCGGCTTATCCTTGAGGTAGGTGTATGATTTTTCGTCCGGCGCAATGAACCCGGCCTTGGCGCCGCCTTCGACCGACATGTTGCAGATGGTCATGCGGCCTTCGATCGAGATCGATCGGATCGCCTCGCCGGCATATTCTAGCGCGTAACCCGTACCACCCGCGGTACCGATTTCGCCGATGATGGCAAGAATGATGTCCTTCGCCGTGACGCCCGGCGGCAATTTGCCGTCGACTACCGCGCGCATGTTTTTCGATTTTTTCTGGATCAGCGTTTGCGTCGCCAGAACATGCTCGACCTCGGATGTACCGATGCCATAGGCGAGGGCACCGAACGCGCCGTGTGTCGCAGTATGACTATCGCCGCACACGATCGTCGTGCCGGGCAGAGTGAAACCCTGTTCGGGCCCAATGACGTGAACTATGCCCTGACGGTTGTCGAACTCGTCGAAATATTCAATTCCGAAATCCTTGGCGTTCTTGGCGAGCGCGGCGATCTGCTCGGCGCTTTCCGGATCTGGATTGGGTTTCGTGCGGTCGGTGGTCGGCACATTGTGGTCGACGACCGCAAGTGTTTTTTTCGGCGCGTGCACTTTGCGCCCTGCGGTGCGCAGGCCCTCGAAAGCCTGCGGCGAGGTGACTTCGTGCACCAGATGGCGATCGATATAGATAAGACAAGTTCCATCGGGCTGTTCGTCAACCAGATGGTCGTCCCAGATCTTGTCGTAGAGCGTGCGCGGTTTCATGGTCAGGTGACTTTGCTCAAAAGAAAACGGGGAAGCTGTTTGCAAACGTGCGGGTATGGCCTGACGGTCAAAGTCCCGCCTGCACCGCCGTCAGCCGACCGAAGAATCGCCACGGCAATCGCGCGTGGTCAGCCAGGACAATCTGCTGAGCCCTTAAAACCATAGGCGGTATATAGCCAATCGATTTGGGTTCGACAACGAAGCGTCGACCAAGAAAAAGGGGTCGCGCTGCGGCCCCTTGATACATGCCTCCGCGCCGCTCGTGCTAATCCTGCGCGGCGGCCTCGACAGCCTCGGGCCCGGCGGCGCCCTGCGCCTCGGAAATGCGCGCCTTCTTGCCGCGCAGTCCGCGCAGATAATAGAGCTTGGCGCGGCGCACTTTGCCGCGGCGCACGAGTTTGATCGAGTCGATCATCGGCGAGTAGAGCGGGAACACGCGCTCCACGCCTTCACCATAGGAGATTTTGCGGACGGTGAAGTTCTCGTTCAATCCACTGCCCGAGCGGCCGATGCAAACGCCCTCATAAGCCTGCACGCGGCTCTTGTCGCCTTCGACAACCTTCACGTTGACGAGGACAGTGTCGCCCGGCGCGAAATCCGGGATATCCTTGCCGGCCGAAAGCTTCTCGACCTGCTCTTTTTCCAGCTGTTGAATGATGTTCATCGCGAATTCTCCGTCGGCAGCGCCAGCAACCGGCGCGCGGTCTTGCTCTGGTCTGAATGGGTTGGCGAGCTTGTATTACAAAGATTTCGGCTTGTCACCCTTTGGATTCAGGCCGGTTTTTAGGTTTTTTTCGCGCCCGATAGGCCTGCCATAGGTCGGGGCGGCGCTCGGCGGTCAGCCGCTGGGCCTCGGCCAGTCGCCAGGCCCTGACTTTCTTGTGGTCCCCGGAGGTCAGGACGTCCGGGATCGGCTCCCCTTCGAAGACCGGTGGGCGGGTGTATTGCGGATATTCGAGCAGGCCGTCGGCAAAGCTTTCCTCGGCGGCGGAAGCCTCCTTGCCCATGACGCCAGGCAGAAGCCGCACGCAGGCATCTAGCAGAGCCAGCGCGGCGATTTCCCCGCCCGACAGCACGAAGTCGCCGAGCGAAATTTCCTCCATGCGCCGTGCCCGGATGAGTCGCTCGTCGACCCCCTCGAAACGTGCGCAGACGATAACGGCGCCGAGGCCATGTGCGAGTTGCGCAACACGACTTTGCATCAGCGGCGTCCCGCGCGGGCTCATGAGCAGGCGCGGGCGGGTATCGTGCGGGACGGCATCGAGCGCGCGCGCAAGCACGTCCGCCTTCATCACCATGCCGGGTCCACCTCCCGCAGGCGTGTCATCGACGGCGCGGTGCTTGTCAGTGGCATGCGAGCGGATGTCGATCGAGTCGAGTGACCAGATGTTTGACGTCAGCGCCTTGCCAGCAAGGCTTTGTGCCAGCGGTCCCGGGAACATGTCCGGAAAGATCGTGAGCACGGTCGCGCGCCACATATCTATTCGCTCTCCGTCGGGGGCACGACCACGATTCGCCGGGCGCCGAGATCAATTTCCGGAACCGTCGCATCGGTGAACGGCATCAGTAGCGACTCGCCTGCAGGCGGTTTGATTTCAATGACGTCGCTTGCACCAAAGTTATGAATTGCGGACACGGTACCGACATCATCACCGTTCTGGGTCACCGCCTTAAGACCGATCAAATCGGCGTGATAAAAAGTATCGGCTTCGTCGATTTTTGGCAGCCGTGCGCGCGGAATGTACAAATCGACATTGCGCAATTTCTCCGCGGCGTCACGATCCGCAATGCCGACAATCCGCGCCACGAAGTGGTCCTTCGCCGGGCGCAGCGCTTCGATCTCAAAGCGCTGCGAGCCGTCTTGCGTTTCCAGCGGTCCGTAGTCTGCGACAGCCGCCGGATCTTCAGTGAAGGACCAAAGTTTCACCTCGCCGCGAACTCCGTGCGCGGCACCAATACGGGCGACACAAACTTTATCGCGCGAAAGGTCGGACGGCATGGCGAGGCGTATCGTGCAGCGAAGCGTCAGCTTGCCGCCGGCGCGGCCTCGGCAGGCTTCTCAGTCTTCGGTGCCGCCGCATTGGCGCCGCCTTCGGCAGCCGGCGCGGCACCGGCCGCCTTCGCTGCTTCTTCTTCCTTGGCCTTGCGTTCCTTGCGCGGGATCGCCTTTTCCGGATTGTTGCGCTTCGGCCGCTTGATGATGCCCGCGGCGTCGAGGAAGCGCATGACGCGATCGGACGGCTGCGCGCCTTTCTCCATCCATGCCTGGACCTTTTCGAGATCGAGCTTGAGCCGCTCGGTCTTTTCTTTCGGCAGCAGCGGATTGAAATAGCCCAGCCGCTCGATGAAGCGGCCATCGCGTGGCGCACGATTGTCCGCGACAACGACGTGATAGACCGGCCGCTTTTTGGTGCCGGCACGGGCGAGACGGATAACGAGAGACATCTTCAGTCCTTTCGAGCTGTAGAACGGGATTACTTCTTCTTTCCAAGACCGGGCGGCAGACCGCCCGGCAATCCGGGAACCTTTCCGCCCAGGCCGGGTAGGCCAGGCATATTTGGCGGCAGTGTTGGCATGGTCGGCGGGAGGCCCGGCATGCCCCGCGGCAGCTGTCCGCCCGGCATCTTCTTGGCCATTTCCGCCAGCTGCTCAGGAGACGGCATTCCGGCGCCCAAGCCCAACGCCTTTGCGAATCCGGCAAGCGGCCCGCGTTTCGCTCCGCCCATCATCTTCATCATGTCGGCCATGCCGCGATGCATCTTCAACAGCTTGTTGATTGCTTCCGGGGTGGTTCCGGAACCGGAGGCAATCCGCCTCTTGCGGCTCGCTTTCAAAATGTCGGGATTTCGCCGCTCCTGCGGCGTCATCGAATCGATGATGGCGATCTGTCGTTTGATCACGCTTTCGTCGATGTTGGCCGCAGCGAGCTGATTTTTCATTTTTGCGATGCCGGGCAGCATGCTCATGAGCCCGCCGAGGCCACCCATTCCCTGCATCTGGGTCAGTTGCTCGCGCACATCGCCAAGGTCGAACGCGCCCTTGCGCATTTTCTCGGCGGTGCGCATCGCCTTCTCGGCATCGATATTGGCCGCGGCCTTTTCGACCAGCGCAACGATATCGCCCATGCCGAGAATACGACCGGCAATCCGAGCCGGATCGAACTCCTCGAGCGCATCCAGTTTTTCGCCGGTGCCGATGAGTTTGATGGGCTTGCCGGTAATCGCACGCATCGATAATGCGGCGCCGCCACGGCCATCGCCGTCGACGCGTGTGAGAACGATTCCGCTGAGGCCCACGCGCTCGTCAAACGAGCGCGCCAGAGTGACAGCGTCCTGGCCGGTGAGGGCGTCGGCAACGAGAAGAACTTCGTGGGGATTGACTGCGTTTTTGACCCCGGTCGCCTCGCTCATCATTGCATGATCGAGCGTGGTTCGTCCGGCCGTATCCAGCAGCACCACATCGTAGGCGCCGAGCTTTGCTGCTTCGATGGCCCGCCGCGCGATCTGTGTGGGGGATTGTCCCTCCACGATCGGCAGCGTGTTGATCTGCGTCTCGCGGCCAAGCACAGCCAACTGTTCCATAGCTGCCGGCCGACGCACGTCGAGCGATGCCATCAGCACCTTCCGGCGTTGCCGGTCGACGAGACGTTTGGCGATCTTGGCGGTTGTCGTGGTTTTACCGGAGCCCTGCAGACCCACCATCAGGATGGCCACGGGCGGCGCGGCATTGAGATCGATGCCCTGGCCCTCGGAACCCAACGTCGCGACCAGCTGGTCGTGAACGATTTTCACGACCATCTGACCGGGCGTCACCGATTTCATGACCTCGACGCCGACTGCCTGCTTCTTGACGCCGTCGACGAAAGCGCGCGCCACATCAAGCGACACATCGGCTTCGAGCAGCGCGCGGCGGACTTCACGCAGCGCAAGGTCGACATCGGCTTCGCTCAGCGCGCCGCGGCGCGTGAGGCGGTCGAGGATGCCACCAAGCTTTCCCGACAGGTTATCGAACATCGGTCTGCAAACACCTTTGCGCCCGAGGGCGCATCGCGCTGTCGGGCGGTGGCCTCCGGCCTCTTTCGGACCGGGCGGCGGAGTTGAATTTCACGTCTCTATCGAGAACGGGCGGAACCTAGGGTTGCCGCATCATCAAGTCAAGGTGAGGCCGATTTAGGGCGTTAATTCATAGCTGACGCTGACGATTGCCCGCAGCGTCTGCTCGCCGGGCGCAATCGGAACCGCGCCCGCGCGCACGGCCTGCATCGGCCGGGGTTGCGGGGCGGTGCCTTCTTCGCTGATCGAAACCACTTGTCCGAGCTTGGCTCCCGCAGCCTTTGCATAGAGTTCAGCCTTGCGGCGCGCGTCGGCGATCGCTTCGTCGCGCGCCTGGTCGAGCAGCTTGGATTGCTCGGAAACCACGAACTCGACGCCGGACATTTCATTCGCTCCTGCCGCGATGGCGCGATCAAGAACAGTGGGAAGATTGTCGATGTCGCGGATTCGGATGGTTACCTGATTGTTAGCCTGGAAGCCGGTGAGACGCGCTGTGCCGGCCTTGTTTGGATCGTATTGTGGCTGCAACGACACCCGCGACGTCTGAATGTCACGCTCGGCTATCCCGCTTGCTTTGATGGCCGCCAGCACCGCTGTCATCTGCTTGGCGTTTGCTTCGCCGGCCTCGCGCGCGGTCTTCTCCAGGCTGCTCACTCCGATGCGGATCACCGCGGTGTCGGGTGGAACGGTCACGGTTGCCTCGCCGGTGACTGTCACGAGTTTTTCGGCGGCTTGCGCCGTCGAGAGTGCAAGCATCGCGGTAAGCAAGACCGGCAGGAAACGCGATAGTAACATCACTTCACAGGTACAAATACGTTGACCACCAGTTTGTCGGGAGCGGTCTTCACCGGGTCAGTGGTGTACTCTTCGATGAAAAGGTCTTTGGCTTCGAGTTGTTTGTCGTCGAGATAGTTAGTGATCGCTTCGTACGTCGAATCCATGGCGTCGTAAGACCCGCGATGGACGAATTTGAGCGCCTTCCCTGAAGGTGCCGGACCGATGGAGATATCGCCTTTCGGAGAGTCCTTCGGCGCCTGTGTCACCGGCAGGCCGGCCTGATATGAAAAGCCGGTGTCATCGGTCTGCGTGTAGATCGTGAGTGGCGGACCGGCCGGCTTCACATCCTGTTTGTCGAGATATTCCTGCAGCGATTTGAAGGCATCCACCAGGGTGTCGAAAGCCGTGTCCCAGTTGGTGTGACCTTTCATGTAGACGATCGTGCGGTCGGGCAGCGTCACCTGCTCGCCAAAAGCATCCCCAGGCTGCAGCGGCGACGGTGAGGACTTTGCACCGGGCGTCGGCATCGAGTCGTTTGTACCCGGCTTCGAAGCCGGCGGGGTCTGGGCAGCGACAGGGCCGGCTGCAAGAACGCACGCGAGCGCGAGCACGAGCGAGGTGAACTGAAAAGGCGACATTACGGTTCTCCGTCCAATGCGGCGGTTGAGAACTTCGCCAGCATTGCTGCGCATCCTAGCATGCCTCTGGCCAACCTGCGTTTATTCGCCATATAAACCGGGCGAAACCCGGGCAGGACAAATATGGGCGCGCTCGCCGACCAGGCCTTTGTTAAGATGAACGGAATTGGCAACGAGATTGTCGTCGTCGACATGCGCGCACGCGGTGGGACGATCAAACCGGAGGAAGCACGCGCGGCGGCTGCGCCCGGCGGTGCCCCATACGATCAGTTGATGGCGCTTTATCCATCGCGCACGCCGGGAACTGATGCCTTCATTCGCATCTACAATAATGATGGTTCGGAGGCGGGCGCCTGCGGTAACGGCATGCGATGTGTCGCCGACCTGGTGGCAAAGGAGAACGGAAAGCATGCGCTCACCTTTGAAACGACGGCGGGCATACTCAATTGCTGGAAGAATGCGGACGGGCTGTTCACGGTCGATATGGGTGTGCCACGCTTCAAGTGGAACGAGATCCCACTTGCCGAGGAGTTCCGCGACACGCGCGCGATCGAGTTGCAGATTGGTCCCATCGACGAGCGGGTGCTGCACTCGCCGTCGGTTGTGAGCATGGGCAATCCGCATGCGATCTTCTGGGTTGACGACGTCAACGCTTACGACCTTGAGCGCTTCGGTCCTCTTCTTGAGAGCCATCCGATTTTTCCCGAACGTGCGAATATCACGCTCGCACATATTGTCGCGCGCGATCACATCGTCATCCGCACCTGGGAACGCGGGGCGGGGCTGACCAAGGCCTGCGGTTCTGCGGCATGCGCGGCGCCAGTTGCGGCGGCTCGCCTCAGGCGAGCTGGCCGCAAAATGAAGGTTTCGCTGCCGGGCGGCGAGCTCACCATCGAGTGGCGCGAAAAGGACGATCATGTGCTGATGACCGGGCCAGTTGAATTCGAGTTCAAGGGCCGCTTCGATCCGGCGCTTTTCGTGAACGCGGGGGCATCGTGAGCGTGGACGTCGTCACCTTCGGCTGCCGGCTGAACACCTACGAGGCGGAAGTCATTCGACGCGCCGCAACCGCCCCCGGTGTTGACGATGCCATTGTGGTGAATACGTGCGCCGTGACCGCGGAAGCAGTTCGTCAGGCCAAACAGACCATACGTCGTCTCAAACGCGAGCAACCGGACGCGCGTATCGTCGTTACCGGCTGTGCTGCGCAGACCGAAGCAAAGACTTTCGCGGCCATGCCCGAGGTCGAGCTTGTCGTCGGTAACGAGGAAAAATTCAACGTCAAAAGCTGGACGACAGGCGAGAAGATTGCAGTGTCTAACATCATGTCGGTGAAGACAATGCGGCCGCACGCGATAGACAGCATCGAGGGGCGTGCCCGCGCGTTTGTTCAGGTGCAGAACGGTTGCGATCATCGCTGCACCTTCTGCATCATTCCCTTCGGTCGCGGCAATTCGCGCTCGCTTCCGGTGGAAGACGTGGTTGCGCAGGCACGGCGTCTCGTTGCCAATGACTATCGCGAAATCGTACTCACCGGCGTCGATATCACGAGCTACGGTACCGATCTCACAGGCGCGCCGCGCCTCGGGACTTTGGTCAAGCGCCTGCTCAAGGACGTGCCGGATCTGGCACGTCTGCGACTCTCATCCATCGATTCGGTCGAAGTAGATTTCGCCCTGCTTGACGCATTGGGCGAGGAACCGCGTTTGATGCCGCATTTGCACCTGTCGCTGCAGGCAGGTGATGATCTCATTCTCAAGCGCATGAAGCGCCGCCACTCGCGCGGCGACGCGATTGCCCTTTGCGAGCAGGTACGACGCTTGCGCCCCGACGTGGTTTTTGGCGCAGATATCATCGCAGGCTTTCCAACCGAAGAAGAAGTCATGTTCGCTCGCTCTCTCGACCTGGTCGACGCGTGCGGGCTCACGCAGCTGCATGTCTTCCCATTCTCGCCGCGGCCCGGCACGCCCGCCGCGCGTATGCCGCAGATTGATCGCGCAATCGTCAAGGATCGCGCCCGCCGTTTGCGCGAAAAGGGCGATGAGGCGCTGCGGCATCATCTCGATCGCGAGATCGGCGCGCGCCGCCGCGTGCTCGTCGAATCACGCGCGCTCGGGCGTACGGAGCAGTTCATGCCGGTGCGTCTGGCGACGCCGCTGGAACCCGGTGTTATTGTCGATCTAACGATGTCGACTCATGATGGCCGGCAACTACTTGCCGCCTAGCCTGGGGGATTGGCGATGGCCCTTCGCGATCATCTGATTACCACGATGGATCAACTTGAGTTGCTCTACGGCGAAAAACTGCCGACCTCGATCATCAAGGAGATCGACCACATCAGCGAAGGCTATCGCAAACTGATCGAGGCGGCTCCCTTTATCGCGGTTGCGACATCAGGTCCTGAAGGCCTTGACTGCTCGCCGAAAGGCGATGCGGCCGGTTTCGTGCGCATTCTCGATGACAGGACACTGGCAATCCCCGACCGCCCCGGCAACAACCGCATCGACGGTTTCCGCAACATCGTGCGCGATCCGCGTATCGCGCTGCTTTTTCTGATCCCGGGTATCGGCGAGACGCTGCGCGTCAATGGCCGGGCCGCGATCTCGGTCGATCCTGAACTCATGCAAGGCTTTGCGGTCGGCGGCAAACTGCCGCGCTGCGTGTTGGTCGTTCATATCGAAAGCATTTTCTTCCATTGCTCGAAGGCGATCGTACGTTCCAAGTTGTGGGACGAGGCGACCAAAATCGATCGCAAGAGCCTGCCTTCGACCGGCACAATCATCTCCGAACTCAGCCAGGGCAAGCTGGGTGGCGAGACTTACGACCGCGAAGCGCCCGAGCGCATCAAGGCGCAGCTCTACTGAGTGAAGCCGCAGGCCGCGAGTTTCTCGCGCATATGCTCCGGCACCGGGGCGGTGACGGTGACCGGCGCCTTGGTTTTCGAAATCGGTACTGTCACCTCACGCGAATGAAGATGCAGGGGCGGACCGCCTGTGCGCGGCGCGCCGCCATAGATACTGTCGCCGACGATTGGCCATCCCATCTCGGCGCAGTGCACGCGCAGTTGATGGGTGCGTCCGGTCAAGGGCTCGAGCGCAAGCCAGCTGAAACCGGCGCCGCGACCCATTACCTTCCACGTACTCGCCGATGGCAGGCCGTGCGGGTCGGGTTTCATCCACCAGCCGCGCGCCTCGTCGCGTCTCGCCA
>Ga0126383_10001150_pt1 | contig 16192 bp, 23 predicted proteins | sample PanSoiMetPlot_35_FD_96882 | JGI IMG/M metagenome (GOLD analysis project Ga0126383, IMG submission 96882) | Tropical forest soil microbial communities from Panama - MetaG Plot_35 | ecosystem: Environmental > Terrestrial > Soil > Tropical forest > Bulk soil | place: Panama | collected 2016-02-17
ATGAACGAGGGGGGCTGGAGCGAACAGACCCGCAACATCGAGCGATATGTCACGCGGGAGTAGCGTTGCGCCGGTCTTCGCCGCCCTCGGCGACCGGACCCGCCTGGCGCTGCTGACGCGCCTCGCCGGGGGCCGGGCCCTCTCGATCACACGGCTGCACCAGGGCTCGGCCATGACCCGGCAGGCGATCACCAAGCATCTCCACGTTCTTCAAAGGGCGGGTCTGGCCCGCGGCCGGCGCCGCGGCCGGGAGCAGATCTGGGAGCTTGAGCCTGATCGCCTCGACGTCGCGCTCCGCTTCCTCGACCGCGTTTCGAGAGACTGGGACGCCGCGCTCGGGCGCCTCCGAAGACACGTCGAGAACCCGTAATCGGCTCAGGGACCGGCAGGCCCGTAGACAAGGCCGATGACCACCCCGACGATCGTCCACTCGACGAAATAGGCCACCGACTGCTCGATCGTCAGCTTCAGACCGATGCGCAGATTCACGTAGTTGTGGATGACGAAGGCGCAGACGGCGAAGACTCCGATCAGCGCTCCGAAGCGCAGGCCGCCGGCGAAACCGGGCCCGCCGCGGTATGTCATCGCGTAGATCACCGTGATCACCAGAATGGCCACGAACATCGCGGCCATTCCGGCAGGCAGGACGGACTTCATTTCGTCCTGGCCGCGGTAGACGGCGGGGTACTTGCGGTATTCGTCGCGGAGCAGCGGCAGAGCTCCGAAGACGATGAAGCCGAATGCGAAGTACGCGACGGTCCCGCCCAGGGCGGCGAGAAGAAGGCGAGGGACGTTCATGCGCAACCTCTCGCGGAAAGGGCGGTCGGTCTCCCGGAAAGCGCCCCCGAAGATCTCGCGGGAGTCTATCAGTGAGGTACTCTTGCGCCATGGGAAAGCTTCAGCTTGCTCAGGTCAACATCGGCCGCATGCGCGGGGAGCTCGATGGCCCGGTCATGTCGGGATTCGTCGCACGGCTGGACGAGCTGAACGCCCTGGCCGACGTCTCGCCGGGATTCGTTTGGCGCCTCCAGACCGAACAGGGAAACGCCACCTATCTTCGCCCCTACGAAGACGCTCGCATCCTCGTCAACCTGAGCGTGTGGGAGACGCTGGACGATCTGCGCCGGTACGTCTACCGCACCGCACACGCCGAGATGCTCCGCAATCGCCGGGAGTGGTTCGAGGCATTCGAGGCGGCCTTCGTGGCGCTCTGGTGGGTGCCCGCGGGACATCGTCCCTCGGTGGACGAAGCGAAGAAACGGCTCGATCACCTGCAGCGGAACGGCCCGACGGCGTTCGCCTTCACTTTCCAAACGCCGTTTCCCGCCGACGAAGCCTTCGCCGCGTCGACCGATTGGTCCGCGTTCGAGCCCTGTCCGTCGCTGGCCTAACCGTCGCCTACGCTACGCCTCGATAGTCGCCTGCGCTCGGCGAAAGATCGCGCCTGAGACTCAGTCGGACGGACTCCCAGGCCCCCATCTCATCTCGACATGGGAACGTCGAAGGTGAAATCGCCGGTCGGGGTGCAGTAGGCCTGCTTGCCGTCGGCGCCCGGGCAGGAGCCCTGCCCCGTGCGCAGCGTCCCCTTCAAGTGGTGCTCGTCGCGGATCTGAAACGTGACGTCCACGCTCGGAAGCCCGTTCCACGTGCTCAGCATCTCGGTCGAGACCGCTCCGTCGCCGGGACAATGGAAGTAGAGATCGACGGCCCACTGGGAATCCAGCTTGAGGGCGACGAACGAGGCCTTTTCCGTCCCACACCACGAGGCCCGCGCCTGGGCACGGTCACGGGCTGCGGCCCACGCCTTGGCCGGCGGCTGCCTCTCGGTCAGCACGATCCAGGTGGAGCGCGAGGGGCCCGAACCTTCGGCATAGGCGTAGGCGAAGCGCGGGGAGAAGTTCACCTGCTCCCTCTTCGGCTCGACTCCCGCCGCGCCCGGTATGAGCTTCTCGATCGTCCCTTTGCCCGCCGCCGTCCCGAGCTCCTGCGCCGCGAGCGGCCCGGCAGCGAAGGAGAGCAGCAGCGCCACGGCAATCCGGTGCGTCATGGGCCTCCCGCTGAAATCTGCTTGAGTGTACTGCTGATATTTTCAAGACTCATCGCCCGCGAGGGGCAATCCGAAGGGAGGTCAGAAGCCATGTTCGTGATTCGCGACGTTTTCCGAGCCCGGGCCGGGAAAGGCAAGGAGCTCATAGCGAAGTTCAAGAGGGCCGGCGACTTCATGCCGAGGGAGGACATTCACGCGAGGCGCATTTTGTCCGACACCGTCGCCGGCTACTGGACGATCGTGATGGAGACGGAGGTCGAGAAGCTCGACACCTATTTCCAGATGCTCAACACGCGCCCCTCCAATCCAAAGGCCGAAGAGGCCATGAAGGGTTACACCGATCTGGTCGAGGGCGGCTACCGGGAAATCCTGCACGTCGAGTGATCGCCGCGGCGCCCCGCTGCCGGCCCGCGTCTCTCCTTGACCTACTGGAAGTAGCCGTTCAAGTCCAGAATGAAGTGAGCCGCGTTGCCCGCGGCCATGCCCGCGAACACGTCCACGCCCCCGGAGGATCCCAGGGGGATGACCGCGTTGTTCGCCCGCGTCTGGCCGGCCCGGAAGTTGATGTTCGAAGCCCCGGGACGGGTCGATCCCGAGGGAAAGAGCGTCAGGAACCCTGCCGTCGTCGCGCCGGTCACGGTGATGTTGGCGGAAATCGCCTTCGCCGTCACAGGGATGCTGCAGTGGCCGGCGATGACGAACGTCCTCGCCGCTCCGGCGGCGAGCGCCGGGCCTCCCAGCGGGCCGGTGGCGTTGCGTGTATCGAGCACGCGGCAAGGCGCGACGGTGTAGAGGGCCGCGGGCGGCGGCGCGCCGGGGCTGATCTTGCCGATGCTGTAGCCGTTGGCGAACCAGATATTCCCGTCCGGCCCGGCTACGATGCCGCGGGGGATGCTGCCGGCGGCCAGTGGAAACTCGGTGATCTGACCGGCCGGCGTGATGCGGCTGACCCACCCGTCTACGAAATCGCTATGGGTGGCCCACAGGTTCCCATCCACGGCGGCAGCGATGTCGTGCACCGCGAGGCCCGAGGTCAGCTGGAATTCGTTGTAAGCGCCGGACGGCCTCAGCCGCCCGACCGTCAGGCCATCCCCGTACTGGAACCAGAGGTTGCCGTCAGGACCGGTGACGATCTTTTGAGGACACACGCCGGATTGAGGAGTGGGGATCGGGAAGTCCTGATACTGCCCGCCGGGCAGCACCTGCGTTCACGTGGGGCTATTGGTGTAGCACCCCGCCAGCCAGAGCGCTCCGTCCGGTCCGAGCGTGATGCCGTGCGCCTGGTTGTGGACGATGTATTCCGTGAACGTTCCCGTCGTCGTGAACCGGCCGACCAGGTTGACGAGGCTCTCCGTCACCCACATCGCGCCGTCGGGGCCGGCGGCGATCCCCTCGAACTGCTTGCCACCGCCATTGTCGTACTCCGTGGCCACACCGGAGGGCGTGACGCGACCGATCTTGTCCGGGTTCTGACGGACATACCAGACGTTTCCGTCCGGGCCCGGGGCGATGTCGCTCAAGAGGCCCGGATCGGCAAGGGGGTAGGGCGTGAACGTTCCCCCCGTCGTCATCTTGGCCAGCCCGTCGGGATTGAGCGACTCGCCTCCGTTGGTCAGGAACCAGAGGTTGCCGTCCGGCCCAGTCGTGATGTCGGTCACGGCGACGTCGGGAACCGTGATCGGAACATACGAGATGGAAAACGTGCCCGAGGCCATGAGGTACTTGTAGCCGTTGGCCAGGCTCCCCACCTGAGCGTTGGGATTCGTGACTGAGACGGTCACCGATCCCACGGCGTGGGCGGGAGGCTTGGCGGTCAGCGAATTGGCGTTGACGACGTTGACCGACGTAGCAGGCAGGCCGCCGAACGTGACCGTCGCTCCGGCCGCGAATCCGGAGCCGGAGACGATCACGACGTTGTTTCCGGCGAAGGATCCGAAGGCGGGCACCAGCCGCGCGACGGCCGGCGTCTGGCAGAGAGCGGACAGCGGAACGAGCAGCGCTCCCGCCGCCGCAAGCACCCGAACAGACCGCCCAGCTCGACCCGGTAAAGACCGCGCGCACACGCAGCTCATAACCACCCCTCCGCTCCGCCGGACCCGCACCTGCGATGAATCCTGCCCTCACTCTATACGTGTAAAGCGCCGGAAAACCGGATCCTCGCCGGGCGAACAGTATGATCCCGGGCATGTTCGCCAGGGCCGTTCTCTCGGGCCTCCATGTTCTGACCCTCGCTCTGGGGCTGGGCGCCGTTTTCGCCCGGGGCCGGAGGCTGCGGGATCTCCTACAGACACCGGAAGATGACCGCGCCCTCCGACGGCTCTACCAGGCCGACAGCCTCTGGGGCGTCGCCGCGCTCCTCTGGATCGCCACCGGGTTGGCACGCGTCTTCGGCCGTCTGGAGAAGCAGCCGGACTTCTATCTCCGCAACGGATTCTTCTGGGTAAAGATGGGCCTCTTCGCGCTCGTCCTGGCGCTCGAGATCCGCCCGATGGTCACGCTGCTTCGCTGGCGCGCCGCCAAATCCGGCGCCGGCCAGCTCGTGCGCGAAGCCAACCTCCCGGCCCTGATTGCCTTGAACAATGCGGAGATCGCCGTCGTGGTGGCGATCTCGTTCGTCGCCGCCCTGATGGCGCGCGGGGCGTGGATGTTCTAAACGTCGCCTGCGCGGAGTTCGTCGATCTGCGCCCGTCGGGCGCACCGGAGTCCGCTCAGCCGGGTGCGGCCTCCCGTTGCGATCACTCTGCGATTCGTCGAGTCTTCAATTCGCCGAGGCCGGCGCCGCCTGACCCTTCTGAGACGGCACGAACTCCTCCATGACCGCCTGACGCATGAGATCGGGCGGCAGGAGGCCCTGGGCCAGAAGGAAATCGTGAAACTGTTTTTGCCGGAACTTCGATCCCAGCGCCTTCTCCACGTCCTGGCGCAGCTCGATCAGCTTGGTATAACCGTAGAAGTAGCTGCTCGCCTGTCCCGGCATGCGGTAGGTGAAGCGCTCGACCTCCTCCTGGGCGAAAGCGTGGGATGTGACGACGTCCTGCTCCAGAACCCGATAGGCGTCTTCCGGCTGGATCTTGCCGGTCTGAAGCTCTGGATCGAGGAAGGCCCGCGCCGCGCGCAAGAGGCGGTAGTCGAGGGAGACCAGTTGGCCCTCCGGCGGCATGAAGGGCTTGACCAGGTACTCCGAGTAGAGGCCCCAGCCTTCGACGTTCGTGCTGTTGAACGCATACCGTGCCCGCGCCAGCGAGACGCCCCGCTCCAGCATCGAGTCGAACTGCAGCTCGTGGCCCGGACGCGCCTCGTGCGCCGTCAGCGTCCAGGCCGCCGCGTCATAAGCGAAGTCGTCATATTTCTCCGCCGCGGCCTGTCCCGGAGCCGGCGGAATGTTCAGCGGCAAGACGAAGACACCCTTTTGCCCGGTGTTGTGCAGGAACGGCGGCGCCTGCATGTGCGGCGCCGGCTGCTGCGCCGTCTCCGCCGCGGTTGCAATCCGGATTTTGGCGGGCCGCTCGGGAAGAGAGACGAGCTTCTGGTCGAGAATGATTTTCTCGATCTGTTTCAGTCGATCGTCGAAAAACGGAAGGATCGCGTCGCCCACCAGCTGCTGTTTCTTCAGCTCCCGAATGACGTCACGGTAATCGCTGGAGGGCATCTGCCGCTCCCGGGCGATCTGCGCGGCGATCGGCGTCATTTCGGCCTGGAGATCCAGGAAGGCCTGGTGCGCCCGAAGGGCCATCCGGTCGGGCGGAATGTCGATGCCGAAGTTCTCCAGCTGCAGGGCGTACTCTTCCGCGGGGAGGCGAAAGTCGTTCCGGGCCTTCGGGAGGACTGTCTCGCGCACCCAGGCGTCGTAATCCTCGAGCTGTTTCTTCAGCTTCGCGAAGGGCTCCTGCCACCCTTTCAGGTCGTACTTCTGCATCAGAGCCGCGATTCCGTCCCGGTAATTCGAGTTGCGGCCCATCTCCGTCTCGATCTCGACTCGGGCCGGATAAACCATGCTCGGTTTTGCCATGCGCTCGAGGACACGCTGCTTGAGGATTTCCGTCAGAGCCTGGTAGCCGGGCTCGAGCCCGGCGTACTCGCGGATGCGGACGACGGCCGCCTGCCGTCGGGTCGCAGGCGTTTGCTCGTCGAGCAGCGGCTGCAGGCCTCCGAAGACCCCGCTGCTCGCGTTGAAGAAAGGGACCTCGTGCGCCCGGTAGAAGTCCTGTTGCCGGAAGGTCAGCTCCGTCCTGCGAATCATGATCTGGAGGTCCTCGGCCACTTCCTTCTGCTGCTTCTGCGAAAGGGCGGTCTTGAGCCGAGCCAGAACCGCTTCGGTCTCCTGCCGCTCCGCGTTTTCGTCGGCGAGAGTCGGCTGAGAGGCTTTCGTATCGAACTGGGCGAGCCCCTGCGCGGAAGCAGCCTCCGGATGGTGCTTGAACGCGACCTGGATCAGCTCGTCCGCGTACTTATTGCTCGCCGCAATCCACGCCTTCTCCGGAGGGCGCTCCGACGGGTCCGACGCCGGGGCGGCGGCCGGCGTCGGCTTTGCGGTCGCGGACGTGGGCGGCGCCGGAGAGACGCCGGTCTCTCCCAGCGCGGCGCCGGGGAGCAAGCAGAGCAGCGAAACCGGAACGAGCAGGCTTGTTCGGATCACAGGACCTCCCCCGGAATTCATCTTCCAGGCCCGGAAGCATAATGGCAGAACCGATCGGGGGCGGCGCCTTCTGGAATGTCCGTTGCAGAGGACTGGTTCGCAGCATCCGCAAGGAGGTTTGTGATGAGGACGATCGCCTTGGCAAGTCTGGGTCTTCTGCTCTGGGCCGCAGCGGGGCGCGGCGCCGAGATCTTCGGCACGATCAGCGAAGGAGGCAAGCCGGTGCCCGCCGGCACGGCCGTGAAAATCGACTGCGGCTCGGGCGGGACGGCCGGCGTCACCGACCAGTTCGGATCGTACAGCCTGAAGAGCGCCTCGCCCGGCGATTGCCGCCTGACCCTGACCTATAAGGGCTCGGACGCTTCCCTGAACGTCACGCTCTACGAGAAGCCCAGCCGGTACGACCTGGTGGTCAAGCAGGACGGGGGCAAGCTCGAGATCGCCCGGAAGTGATGGCCGAGCAGGCGGCGCCGGCGCCTCCCAAGCGTGATGGCTGGGACAAGGCGGCGATCGTGCTCCAGCCGCTCGGAGGTCTGCTGACCGCGCTCGCCGTGGCCGTCCTCGGCTTCTGGACCTCGAGCTACCTGCGCGCCCGCGAGGGACGCGAGGCCGCGCTGCGCGAGCGAATGCAGACGAGCGAGACGAACGCGCGCCTCTACTCCGAGCTGACCAGCAAACGGGAGGAAGCCGACAGCGCCCTGCGCAAGGACATGTTCACCTCGATCATCAATTCGTTCCTGCGCGAAGGGCCGGCGACTCTCGAGCAGAAGATGCTCAACCTGGAGCTGCTGGTCTACAACTTCCACGAGTCCCTCAATCTCAAGCCGCTCTTTCTCCACATCGAGCGCGAGGCTCGGAGCAATCCGCGGGGAGCGTCTTATCTTGCCCGCCTCCATCAGGTGGCCGAGGAAGTGACCAAGAAGCAGATGCTCGTGATCCAGGACGGAGGCCAAACGTTCGATGCGTCCATCGATGCGAAGAACCTGTCCTTCCCCTCTCCGGAGGGAACGCGCCCGTCGATCGCCAGGGATCTCGAGGTCGAGGGCATTCGGCGCAACGTCAAGCTGGAAGCGATCGCGGCGGACACCGAGAACGAGGGGGTCCAGCTCCGAATGACGGTTCGGACGGCGGATCGCAACCGGGTGGACACCAGCGGGGCGGAGTTCTGGGTCGGACCGTTCGATTTCCCCATGATCGACAACACCCGGCTGCCTCGCGACCAGCGGCTGGCGGTCGTGCTCAACAATTTCGACGCGAAGCGCGGCCTGGCCGACGTGACCGTAGCGCTCTTTCCCGGAAAGTACGCGGCTCTCCGGGAAAAGCCGTACTACGACGAGGTTCTGGCCAAGCTGGTGGCTGCCAATCGCGGTCTCGCAATCGAAAGCCCGACTCCGACTGCCGGGGCGGCGGGACGCTGAGCAGCGCCGCCAAAGAGGTCTGGCCGTATTCTGCGTCGGCTTAGACAGCGACTCGGGTTAACCTCCCGTTGTTCGCGATGGCCGACGACCTCGACATCAAGGTCAAGCTGACGCTCTACCGGACCATCGCCGAGACGGCCCGGGTGCCGGGCTCGGCGGAGGTCGCGGACGCGGCGGGCCTCCCGGAGAGCGCCGTGCGGGCGGCTTTCGTGCGACTCCACGCCCGGCGCCTTCTCGTCCCGGAGCCCGGGGATCCGACCCGCATCCGGATGGCGCCGCCTTTCTCAGGCATCCCGACCCCCTTCCCGGTCGAGGCGCGCGGGCTTCGCTACTACGCCAATTGCGTCTGGGACGCCTACGGGATTCCCGCCGCTCTCGGCGCGGACGCCGTCATTCCCGCTTCGGACGGCTTCACGGGTGAGCCTCTGACTCTCCAGGTCCGCGACGGACGGCCGGTCCCGCATCCGTATGTCGCGCACTTCGCCGTGCCCGCGGCCCGATGGTGGGAGAACATCCTCTTCACCTGAGAAACGATGCTGCTCTTCCGGTCGGAAGAGACCGTCGACCGATGGTGCGGAGAGCGCCGGATTCCACGCCGGCCCCTGGTGACTCTCGAGCAGCTCTGGCAGCTCGCGGTGGTCTGGTACGCCAGCCGTCTGACCTTGGAATCGCGGCGGCCTGCGCCCGACGAGATGGTTGAAGTGTTTGCCGGGATCGGCCTGACCGGTCCGTTCTGGGATCCAACTTCGGATGAGTGGAATGAGTGCTGAGTGGCGACGAGATCAGGGCACGGGGCTACAATATATATATTGTTCTCGGCGACCTTAGCCGGAGCTGTGGCCGTCGCACTTCATGACCCCCAGATACACGCCCCACGGGCCGACCGCCTCGCGGTACTGGTGAGCCATGACCCTCGAGATCTGGTGCAGATGCGTGAGATCGTGCGCCGCCCAGGTGGCCAGCAGCTGCGACAGCGTCACGGTTCCCAGCGAAGGATGCAGCCCGCGCCGGTCGAGATCCGGAGCTCTCAGATTCCACGCGCGCAGCTGCTCCAGGCTTTCCGATCGCAGCCGCGTGAACTCGTCGAGCAGCTGGCCGAGCGACTTGCCCTGGCTCTCCCGCTGGTTCCCCTCGCGATCGAAGGGCTCGAAGGCGCGCGTCTCTCCAAATTCCAGCACCCGCCGCGCCCTCGGAATCCAGTCGGTCCGCTCGCAGTGAATCAGGTGGGCGACGACGCCCGACGCGCTCCACGTGCCCTCCCCCTCGTTGCGGTGTGTCCAATCCTCGGGCAGATCACGCAGAAGCGCGTCGAGCGCCCGGGGTGTCCGCGTGAGAAGCGAAACCGTGCGCTCCAAGGGGTTGTCCATCGTGCACCTCGATGACCGGATCGCCTCGCGTTCCCGGCACCGTGGTGCCGGAAGTGGATCCTCGGGCGGCGGTCCTGATCGGAAGACTCTGAAGCTGGTCCGCTTCGGATCCACCTGCCCGCCGATCCGAGTCGAGTAAATCACGAAGGTCCCGGGTCCGCCCGGAAGGAATCTCCGCGACCGGTGTCGGCGGCCTGGCGTCTCTAGGGCCTTTGCGGTCTCCCGGGGCGCCTCTTTGCGCAGCCCTGCCGGAAAGGTGCTTGGGAGCCGGGGTCCCGTCAGCTTTCGCGAAGTCTCGGAGTGGCCTTGTCGGTGTGCTTTATGACCTGAGAATCGCTGCTGTCCGCCTTCCCCCTCGCCGGATCGCCTCCTTTTACGGTCTCGCCGCCCTGGAAGTCGGCGGTCTTCTCCAGAAGATCCTGCAACGGAATGGTTTCGCGATCCTGCGACTTCGTCTCGTCCATGGTCGTTCCTTTCTCTGACATGAGTAGTGTGGCGGCCTCCCCTGTTATCTCAGCTCGACCGGTTGTTCGCTCTCCCGCCAAGATCCACAGACCTCGCCTCCGATCGAAGCTCCCGAATCGCAGCCGCCGGGAACCCGGTTCGCAGGCGGGACAATCTGCCGCTCGATTTACTTCATAATGCAAAGTACTTGACAGTGCCAGGACCAGGGTGTTACCGTGACGGTGATCCGGCTGGCGGGAGGATTCGTGGGTTCAGGCGCTCCGGCTGAGACGAAGAGACTTTTCCACGTCGCCATCGTCATGGACGGCAACGGGCGCTGGGCGACTGCCCGCGGGATGAGACGGGCCGAGGGGCACCGCCGGGGCGCCCTGGCGGTCGGCCGCACGGTGCAGGCCGCGCCGGCGCTCGGCGTCACCACTCTGACTCTGTTCGCCTTCTCCTGCGACAACTGGAAGCGGCCGCGGCAGGAAGTCGGCGCCCTTCTGCGCCTCTTCGGCGGCTACCTGCGCTCCGAGCAGGCCGATCTCGCGGACAACGGGATCCGCCTTTCAGTCATCGGCCGGCGCGACCGGCTGCCCCGGGCGCTTCTTGCCGCGATCGAGGCCTGCGAAGCCGTGACCGCCGAGGGCACGCGGCTTCATCTGCGCCTGGCCATCGACTACTCCGCCCGGGGCGCCATCGTCAGCGCGGCGGAGACTCCCTCGGCGCCGGGCGAAGCGGGCCTCCCCGCGTTTCGAACACGCCTGGGATCCGCCTGCGGCACCGACTCCGCGCCTGACGTGGACCTGCTGATCCGGACGGGCGGCGAGCGCCGGTTGAGCGACTTCCTGCTCTTCGAGTGCGCCTACGCCGAGCTCTGCTTCCTGCCCCGGATGTGGCCGGACTTCCGCGCCTCCGATCTGGCGGAGGCCATCGCCGAATTCCACACGCGGCAGCGGCGCTTCGGCGGACTTCCCGCCGGAAGCGACCTGCGGGAATGCGCGATAGAAGAGGCGTTCCCTTCGGCCGGAAATCCGGCCGGCTCGGCTACGGCGCCGCGGCGTGCGCGATCGGAAGCTGTTCCTTCAGGAACGCCTTCGCGTTTTCGGGTCCGGTCAGGCGGAGCTTCGTGATCGGACTCCCTCCTCGGACATCGATCCCGAACTCCAGGAACGGGCAGCACCGCGACTCCTGGTCGACCCACTGCGCGACTTCGACGACGCAGAAGGGCAGGCCCTTGGCGTCCGGAGCGGGCCGGGAAAGGTCCAGGGTCAGCTCGTAACCGTCCTTGAGCTCGCGCGTCGACACCAGAGCGTCCCGAAGCTTCGCCCCGAGAAGGCGATGCCGGTCGAGCTCGGCTGCGCTCATCGCCTGAAGATTGCAGACCAGCGGCTTCGGCGCGGGCGTGGAAGCCTCCCCGCCCGCGATCAGGAAGAAAGATGCCATCAAGAGTCCCCGTGTCATTTGCGTTTCTCCTTTCACCCGCGAAGGTACGACTTCAAGTAAGCTTTAAGTCAAGGGGTTTGACCATGCGAATCGGCGAGCTTTCCCGCGCCGCGGGCGTCAACCCGTCGGCAATTCGGTATTACGAGCAGGAGGGCCTGATTCCCAAAGCCGATCGCCGGAGCGGGCGCCGGGTCTTCGACGAGAGATCTCTCGACCAGCTCATCGTCGTCCGGATGGCCCAGGAAACCGGATTCAGCCTGGCCGAAGTCCGCCAGCTGGTGACGGAGTTCGGACAGAGCCGGTGGCGCGGGCTGGCCGAGCGAAAACTGGTCGAGCTCGAGGCGTTGTCCGGGCGGCTGCGCGTGATGTCCGCCCTTCTGACGAAGCTTCTCGAATGCGAGTGCCCGAGCATCGAGATCTGCGGCCGCGCTCTTCGCAGAGGTCTACCAGGCGATTCCTCAACACGTCGCGAGCTGCGGGTTTCTCCCGGAGCGGGGCCTCTCGGACGGGACTTTCGGCGCAGGCGGTCGCTGCGCGACCGGCGCCGAGAATTTTCCAAACCGGAGCCCGCATAGAACGGTTCGCCGCACGCGAGCAGAACCTCTCGGCCGCCAGATCCTGCATGAAGTTTGAGGGGCCGCCGCGTCCCCGCGAGGGAGATGCCCGTGAGCGAACCCCTACCGGGCGAGGCTCCGAAGCTTCTCGGAAGCTGCGCGGGAGGCTACGACCTGCGTGCCGTCGGAGAGCACGATGACGAGCCGACGGTCGTCGTAACGGCGCAGATGGACGATCGAATCGAGGTTCACGATGTGGGAACGGTGGACGCGCCGAAAGACACGGGGGTCGAGCCGCGCCTCGAGCTCCGTCAGGCTGATGTGCAGAAGGTGCGTGCCGCCCGCGGCGTGGACCTCTGCGTAGTCCCCCTGCGCGGCGATGCGTCGGATTTCGCGCACCGGCACCGGAACGATGCGGTCACGGTCGCGCGCGTAGAGGCGGTCGATCGGGGCGGGTCCGAGCGCCGCGTTCAGGCGTTCCGCCGCAGCGGGTGATCCGGCCGCGACGGAGAACCGCCGGCGGATCCGCTCGAGCGCCTTGAGCAGACGCTCCCGCCCGAAGGGTTTGACAAGGTAATCGAGCGCGCCGATCTCAAAGGCGGCCAGCGCATGCTCGTCGTAAGCGGTGGTGAAGATGACCTCCGGAGCGTGGTGGACGCGCTCGAGCACGCGAAGGCCGTCGAACTCCGGCAAGCGGACGTCGAGGAAGACCAGGTCCGGACGGAGTCGTTCGAGAACGTCGATCGCCGTGTGCCCGTCCGCCGCCTCTCCCACCACCTCGATCCAGGCCACTCCGTCCAGGAACTCCCTGAGATTCAGCCGAGCCTGAGCCTCGTCCTCGACGAGAACCGCCGTCACGGGGCGAGTCATTCGAACTCCCCTTCGAGCTCCTCTCGGCGAGGCACGACCACTTCCGCCTCGAAACCGCCGAGAGCAGAAATTCCCGTGCGTAGGCCGGCTTGTCCGCCGTAGAGCGCGCAGAGACGCTCGCTCACCAGCCGGAGTCCGAGTCCCTGCCCCGTGGTCGGGCCCGTGGCTCTCCCGTCTCCGTCGTCGGCGACCGAGAGCCGCAGCGTCCCGTCCCGGCACTGCGCCCTCACCTCGAGGCGTCCCCCCTGTGCTCGCGGAGCGATCGCGTGCCGGACCGCGTTCTCGACCAGGAACTGCAATACGAAGGGGGGCACCCGGGAGGCGAGGGCCTCCGGTTCGGCCTCCAGCCGCGTCTGGAGCCGCGTTCCCAACCGAAGCTTTTCCAGACTCAGATAGTCCTCGACGAATTTCCACTCCTCGGACAGCGAGACCTCGTCGCGGTCCTGGCGCTGGACCTGCAGAACGTAGCGGAGCACGTCTCCGAGCTTTTCGAGCGCCGCGGTGGCGACCGGCGGATCGCGGGAGACCAGGCCCATCAGGGAGTGCAGGAGATTCAGGATGAAATGCGGATTGAACTGGGCGCGAAGGCCCGCGAGCTCGGCCTGCGCCCTCAGCGACTCCGCCCTGGCCGCGCGCTCCGCCTCGCGCCGGGCCCGCTGCGCGGAGATGGAGGCCTGCCCGATCCCGCAGGAGGACACGTAGACCAGCAGGGAAATGAGACCCTTCCAGATCACGGTGACGCCTCCGACGGTGATCTGAAAATGCCCCTTCTCGACGTAATACCGCACGCCCCAGGCGAGCACCATGGCGCCCGTCGACAGGGTCACGAAGACGATCGCCCCGGCCAGATGCGCAAGCGTGAACGAGATCACCGGAACCCGTCCCCAGGCCCACCGCCGAGTCCACAGGAGGGCGGCGGGCACCAGCAGGGCGTCGGGCAGAGCGCTCAGGGCCGCCGAGACGAGCGCCGAGCCCCAGGAAATCTTTCCCGTGATGAGGAAAGTTCCGGCGATCGTTGCCCAGTACAGCAGCGTCGCCAGCAGCCAGAGGAGCGCCGGCCGGCCCGCTCCGAGCCGGGGCGCCGAAGGGTCGGCTTCCCCGCCGAGGCGTTGTTCGCCCACGGTGTCATTGTTGCCGAGGAACCCGGCTTCGTCCACGCCATCGAGCGAGCGAAACGCCCGTTCACCGAATCGGCGGCCCGGCTCCCGAGGTGAACGCTCCCGTTATTTCGGGGCCCGCCGAGAATGCGCCGGGAGGTGGCCGATGGCCCTGCGCAATGCGAGCGTCCCTCTGACTCTGGCGATCTGGCTAGCGACAAGCGGAAGTCTTCCGGGCGGCGATACGGACTCGCAACGTCTCCGCCAGATCAAGCTCAAGCTGATGTCCGCGGACTATCGCGCCGACTTAGACGAGCTCGCCCGCGGCCGCGAGCAATTGACGACCCTGAAGGACGATCCGGCCCTGGGCTATCTCGCCTCTTACTGGTCCGCCTTCGCCGGGATCCGCCTGGCCATCAACGGCTCCAGCCGCCAGATGTCGAGCCAGGAGACCGAGCGCAATCTCCGCGCCGCGCTGCGCGACGCCGAGGACGGGCTGCGGCTCAAAGAGGACTTCGCCGATACCCATGTCCTGGCCGGACACGTCGCCAGCTGGATGGCCGCGATCACGTTGCGGCGTGAGAACGGGGCAATGCAACGTTTCAAGCAAGAGGGGACTGCAGCCCTGCCGGAAGAGACGCGCTCCTGGATCGACCGGACCTGGAAGCACCTCCGCCGCGCCCGGGAGCTCGCGCCGAAGAACCCACGGCTGCCCTGGGTCGAAGCCGCCATCTGGTACAACGTTCCGCCCGAACGCGGAGGCAGTCAGGACAAGGCAGTCGCGATGTACCGGGAAGCCCTCGCGCTGGCGCGAGCCGAGCGCGTAACGGATCCTCTCTGGCCCGACTGGGGCGAGCCCGAGGCGCTCATGTCTCTGGCGTGGTGTCTCTTGAACCGCTCGGCGCCGGACCCGGCCGCCGCAAGGGATTCCGCTGAGGCAGCTCTGCGTCTGCGCCCGGACTGGTACTACGTCCGCGAGATCCTGCGGCCGCAGATCGACCAGGCTCTCCGCGGGGAGATCCAAAAGTGATCGCGCGTTCCGTTCCGGAGCCGGGAGCGCGCCAAAGTGGTTTCCTTTCCGCGAGCGGAGACCGAACAGTCAGCGTGGCTGCGGTCGCCGTGTTGTCGTTCGTGGCCGGGCTGCTCGCGGCGGCTCAATTCGTGCGCCTCCACAATGGCCAGGCCGCCGCAGACCGCGTCTTCGAACTGCGCGTGTACCACACGCTGCCCGGTCGCATTCCGACGCTGCACTCGAACTTCCGCGACCACAACATCGCCCTTCTCAAGAAGCACGGAATCGAGAGCATCGGCTACTGGACGCCTCAGGATCCGCCGGATTCCGACAACACGCTGATCTTCCTCCTGGCCCACGACAGCCGCGAGGCCGCCGTCCGGAACTGGAAGGAATTCCGCGACGACCCCGAGTGGCAGGAGATGGCCCGGGCGTCGAAAGCCGGTGGAGAGATCATCGAGAAGGTCGAATCGACGTTCCTCGCGCCGACCGACTACTCCCCGCTGAAATAGAAGGCCGCTCTCCCTTCGACGGACTCCGCCGCCGGAAACCGCGGCGACGGCGGGGCGGCCGGGCAGCTCCGAGAAGGGATGCCTCCGGGCTGGGGCCGCTCTGTGGCACGCTGCCGCCGGAGCCTGTCATATGAAATCGGCCCTCCAAGCCACCCAATGTCGCAAGGCCGTCCGATGACGCCCGCCGACGTCGAGATCGAGCTCGAAAGGCTTCACCCGGCCGGCTTCGCCTGGGCCCTGGCCTGCTGCGGCCGGCGGCGGGAAGAGGCGGAGGACGTGCTTCAAGCAAGCTACCTGAAGATCCTCGACGGCCGGGCGCGATTTGCCGGCCGCTCGACCTTCAAGACGTTTCTCTTCGGCGTGATCCGCCGCACCGCCGCCGAAGAGAGGCGCAGGAGGTTGCTGACGCGGGTACTCCTCGGAGACCGCCGCGAACCGGAGGCGCACGAGGAGAGCGTCGCTCCGGCGGAGCGGCTGGCGCTGCGCGCGGCTCTCGGCCGGCTTCCCCGCCGGCAGCGAGAGGTTCTGGAGCTGGTCTTCTCCATGGGTATGACCGTGCAAGAGGCGGCGGAGACGCTCTCGGTCTCGGTGGGATCGGCCCGCGTTCACTATGACCGCGGAAAGAGACGGCTGGCGGCACTCCTCGGCGGCGGAGCATGCGCATGAGCGAGCGGGAAGAGGAGCGCGAAATCGCGCGGCTTTTCGAAGAGGCGCGCCGTGCCGACGAGAGTTCCGCGCCTCCCTTTCGGAAGGTCCTGGCGCGCCGCCGCGGCCGCAAGGCCCCGCGCC
>Ga0126383_10001151_pt1 | contig 16190 bp, 9 predicted proteins | sample PanSoiMetPlot_35_FD_96882 | JGI IMG/M metagenome (GOLD analysis project Ga0126383, IMG submission 96882) | Tropical forest soil microbial communities from Panama - MetaG Plot_35 | ecosystem: Environmental > Terrestrial > Soil > Tropical forest > Bulk soil | place: Panama | collected 2016-02-17
GCTTATGCTCAGGCCCAAATCTATTCGCGCGTCTCCGGCTACCTCAAGACTTGGACAGCCGACATCGGCTCGCCGGTCAAAACCGGGCAACTTCTTGCGGAGATCGACGCACCGGATGTCGATCAACAGATCATGCAAGCCCAGGCCAATGTCGCCAGTGCCACGGCCAACGCGAGTCTGGCCGACGCAACGCTTCAGCGCGGGCAGTCGCTGGCCCAGTCGGGCGCCGTGTCCAAACAGGATCTCGATCAGAGGGCGGCCGATTTCGCCAATAAGCAAGGGCTAGTCAAATCGGCACAGGCCAATCTCGACATGTTGCGTGTTTTGGAAAAGTACAAGCGGATTGTCGCGCCGTTCGACGGGCTCGTGACCGCCCGCTCGACCGACGTCGGCGCACTCATCAGCGCTGGTGGCAATGGGCCGCCGTTGTTCGTCGTTTCGGATACAAGCAGACTGCGTGTCTATGTCAACGTGCCGCAGAACTACGTGCCCAGCATCGAAATGGGGACAAAAGCGGAGATTACGGTTCCGGAATTTCCCAGACGGAGCTTCTCAGCGACCGTCGAAGCCTCCGCACGGGCCGTCGACACCGCGTCCGGCACCACACGGATGCAGCTCGTCGTCGACAACGCGAGCGGAGCGTTGATGACAGGCGCTTTTGCGAATGTTCGCCTCGAACTGCCCCACCCGGAAGTGGCCATCAACGTCCCGGCGAGCGCGCTGATTTTCGATCAAGGCGGGTTGCGTGTCGCAACGATTGGGCCGGAGAATCGTGTTCTCCTTAAGACAGTGACGATCGCCCGGGATTTGGGCAAAGTGGTTGAGATCGCGACGGGGCTCGATGCTCAGGATCGGGTCATCGAGAGTCCACCCGACGGAGTCGCGCAAGGCGACGTTGTGCGCATTGCTGGAGCTGCCAGCAAGTCTTCCGAGCCTGAGGAAGCTTCTGCGAAGCACGTGCCGGGCAAACCGCCAGGCTGAGAGAAACTTAAATCGAGCCCTTGCTGAGCCGCTTGCCTTTCCGGTTGCTTCCATTCCGGCATCATGTCTCTGGCGGCCTTGCGTCAGAATTCGCGCTAAACAAGAATATGCAGCGATGTACAATCGCCTTGATTGCAGCCGCTAGAGCTGCCACTATTCCGGTAGGCGACGCGACCTGTTCAGCCCGTCTCATACCTTCCCGTCAAAGCGACATCAGTGGGGCGCGATGTGCGCTAACCGGTCGTCTGATCTTGATCTTATGCTGATCAACCCCCACGGGCAGGAGGAACTCTATCAGGAACTCGGCCAGCAGCTGACGGCGATCGAGCCGCCGTTGTGGTGCCGTCTTATCGGCGGCTACATGCGTGACCGCGGTTATGCGGTCGAAATCGTTGATGCAGAGGCGCAAGGGTTGGGGCCGCGAACCGTGGCCTTGAGGGTGCGGGAACGACGGCCTCGCCTAGTCGCAGTCGTCGTGTTCGGCCATCAGCCGTCGGCGTCGACCCAACAGATGGCGGCGGCGGGTCCCACCGTGGGGGCCATCAAGAACGCTGATCCCGACCAGGCGATCATCATAATCGGCGGCCACGTAGCGGCGTTGCCGGAGCAGACCATGCGCGGGGAGGCGGTCGATTTCGCCTGCAACGGCGAGGGGCCCGTCACCGTTGCGCAACTCCTCGAAGTGCTCCGCGCCGGCCCACCCTTCGATTTCGCCGGTGTCCCCGGGCTCGTTTGGCGGAACCACGATGCGCTCCGAAACAACGCTCCGGCGCCCTTGATCATGGACCTCGACCGCGACCTGCATGGCCAAGTGTGGGATCTCCTCCCGATGAGCAGATATCGCGCACACAACTGGCAATGCTTCGGCGCCTCTGGTACACGCCGGCCGTATGCGTCGATCCATACGTCGCTCGGCTGTCCGTATCGATGCACGTTCTGCTGCATCAATGCGCCGTTCCGCACCAACCGGTATCGCATGCGCGGCGCCAAGTCGGTTGTCGCGGAGATCGATGATCTCCACGAGGCGTATGGGGTCAAGACCTTCAAGATCATCGACGAGATGTTCGTGCTGAACGAGCGCCATGTCGCGGACATCTGCGACGAACTCGTTTCACGCGGCTACGACCACAACATCTGGGCGTATGCCCGTATCGACACCGTTAAGCCCTACATGTTGCGCAAGATGCGCCAAGCTGGTATCCGCTGGCTCGCACTCGGCATCGAGTCCGGCAGTGGGCATGTTCGCGACGGCGCCGACAAATCGTTTGGCCAATCCGACATCATCGACGTCGTTCGCGAAATTCAAGGCGCCGGGATCAACGTCATCGGCAATTTCATTTTCGGCCTGCCCGATGACGACGAGGCGACCATGCGGCAGACGCTCGACCTCGCTACGCAACTCAATTGCGAATTCGCCAACTTCTATTGCGCAATGGCGTATCCGGGCTCACGGCTCTACATGATGGCAGTCGAAAAGGGCTGGGACTTGCCGCGGACGTGGAGCGGATTCTCCCAGCACAGCTACGATTGCCTGCCGCTGCGCACAGAAAAACTGTCAGCTGCGCAAGTGCTCCGTTTCCGTGACAACGCCTTCGATCGGTATTTCACCAATCAGCGTTACCTCGACATGGTGACCGAGAAGTTCGGCGCTGATACGCGCTCGCATATCGAGCGGATGACTGGTCACAAGCTGAGACGACAAATCCTCGACGAGCCTGGCGCGCCCGAAAACGCTAGCCTATGCCAACCGGATTGAGCCGATCATGTCGACGGCTCGTCGGGGCACCAGCTCTACGCATTCGCGTGCGCGTTGCTACGGATCATCCTAAGGCCCTTGATCAATTCACGTATCCCATCATCAACCGAGTATTTTGTGCAATATCCGGTCGCTTCAATGCGGGCATTGGAGACGATGTAGTCGCGCTTGTCTGGATCCTCGCCGATCGGCGCTTCGAGGTGAACGAAATCGGGCACCTGGGCCTTGATGCGCTCGCACAGCTCGGCCTTGGAGAGGTTGGCGTCCGAAAGCCCGACATTGTACGCGCGGCCGCGCATGCGGTCGAAGTTATCGATCGCGTGCAGGAACGCATGCGCGGCGTCGCGAACGTGAAGATAGTTCCGCTTGAAATGAGACTCGAACAGAACGACGAAACGATCGGTTACGGCACGGTGAACGAAGTCATTGACCAGGAGGTCGATTCGCATCCGCGGCGACATGCCGAACACCGTGGCAAGGCGAAGACTGATCGCGTTTTCGCGGCTGAGCACGATCTGCTCGGCCGCCACCTTGTCGCGGCCGTAGAGCGATGCGGGGCGCAGTCGCGTCTCTTCGGTGCAGAACTTGCCGGACTCGCCGACACCGTAGCCGCTATTGGTGGTCGGCATCACGACGCGCTGGCCGGGTGACAGCATTTTGCAAAGAGTTGCGATCGCGTCGCGATTGGTGCTCGTCGCCGCAATCGGATCCTTCGTGCAAACGGGTGCGCCGACCAACGCCGCAAGCGGGATAACAATATCCGCCTTGGAAATGAGCCGCGACAGCGTATCCGGCACGCGCGCGTCACCATTGAACACGTCGAAACTCGGGTTGGTGCAAAGATGCGCGAGGCTGTTCTGGGAATACATGAAGTTATCCAGAACGGTCACGCGGTGGCCTACGGCCAGAAGCTCCGGCACAAGTATGGAACCCAGATAACCAGCACCGCCCGTGACCAGAATAGAAAACCCCTGTGTCATTGCGATCGTCCCTGGCTTGGGAGGGCCGAAGCTGTTCCGTCTTCACCCTCCCGCTTGCGGGGCAAGGTAGGGAGGGGACCAAATCCACGGCACTGACTGGCGCAAGGAGCCCTCTCCCTGCCCTGCCCCGCCAAGCGGGGGAGGGAATCTTGGCCAGCCGCAAAATTGGAGCGGCGGCGGAATGTCATCCTGGCATGCGATCGAGCACGTCGCGCAGCCGCTCGATCTGCGGCGTGAGGTCGAATGGGTGATTACCGACGAAGAAACCGGCGTCATGGATAAGGTTGGCATTCGAAAGACCGTCAACGCATTCAAAGTCAAAGTGCCGGATCACGTCGTGACGGGTAATGCAGCCCCCGGTGATGATGCGATAACCGATATCCGCGTGTTTCAACGCCGCCAGCGTCTGCGCCCGGGACAGGCCGGCCTTGGGATTAAGAATGAGCGTGAACGAGAATGCAGAACTCTTGCCGTTCTCGCGCTGGATGATATAGCGGTCATCGCCCGAGAAGTGCTGGCGAAACAGCGCCAAGTTTTTTCGGCGTGCCTGCGTCATGGCAGGCAGCTTCTTGAGCTGCTCGAGGCCGACGGCGCCGCCCAGTTCGCTTGGACGCAGGTTGTAACCCGGAAGAATGAACCGGTAGGCCTCATAGAAATCGTCGTCGCGCTTTTCATAGATCATCGAATCGGCAGGCAAGTCGCGCACCCAGCCATGAGCGCGCATCGCCTTCACCAGCTCGTAAAGCTCCGGATCGTCGGTCGTTACCATGCCGCCTTCCCCGGTCGAAATGTGGTGTGAGAAGAACGAGCTGAACGTGGAGAGATGCCCGAATGTGCCGGCCTTGCGGCCGCCAAGCTCGGCATCCATCGATTCGCAATTGTCTTCGATGAAATAGAGGCCCCGCTCATCGGCAAAACGCCGCATCACGTCGAGCGCCGCCGGGTTGCCGAGAATGCTGACGCCGACGATCGCCCGCGTGCGCGGCCCTGCCGCGGCGTCGAGTTGCTCCACATCCATGTTGATCGTGTCGAGCTCGACATCGACGATTTTCAGCTTCAAACCGTATTGCTGCAATGGGTGATAGGTCGTGGCCCACGAGATCGCCGGCACAATGACCTCGTCGCCGCGCACAAGCGGCCTTTCCTTTTTGTAGAACAAGGCCGCTACGCAAAGAAGGTTGGCCGACGAGCCCGAATTCACCATCACGGCATGCTTGCGACCGTGGTAGGCGGCGAACGCCTCCTCGAATGCGGCGACCTGAGGGCCCATCGTGAATCGTTTCGACGCGATCACGCACTGCATGGCGCCGATTTCTTCAGGCCCCCATGTATTTGCGGCCAATTCGTAAAACATGGAAAACTCAAGAACTATCGCGTTGCCGATTCTCGGGTGTCATTCCGGGGAGCGGGCCGTTGCCCGCGACCCGGAATCGACGATCGCCGGCCGAGGGTTATGGATTCCGGGCTCGCCATCCTGCGGTGGCGCCCCGGAATGAGTGACTTTGAGTCTGTGGACGGTGCAGCGCATGTGTTCGGCTTCATCGAACGCGTCCGCTAAAGCGGACCATGAGATTTGAGCAGGTAGGGGAGTTTCGCCCGCGCAGGATTCGGCGTCCACGCCGGCTCTTGCGGCCGCACCATGGCATGGGCCACAGTGGCGATCTTGGCGGGATCAGGATAAAACTCGCATTCCAGAGCTGGTGTGGTTGGACAGGTGGTCGGCGCGTAACCCATACGGCGGACCGCAATGGCCGCGCTGGTGTCTTCGGCTTCGACGACGCGTGCAACGATCTCGGCACTGGCGCCGCAACTGGTCCAGGCACTGTCGACGACAAGCAGGCGCCCGGTGCGTTGCGCCGATTTGACCATGGTGGCGATATCCAATGGCGCGAGCGAGATCGGATCGATGACCTCCGGAAAAATTCCGATGTCGGCAAGCATTTGGCCAGCGCGCAGGCATTCCGGTAACATACTGGAAATGCCAACGATCGTGAGATCGTCGCCTCGCATGCACAGCCGCGCCTTGCCAAACGCCACCTCGTAGGAGTGCGCCGGCACGAACGCGGTGGTGTGATACAGGAGCCGGTGCTCGACGAAAATGACCGGGTTGTCGTCGCGGATGGCCGCGATCATGCAGCCCTTGGCATCATGGGCGTTCGATGGCGCCACCACCTTGAGCCCCGGAACGTGCATGAACATGGCGTGCAGGCCCTGGGAATGCTGGGCGCCCTGGCCCCACGATTTGCCGATCATGCTGCGCACGACCAAGGGCACACGGACCTGACCGCCGTACATGTAGCTCGCCTTTGCCGCGACGTTGATGAGCTGGTTCATGCACAGAAGGAGAAAATCCATGCGGATGTGCACATGAATGGGCCGCATGCCGGCGATGGCGGCGCCGATCGCTAGGCCGGTCATGGCGTCCTCGGAAAGCGGTGTCCCGAACACGCGTTCGGCCCCGAACTCCTCAAGCAGCCCGCGTGTGGAGCCCTGGATCGCCTTGTGGTCGTCCACATCGAGGCCGAACAGAAATACGCGCGGGTCAAGCCGCATTTCCTGGGCGACCGCCTCGCGGAGGGCGTCCGCGTAGGTCAGCAACCGACCTTCAGGCGCCGGCAAAGACATTTGCATACAGCGCCTCGGCCATCGGAAACGGGCTTAATTCGGCAAACCGCACGGCCTCGGCGATGTCTTGCTCGATGCCGGCGTCGATCGCGACCCGTCGCTCGGGAGCAATCAGGGCGGCAAGCCGCATCACCTCATCCTTCTTGAGCCATGGCTCCATCTCCGCCGCGGGTCGATATCCGGCGCCGAAATCTGTATTCGGACCGACGTGTTCGCGCCACCGGTACGTGCGGCACTCGATGAAGACCGGACCAGCGCCGCGGCGCAATCGCGCAATCGCACCGATCGCCAGCGACCGCAGCTTGAGCACGTCGCCGTCGTCACAGCGATAGGCCGGGATATCGTAGGTCGCCACCCGTTCGCACAATTTCTCGGTTGCCCAGCGCCGATTGAGCGGCGCGTGAATGGCGTAGAAGTTGTTTTCGCAGACGAACAGGATGGGCAATTTGCGGAGCGCCGCGAAGTTGAGGCTCTCCGCGAAAACACCTTCCTCGGTCGCGCCATCGCCAAAAAACGCCACAACGACGCGGTCGGTCTTCGTGGATTTGAGCGCGAAAGCATATCCAAGCGCGACCGGGATCGTCGTGCCGACCACGGCCGACGCGCCGAGCACGTTGCAGCTCATGTCGATGAGATGCATCGAGCCGCCCTTACCGCCGGCAACGCCGGTGGACTTGCCATAAAGCTCAGCCATCATGCCGCCGAGCGAGCCGCCCTTGGCGAGGTAACCAGCGTGCCCCCGGTAGGTGGGAGCAATCACATCGTCGGGACGCAGAGCATCGCAAATGCCAACCGCGACCGCCTCTTGACCGATCGACAGATGCACCGGGCTCTTGATGCGGTCGCTCGGGTAGAGATGGACAATTTCCTCCTCGACACGCCGGATCAGCCGAAGCGAGCGGTAAATTCGCTCGATGTCAGCTGCTCCGAGATCGCTTGCGGCGGCATTCGCATCAGCTGCGTGGGTCATCGGGAGTGGCTTCGGTGGCCCCGCATGCAGCGGGAGGGGTAGGAGAGGTGCACGGTAATTTGGCACTGGAAAGCCAATACACGTATTGCTTGCTGGAAGCAATACCGGTTGCAATGACCATATCGACGCGGATAAGTTGCGCGCTCAGATGATATGATTGCGTTCGCCACCGTCATGCCCGCGCTTGTGGCGGGCATCCACGTCTTCCTTTCCACCGTCCTACCCTCCCCCAAACGGAGGCGGACGGGGATGACCGGGACGCCGGCCCATGGCTGCGGAGAAGCGTTCAATATCCTTTCTGAGACGTGCAGTCGCATGATTTCCGTCATTCTGATCGGCAGGAACGACGATTACGAAGGTGACTTCCGCCATCGCGTCGTCTTGTCCATCAATGTCCTTGCCGAGCAGCTGAAAAACACTGACGAAATCATCTTCGTCGACTGGAATAGCCCGCGGGGTGCTGGGACTCTGCCCCAGGCGATCGCCGGTTCTTTGACGCAGCGGGCGACTGCGCTGGCGCGCACCATCGAGGTAGGCGGCGGCATCCACGCGGAATTTGCGCGCCGCGGCGCATTCGCCGCGATAGTTCCGGTTGTTGCTTACAATGCGGCGATTCGGCGTGCAGATCCTTCCAGCAAATGGATACTGATCACGACCTCGGACATGTTGCTGGTATCGCGCGATACCGGGCGCACGTTATCGGACGTTGCCGCCGGATTGCCGGACGGCGTCTACGGTCTGCCACGTTTCGAATTGCCGCGCTGGGTCTGGCAAGGGCTCGATCCATGCGATCCCTCGGCCGCAGCGACATGCCTCTCGAAATTCGGCAAATGCCTTCATCTTGAGGAAGCCGTCCGCCTGCCACCACCGGTTTTGTTCGATTCGCCTGGGGACTTCCAACTCGTGTTGCGCGCGGATCTTTTGGCGATCGATGGTCTTGACGAAGGGATGTCGATGGGTGCGCTCGGACCAGACTCAAACCTGCTCAAGCGCCTTGAGCTTTGGGGCCGTCGGACCGTGAGCCTGGAGCGGCATTTCGCCGGCTACCATTGCAATCACACATCATCCGCGGGCTCGTCGCACCGCACCGGACGGGTGGAAAACGACACGGGGCTTTTCGTCGAGGAGGTCGCGAGAGCGGATCTTCCGTTCCAACGTTGCAGTTGGGGTTTGGCGGATCGCGCTCTCCCCGAGATTAAGCTTTCCGCATACGCGGCGCCAACCGCGACCAAGCCGAACAGGTGCGCCGCCCATCGAGAGCGCATCCAGCGGATGGCGGCAAGACTTGCCGCCGTCATCGACGCTATCGGTCCGGCCCAAACCGGGCTCTACGATACGACGCCGCTGTTCAATCGCGTCGGTTATCCCACCAGACATGTCATTGCGTTCCTGCTGGACCATGTATTTGCTGAGGCCGGACCGATCTCCTATGTGGGCGCCAATGAACTAGCGGCGTCACTGCTTGCTGCCGTTCTGCAACGCCTGGAGCCGCATCGGTCGCTGGTAGGGTTTCGCCCCGAAGATCGCGCCGGTTTCGAGCAATGCTACTATGGCGTGGGCGGTAGCGGTACGCAGGCTCTGCTCATCTTCGATTTCGGTATCGACTGCGGAAAGACGAACAATAATCCATCGATTCAAGCCTGCAGCGAGTCCATTCGCCGGTTGCTCTGGGAAATCCGGGATCGCTTTATGTGGTGCGTCGAGCAGGAACGTCGGCGGCGCCGAACCCAAGGCAATGCCATTCGCATCGTCGCCATAAACACGATCAATACCGAATTTGAGCAATTGATACTGACCTCTTTGGACTGCCGACTTTCACCCTTCATCACGCGAACGCGGAGCGGTCGGGTCCGTGCGGAATTGCCGGTGCCAGTCGTATCTCATCCGGCTGCGGATCATATGGCAAGACGCCTGGGGCGCCGTCGCGGCGTGCACGTCGGTGAATTCGCCCGCGCCTGGGCGATCGCCCAGCGCCTCGCCTGGGATGCTCCGGCCGCGCAGCTGGCATCAGCATGGCTCACGCCGTCGGTGGATGCGTTGCTGGATTGGCCGGGGATATCATCGGCGATCGGAGTAAATAACCATCGGATTGCCGAGGTCAAGTCGCAGGTTGCGGCCCGGCGAGCCGCGTTGCCGAAGCCGGCACGTCGACCGAACGGCAATGGCGCGGTGTTGGCTTCGAAGCTTGCGTCGGCTCAGGATTGGGAGATTCCTGAATGGTATGAGCTTGCGCACTGGTATCTGGGAAGCCATCATTCCTATAATGTCTTCCAACGACACCGACGCGACTGGGAAAACATCCATTTTCTGTTCTGCCTCCGACGATTCGGCATTCTCGACACCGACGCCGAGGTCGTGGTGCTTTCGCACACTCCAGATCGATTTGCATTCACGCTGGCGCGGCGCGTGCGAAAGGTTCACCTGGTAAATAGCGGATGGAAATCGAACGATCGATTTTTGCGGGTACCGGAGCTTCGGTTGGATTGCTCAATCAGGGTGTATAAGGGCCTGTCGGATCCGGCATTTCGCGACATTGCGGCTGCAGCGCTCATTGCTCAGGGCCACAACCCTAGGCCTTTCGCGCTCTCCGGCCTGGGGCACGCGTGCCGTGCGGTCAGTGCGGACGGCATTTTAGGGCTCTCATTCGACGTCTGCGTTCCTCCCACCAAGGAGCGGGGTCTCAGCCGATGGCTACATCCGCTACCTGACGTGGACGATTTAGAAAACGGTAGCATTCGCTGCTGGGCAGGACTCCCGCCTGAATTCAAGCCCATCCCATCGGACGATTGGAGTCTCGACCCTGAGTCCTTCGCGCTCGTCGCGCCGCCGGCAGGTTGGCGGCGGCGTCAGATGACTGCCAAAAGACACGGACAGCACATTACCTCGGCGATCCGCTGGTTTCGGCGAAGTCGTGTGCCGGAGGGATGACGCGGGCAACGCAATGAGCGATCGCGTCTACGACCTTTTCATAACGCACGCATGGCGCTACCACGACGACTGGATGCGCGTCGTCAATCTGCTTGATCAATTCCTGGATCAGTCGTGGCGAAACTTCAGCATACCCTGGTACGATCCGGCCTTGGACCTCAATAGCGAAATCGGAAGGAACCTCATTTATCGCCGGCTCGAGCAGCAGATCATTCCAAGTTGCGGCGTAATCTTATTATCCAGCGTACACGAAGACAAAAGTGCGCGAAAATGGGTCGAAATCGAAGTCGCGATGGCGCAAAGGCACAAAAAGCGGATTATCGGGCTTCCGCGATTTGGCAAGACTTCGATGTCACCCGAGGCGGCAATCTTCGCGGATGCGGTCAGCACGTGGGACCCGACGCACCTGATAGCGGCGCTTGCCGGCTAGCCGCTCGCCTTCGCATCTAAAGAGATTGGATTAGCGCGAAAAAGCGTTGACAGTGGATTCATACACTGCGGAGCGCGCCGCCACCCGTTTGGGAGGTAAAAAAGTGCTGCAATTTCACAGAAAACACGCTATAGTTGTCTTAGTCGCATTTCGTTGGGTCAATATGCCGTGGGGGGCAGCATGGCGAACAATGTGGTGGTCACGCTTGCCCGCGGCGGCCGAATATGGCCGATCGAGGGCGCGCGCGTATGCTTCAGCGTCTATCAGTGCTTCGCGATCGATGACGCGGAGAGTCGCGCGCTGCTGAGGCGGTTGGCGGAATACCTGCTGCGCCGACCGGCGCTCGCGCTCTGGGACGGGCCACTGCTTGGTGCGCTGTTGGATGTTTCCCCCCTTCTGCGCGAACATGTACGCGCGATCATCGCCGGCGAAGCAGCTAATGTCGGCGCTTCAATTTCCGGAATCCCGACATGCGGTGCCGATGCCCTCGCACCTGACGTGCAGACTGTCTTTCTATGCCAGAGCCGGGCGGTGGAACGAATGACCAGCAGGGAATCCCTCCCGGCTGGATTGACGGTGATTAGTGCCGAGATTTTACCCGAGATTGCGATGGAGGCGATTCCGACGCGCGCATGGACGCCGATCGTCAAGAATATCTATCCCATCAAATTGCCGTCGATACGATTTGCCGGGAACACCGACCTTATTTTGCTCGACTGCCCGGCCCGTAATCTTGCACTGATGCCCAATGGCCTGGGTTATGTTCACAATGCGCTGAAAAGAAGCGGCATCGCCTTCGAGACGTTCGACCTCGATATCGTGACCTACCACCACTATCATATCCGCCGTCTGTTCGATGAGAGCGGTGTGATAGTCCTGCCGAGCGGACGCGAGATGCCGACGGATCCCTGGCAGGCGGAAAACTACGACTTATGGGCCGATCCGGAGGTTCTGGCCTATTTCAGTCCGATCATCTTGCAGGCCGCCGATGCGATCATAAACGCGAGGCCGAAGGTGCTGGGCCTTTCCATCCAGCAATGCAACGAGGGATTCTCGAGGCTGCTTGTCAATCGCATCAAGGGCGCCCTCCAGGACCTCGTCATTCTGGTCGGCGGCTTCAGCTGCTACAATGAGGATATCGGTCTCAAGGCGTTTCCCGAGGCCGACTATATGTGCATCGGTGAATCCGACCTCACGGTCGGGCCGCTGGCAAGGCGCTTGGTATCGGGCGAGCGGCCACGGGATTTGCCGGGCGTGCTGTCACGCTACGACACGCCGGATCGCACCTTCGTGCCGGCCCCGATGCCGCACAACCTCGATCGGCTGGACTTTCCGCGTTACGAGTGGTTCGACCTCGGCATCTATCGCAATTTCAACGGCTACCAACTGGTGCCGATCATCGCGAGCCGCGGCTGCCGGTGGTCGCGATGCACATTTTGCGCAGAACGGTTTTATTGGCGCATTCGCTCAGCGGGGAATTTCGTCGATGAACTGGCTTGGCTGGTCGATCAGGGATGCACGCTCTTCATGTTCAACGAGAGCGATCTCAACGGCATGCCTGAAAAGCTTCTGGAAATCTGTGACGAAATCATCCGACGCGGCGTCAAGGTGCGGCTCACCGGACAATTGCGCATCCAGAAGGCGAGCGATCGGCCGTTTTACGACAAGCTTCGCGCCGCGGGGTTCGTCGCGCTCCGTTTCGGCGTCGATGCGTTCTCGGCCAACACACTGCGTTTGCAGAAGAAGGGCTATACGGTCGACATGATCCGGCAGAATCTCCGGGATTGCTGGGAAGCCGGGATTTTCACCGAGGTCAATTGGGTGATCGGCGTGCCAGGCGAAACGGAGGCGGATTGCGAGGAAGGCATCGAACTCATCCTGGCAAACCAGCAATATATCGGCAGATTGGCGAACATCAATCCGCTGATACTCGTCAACGGCAGCGTGTATTGGATCGATCCGGAACGGCACGGAATCCGTTTCCGAGTTCCGAAGGAAGAGCTTTACGCAGCTAACGTGCGCTGCGTTCCGGCGGAATCGTGGTTCAGCGTAAATCCGTATATCGACGCTCAGGTCCGCAAGCAGCGTTTCGAGCGGATCGTGATGCACCTCCATCACTCCGGCTTCAAGTTCGGACCGTGGGCCGAGCGCGTCATTACGGACGTGATGTTGGCGCGCGACAAGCCAAGAGCGGGCGAGACTTCGGGTGCGCCGACGGACGAGGCGTACGAGCAGCCGATGGAGTGCCAATCGCTGCCGACTCACAAGATTCTGCACTTCCGCAATCGGTATTACGCGGTACCTCGCGCCCTCGGCGAAGTGGACGTCACGCGTGCGGCCACAGGCGGCTTGCCCGGCATCTTCTCCGCCGATACCGAAGCCGAGTTGCTGATCGAAATCGAGCACGCGGAGCGGTGGGCAAATTCACGCGGGCAGTACGATGCCCAGGAGCGGCAGAAGATTGCCGGCTCGTTCTATCGCGCCGGCAGTGCAATCGGTGACGAGCAGAGACCGGCCCGGCCCTCTCCCTATCCTTCCGCGCAAGTGGGGGAGGGTAAATCGATCCGCCCTGCCCCGTTTGGGGGAGAGGATGGGGAAAAGGCGTCGCGGATCATTCGGCTGAATGGCGAATATATTGCGATCAGGTCCGAAGATCTTCACGCCACCGACATCGCGGTTGTCCGCGCCACCAGCAAGGGGGCGCAGCCTACACTCCTGACCTCGCTCGCATGTTACAACGTCGTCGAATTCGATGGCATGTTTTTTGGCATTCCGCATGGGCTGCCATTCGATTGGGACAATCCGAATTCGATTTCGCAACCGGGCGTGATCCAGGCTGAAAATCTGCAGGACGTGCTGCGGTCGATTCCGGATCGCGCGAGGGCGCCGGATGGCGCGCCACCAGGCGATGTCGCCCAGAGGGGCGAGCCGGCGAGCAACGCTCTTCACATCCCGTTATTGCTCGGCGCTGTCGAAGACTACAATCTCGTAAGCTACGAGGGATTCGTCTACGGCGTTCCGCAGTCGCTTGGCGACGTCGATCTCGCGGAAGTCGATGCTAACGCGCTCGATGGCGTCATCCGCGATATCTCACGCCAAGCTGTTGAGAACGAGATCAATGATGTCGTCGCCAGGCGGCGCTCGAGCGTGTTTTGGTGACATGGAATGCCCTTATCAAATCTGCAGTGTCATTCCCGCGAAAAGCGGGATCCACTACTCCGCAGCAACGTCGGGGTACTGGATCGCCTGCGTTCGCGGCCAATGACACGGTCTGCGCGATTCCATTAGAACAAGATTTGCTCTACGCTGCGGGACGAGGCCACACAGGCGCCATGAAAACTGTTCTGTTCAACGACGCGCTCGCCTCGCCGATGGTGAGCCTCGTCTTGCTTGATTGGAGCTGCCGCGAGAGCTTTCATTCGCTCGACTATCTCGCTCATCAGGATGTACCGCGCAGCGATTATGAGATCATCTGGATCGAGTATTATGATCGCCGTGCCGACGGCGTCACTCGCCGGATTGCGGACTCGCAGGCAAAGAATGAGCCGCCTCCGGTCGACAATTGGATCGTCTTGGAGATGCCGTCCACCGCGTACTATCACAAGCACCTCATGTACAATGTCGGAATAGCTCAGGCCCGTGGGAAGATCATCGTCATCTGCGATTCGGATGCGATGTTCGAGCCATCGTTCGTACGTGCGGTGTCCGATGCATTTGCCGCCGACCCCAATATCGTGTTGCACCTCGACGAGGTGCGGAGCGCGCGACGGGATTTTTACCCCTTCAACTACCCGAGCTTCGCGGAGGTGCGCGGAAGCGGCGCCCTCAACTGGCAGGACGGCAAGACCACAGGTCTTGGGGACACGACTGATCCGCTGCACAGCCGTAACTATGGCGCCTGCCTCTGCGCGTGGCGGCACGATCTCATCGCGATCGGAGGCGCCGATGAGCATCTCGATTATCTCGGACACATTTGCGGCCCCTATGAGCTCACATTTCGGCTCGGCAACCTGGGGCGACGCGAGGTGTGGCATCAGTCGCACTTTATCTACCACACCTGGCATCCCGGAACCGACGGCCACAAGAATTACATCGGCCCGAACGACGGCCGCGGCATGTCGAAGACGGCACTTAAGATTTGCGAATCCGGCCGCATAGCGCCGCTGCGCGAGAACAAGGCAATCCGGCTGCTGCGGACCGGCACGAAGCTCGGCCGCGAGGAGATCGGGGGTGCGCTGATTGATCTCGAGTACGAACACATTTGGAAGGTGGAGGCGTTGGCGAACTCGGGGACTTTGGCGCTGTTCACGGCGCCGCAGGAGGCGCCGAAATTGATTGGCGAATTCAGATCATGCAACGTGGTCGGCTACGGCGGTAAAATTTGGGCGGTGCCGCGATATCTGGGCAAGGTCGAGCTTGACGATCCGCGGCGGCCACGCGATCCGAGAATCCGGCAGGCCGACAGCATCGATGCGGCCATGGCTGCGATCGCAAAGGGCGAAGACGATGCGCGCCGCCTGTTCGGCGAGAGTGCGAAGTATGATATCACCGATTGCAACGGCGACTGGGTGGCTATCGCCCATTCCGTCGGGCTTACCGATTGGTCCGCGCTGGTTTTGCTTGAAGGGCAGGGCGTCCTGAGGGCGCGGAGCCGCGAAGAGCTTGTTATCTGCGTTCTCCGGGCCCGCCTCAATGAAATGGGCGCGGCCGGCGCAGATTTGGTGCGCATGCTTGATGAATGGCGGGCATCTCCCACGTGGCCAGCGGCGCTTGCGGACGCGGCATCCGTGGGCGCCGTCAGCGTAACCGAACAATTATCGATAGCGGACATCTCCGCCAGGCTCGACACGATTGCCGCAGTCACGCAGACATTGGCGAGCCGCGTCGATCGCATCGGCGCCATCTCGGAACAAGCGTTGCTTGCCGCTGCGGACCTCCATCATCGCATTGCCGCCGGTGTTGCAAGCAATCCGCCGCGCCAATTTGGCGTTTTGCGATGGAGCCTGCGTCAGCCGCGCAAGGCGTTTCACGCGGCGCTGAGTCGGCTCCGCGGTGCGCTCAAGGACCCCGTCGCGGAACAGCAAAAGCGTGTGCCGTCTGCTGCCATTGCTCCGTCGAACAAATCAGCGGCAGGTATTTGATGGAGCCAGGAGGTCAGGTTACATTGGCTTTGCCGCCGTGGCGACGGTCTCCACCAGCGCAATAATGTTCTTTCGGACCGCGTTGCTCTGAATTTGCCGGAATGCGCTCATCAGTCGGAAGCCGTCCTTGAGTTCCGGCACATCGAATTGCTCCGCTACCGCGACTTCGATGCCGGCATCACCCGAAGCGGAAAAGAAATAGGTCACTGGAACGTCCAGTATCTTGGAAATTTCGTAGAGCCGGCTGCAGCTGACCCGGTTGGTTCCCTTTTCGTACTTTTGCACCTGTTGAAACGCAACACCGAGCTTCTGGCCAAGGTCGGTTTGCGAAAGCGTGAGTTGCAACCGCCGCAACCGAATACGCTTTCCAACGATCACA
>Ga0126383_10001152_pt1 | contig 16190 bp, 15 predicted proteins | sample PanSoiMetPlot_35_FD_96882 | JGI IMG/M metagenome (GOLD analysis project Ga0126383, IMG submission 96882) | Tropical forest soil microbial communities from Panama - MetaG Plot_35 | ecosystem: Environmental > Terrestrial > Soil > Tropical forest > Bulk soil | place: Panama | collected 2016-02-17
CGGCCGGGGAACGATCCTCGTGACGTGGAATCAGACGACAATTTGGATGACCAGTCGGCGGGGTGCAGGCGGGACGCTCGTCGATACTCCATAATTGCAGGCCGGACGAGGTGATCGAATGAAGCGGCGCGAGTTCATCACGCCTCTCGAGAGTGCCGCAAGCAACACCAATGCGACCAAACAGAAGGAAGAGGTTCCGAAGAAGGACGGTCCCGAGACTCTGCCCGACAGCCCGCCGATCGACCTCTGGGACGATGCCGTCAATAAACTGATCCGTGGCGCCAAGAAGCACGGCTACGTCACCCACGACCAGATCAACGCATTGCTGCCCTCGGAGGGTGTCAGGTCCGAGCAGATCGAGGACATCCTGGTGATGTTCAGTGAGTTGGGGGTCAACGTCGTCGAAACGAATGAAGCCGAGCGCGAGGAGACGCTGGAGGACGCGAAGGAGGAACCCGAAGGGGAAGAAAGGGACGGCGAGCTTATGGAAGTGCGGCGCTCGACTCCGGCGGAGACCAAGAGATCCGAGCCCGGCGAGCGCACCGACGATCCTGTGCGCATGTATCTGCGGGAAATGGCCTCGATGGAGTTGCTATCCCGCGAGGGCGAAATCGCGATCGCAAAGCGTATCGAAGCCGGCCGCGAGGCGATAATCGCCGGCCTGTGCGAGAGCCCGCTCACCTTCCAGGCCATCATCATCTGGCGAGACGAGCTCAATGACAGCAAGGTGTTTCTGCGCGACATCATCGACCTGGAAGCCACCTATGCGGGCCCGGACGCCAAGGCCGTTCCGGCCATTCCGGCCGGCGATCGCGCGGCGGCGCCCCAGGGTGCAGCGTCGCGGCCGCCCCAGACGGCCGCACCAATCTCCGCCACGCCGTTTCACGCCAAGCCTGAGATTCTGCCGGGCGAACCGGAGCCGACCGATCCGCCGGAAGGCGAACTCGATGAAGACGATCTCGAAAACTCCATGTCGCTTGCAGCCATCGAAGCCGAGCTCAAGCCCAAAGTGCTTGAGACCTTCGACAACGTCGCCGACAGCTACAAGCGACTCCGCCGCCTGCAGGACCAGGACATCGAGAACAAGCTCAAGAACCAGTCACTGTCGCCCGCCCAGGAGCGCAAATACAAGAAGCTCAAGAACGAGATCATCGCCGAGGTGAAATCGCTGCGGCTCAACCCGGCGCGCATCGATTCCTTGGTCGAGCAGCTCTATGACATTAACAAGCGTCTGGTCAGCTATGAGGGCCGCATGATGCGGCTTGCCGAAAGTCATGGCGTCGCTCGCGAGGACTTCCTCAAGAACTATGTCGGCTCGGAACTCGATCCGCGCTGGCTCAACCGCGTCTCCAAGCTCTCCGCCAGGGGCTGGAAGAACCTCGTTGCCCATGACAAGAACCGCCTCAAGGACCTGCGCACGCACATCCACGAACATGCGGGCGAGACCGGCCTTGAGATCCTGGAGTTCCGCAAGATCGTCCACATGGTGCAGAAAGGCGAGCGCGAGGCGCGCCAGGCCAAGAAGGAGATGGTGGAGGCCAATCTGCGCCTCGTTATCTCGATCGCGAAGAAATACACCAACCGCGGCCTGCAGTTCCTCGACCTGATCCAGGAGGGCAACATCGGCTTGATCAAGGCGGTGGACAAGTTCGAGTACCGCCGCGGCTACAAGTTCTCGACCTATGCGACGTGGTGGATCCGGCAAGCGGTCAGCCGCTCGCTCGCCGATCAATCGCGCACTATCCGCGTCCCAGTGCATATGATCGAAGTGACCAACAAAATCGTTCGCGCAAGCCGGCAGATGCTCCACGAGATCGGCCGCGAGCCGACGCCCGAGGAGCTTGCCGGGAAGCTCCACATGCCCATCGAGAAGGTACGCAGGAGCTTGAAAATCGCCAAGGAACCGATCTCGCTCGAAACCCCGATCGGCGACGAGGAGGACTCCCACCTCGGCGATCTCATCGAGGACAAGAACGCAGTGCTACCGATCGACGCCGCGATCCAGTCGAACCTGCGCGAGACCACGACGCGCGTGCTGGCCTCGCTCACCCCGCGCGAGGAACGCGTGCTCCGCATGCGCTTCGGCATCGGCATGAACGCCGACCACACGCTGGAGGAAGTCGGCCAGCAGTTCTCGGTGACCCGCGAGCGCATCCGTCAGATTGAGGCGAAGGCGTTGCGGAAGCTCAAGCACCCGAGCCGATCAAGGGTGCTCAGGAGCTTCCTCGATAATTGACGGGGCGCGTCTGCGCACTGAAACCGCAGAGGCCAAGGGGGGCGATTGTCGAATGGACGTTCACGCCGCTGCCTCTTTGACGATCAGCGCCCGCTTGCGCTCGCCACCCCAGCGATAGCCCGATAGCGTGCAGTTACTCCGGACGACCCTTTGGCAAGGAATGCCCAAAGCGATCGCGTTTGCCGCGCACTGAGAACGACCAAGGGTCGCTACCGAACTGGTGCCAGATCAGCGCACGCATCACCTTCGGATCCATGGTGAGGGCACACGCGGCGACAAGGCTTATGAGGTCCATAACGAGTTACTCCGGCAACGATGAACCAGACAGGCTGCGCGGACGAGTTTCACAGTGCGCGTTTGCGACGTCGCAACCAATCCGCATTGCGACTTGCCTGGCTCGACAGTTGCGCTGGTCGTCGTTCGGCATTTGGTCTGCAGGACGCGTGCTGGAAAGGGTGCGGGCTGACATGCCGACCGGCACTAAGGAAAGGCAGTATCTCGCAGATCGTCCTCCTCAAACGTCCGCAACGGGATAACACGGCCGACGATGGATGTGACCGGCAACGGTCCGAAGTAGCGACTGTCGAGTGACGCTGGCTCGTCCCATTTGGCCGGCACCAGTCTCACGTGCGAAGGCGGCGAGCAGTTTGGCAAAGAACGGCTTGTCGATCCCGTCGGAAAGATAGAAGCTATTGTCGAAGCCCGTTGTCAAGAGGCATTCGACAGGCGACTCCTTAGCACTATCGCTAGCACTAGTGCTAAGCCGCGGGCGGGCGCTCGGATGAAGATGCGCCCGCCAGTCGATCGCGACCTCGCCGTCGTCGAACCGGGCGCGCCACTTGCGCAGCGCCCAGGGCGAAAGAAGCAGCGCGCTGGCGTACTCGCCCGTGCTCATTCCGCTCCAGTTCAGCGCCTCCACGTGCATCGCCCAGAACGCCTGAATGGCGCGCGAGCGCGTGTCCGTCCGCGCCCCGAAACGATGCGTCGGGCCGTGGGGGCTCCTTGCGCTTCCGACCCTTCTCTTTCCGGCGCAACTCGCGCAGTTCGTCCGCATGTTTGCGGGCTTCTTCGACGCCGATGAGATGCTTCATCCAGCGAGCGAACGTCTTCGGCTTGAGCCCGTGCCGGCTGCAGTATTCGGCCGGGCTCAGGCCGCTCCGGCGCCATGCTTCGACGTGCAGCGACCAGTACGGGCTGTGTGCATTTGCCCACGAACGTCGGTTTCCCATTCGGAGATCCTCCAATGTGCGAAGGAGCCCGATGTGACTCGCCAATGCGCGCTCGGGCAGTGTGCAAGCTATCCACGCTTACGGATCAGCGGCAGCACGACGGCAAGATAGAAGAGGTGCCCCCGGAGGGAGCCAAGCCATTGACATGCTTGGCTCCCTCTGGGGGCGTCGGTCGGCTCGCGTGCCGCTTGCAAGAAAGAGACGCGACTTTTCAAGCCTCATTCCAGCACTGGCCTTTCAGAGACGCCCAGAGGGCCCCACTTCCCGAGCCTCCTTGCGGCCGATCCCCAGCGTGATGGCCGCGAATTCCCACCATGCGCGATGAAGCAGGAGGCCGGGCGGCAGACTCGCGATCTGTGCTGCGATGGAAGACACAAGCGCATCGATCTCCGTGACCACCGTGGGAAAATGGTCGGCCATCCGCGCCAGCCCTGCCGCAGCCTGTTCGGGCGTTGCATGCGATTGGTAGATCGTCGTTTTCTCGAACCGCGCAAATTCGAACGGCCCCCAGCCAAAGTAGTCGTCGGGCTTTACCAGTCTTCGCGAGCTTCTTCTGTGTTTCCTCAACGCCGGCCCCTTTAGCCGATCTCGGCAATACGCAATCCTGTGATCTGATCACGCGTCGCAGGCAAGAGCCAGAACTGCCGCGATGCGGCGCGATCGAATCCAAAGCCCTTTCTTAGCGGATCGTTGTCGAAATGCGCGTGACGCACGGCGACCGCCGCCAGCGAATGGCGTGGCGCGAACGTCCCGCCGCCCCGACCTTAACTTGCCCACTGGCAAAAGGAGCCGTGCGGCCAGCCGCTCCCGCGCGTCACGGGCATCGCACAGGCGTTTAAAGTGCCGTATCCAGCAGCGTCAGACCTGGGCGAAAAATCTGAAGGCGCGACCCGGGAGAGGATGAGGACCCAAACAGTACGGTCTCGCCAGACCCCGACCCACCCATGCTGCTATGCCCCGAGGAATTTGTATCCTACCGGCTTCAGTTCCTCATGCCCGGCAAGGCGTTCCTCCAAGTCTGCCCGCACCCATTGTTCGCTGGCGTCGCCAGCAAGCCGCTCCCTCATGTCGTTCAGGACATTGGAATGCTTTCGCTCTGAGAAATCGAACACCCAGTACAAGATATGCCGCCGGCGCTTGGTTGGGGCCTAAGGGGGCCGCGCTATAATCGCGGCCCTGGAATCTACTATGCAGGCGCCCGCTCCTCCGTTTCCGCGTCCCACCGTTCGATAGGATCGGCTTCTGATTCGTCCTCCAGGAATTCAGTCTCCTCGGGCGTCCTCTGCGGAACGGGCTTGGGTAACGACGGCCACCCCCATCGTCTGTTTGTAAGTTCTCGACCAGACGACAATTTCGTCGTCGATGCGCTCAAGGATTTGCCGCCATGTAGCGCAGGTCCGTTGGTCAACACGTCGGGCTTCAACAAAGTGGCTGTCCGCTATCACCGACGACCGCAGCAAGGTCGCGGAATGCTCGATCAACTGCCTCCATCGCTGTCCCGAGTGCACTGACGCCGTTGTGGTAACGGTGGTGCCGGCGACCAGATGGTCAACGACATTTTTCTTCGAGGTGAATTCCCGCCTCCCGGCAAGGCTCGCGCACCGCGGCCATGCGCAACGCCTCTAGATCCCGTCGAGGCGTCTGATATTCCCGTATTGCCTACGGTTTCACGATCTGCGTTGAGGCCAGATACGGCAAGGGCATAGGCGCCGCGCACCGCTAACTCAAGGGAGGAAGGGCCGGGGTCTTGAATGGCCTCGTCAGCGAGCGCCACCCGGACCTTCTTCAATGCCGCGCTCGTCAATGTGGCCACGTCACGGTCTGTTGCCTCCCATGGCTCGCTATGGACGGCCACGCTGAAAGGATGGCGCATATAGCGCCGGACCTGGTCGGTGCGGTCGCGACCTTCGACCACGGCCCGGAGTATCAATGCAGTGGCGAGTTCGTTCAGCAGGTTCGGGGGTACAATTGCCTATGAGCCCACAAGGTGTCGTCACCATTGGCTACGGCTACGACGCCTTCGGCCAGCGCGTCTCCAGTCCACAGCCACCCACTTCGTCCATCCCCTCAATAATTGAGCCGGGCCTAGTGCCTTTCAAGCGCAAACAACTCCGCGAGATAGGAATTGTACCGGCGAAATGCCAGCATCCTCAGGGCTCCCCCGAGAGCCAGCTCCCGTCCTGCCGCAGGCTGCACGCGCAAGATCGGTTGAATGATATTAGCCAGCCACCCCTCACCGTGGCCCACGTCAAGTGTCTCGTGCAAATAGTAGAAGCGAAAATCGCGTTTCGAAGAAAAACCGAGCCGCTGCAAGCCGCGATTGAGGGCGCGATTGCGCACAGGATCGAAGAGCTCGGGCATTGCGAGGCTCCCGAGGGCTTTAAAATAATGGCGCCGACTCATACCCAGCATGAAATGCAAGTTAAACCCCGCATACGGACGCCAGTCTGTCCAAATCGGACAACGAGGCAGCTCGAGATCCAGTTTCTGCAACACCAAAGTAAACTGATTTGTGTGTGCAAATCGAGCTTTGCCATTTCCGCATTCATCCCAAATATGACGCGATATCTCTCCTTTAACAAATTCAGAGTATGAAGAAGCCGCAAGAACGATGATATCATAAAATCGATAATTAAGATACCCGTCAGTTAGAACAAAACATTTCAGCTGTTCCAACGTCATTTGATGCTCTAGAAACTCCTCAATACTTGCATCATCAAAAGACCGCGCTTTAGCATGATCTTCAAACCACTCAGCGATGGATTGTGGTTGCGCCAGGACCTCCTGTGAAGGCAACTCGTCCACAACGCAAGATATATCCGTAGAGAGCCATTTCTCCTCGATAGACTGCCGCATACGCGTCAACCACGGATCGAACTGGTGTCGCGTCGCCGGGTGGAGCGGGTTCATAAAATTGAGCTCGTAGATCAAGAATAGAGCTCTGTGAATTTCCCAGAGAGCAGCCTCCACGCCATGGATGAAGGCAGGTTCAAGAAGACGATTGACCTCACATTGCAATTCATTCACACGGTGCTCGAAGGTCAAACAATCCACGTTACTCGTCAATAGCTGGACTAAGGCCGCGTCGAGCCCAGGCTCGCCGACGATTTCATCATCATGCCCACTTAAAGAAAACTGGGCAATCCCTTGGACGTACTCGCCTCTCCTATGTCTCAAATCCGACGGCCCGATCATCAAGAACCTCAAACCGCTTTGCTTTTTTTCTGTACAATACAGGTGAGCTGTTTAATGTTTAGCAGGGCATATCCGACTACATGAAGGTTTCAGTGCTATCGTCCGACACCAGTTGCTGTTCAACCAGGACTCGCGACACTCAAGGACTGAGGCTTCGCGCGTTGACTCGCGGCGTTCCACTACGCAACCTATTACGTTACGCATTACCCTTGGATTGCATCGAGCGTGTGGCAGTCGCGGTACTATATCGCATTTCACGATCCACCTCCTTTGAAGACTGAAACAGTTTGTAAATCTGCCGCTTATGGGTCACTGAATGTTTATCTGAGAATAGGATATAGTTATCCACACATTGCAAAATCCCATCAGACGCTTCTTTTGCCTTTCTGGACTCATCAGACGAATAACATCGCTTTACATATTCAATGACTTGATCGTATGGATACAGAAATATAGGTGCATCCCAAGGCCAATCGCGTTCACCTCTCGTTAAGAGGATATTTTTGCTAAACCATAGGTCTATTTCGCGCACGAAGGTCTCAAAGAGTCTTACGACCCGACGTGGCATAGAGAAAAGCTGCTGTTGAGATTCTTCGAGGAGTTGCTTAAGTTGGGGGCCTTCATCTCGAAACATGATGCCTCGGGAAAAGGCAAAGAGAGGATCGCTTTGATCTTGATGGATCACTCTGACATTAACTTCTGAATTGATGAAATACGAAAATACTTCGAAAGCAAGCACCCCGTCGGCCAAATAGGCAATCAGCGAGTCGCTTTTTGTAATCTCCTGCTCAAGAAGATTAGAAATCTTATCAGGAGTTTCAGCATTTAAGATTTCGATGCGTTCGTCAGCAGGTGTGTCTTCACTTGGAAAGACAGAATGAAGCGCTACTCGGCTCGAGTAGTCACCATAGGCAACAAAACGTCGGCATTTGAAGTCGGAGTCAAATAAATACCTAGTCCCCGGCGGAGAATCGGTGAAGGGCCGGAAGCCGAGTTTGACAACATTGTCCGGAAGCCGATTTCGCGAAAAGAGCAATCCAACGAGGGGATATAGAATTGCCGGAAATGTGACGAAGTCGTGTCCGCGGAAGCGACGATATCGAGTTTGGTAAGTCCCGACCCCGACAGACCAATCGCCTCGCGGGGTTCGGACAGGTAACTCAGATAGCACTTCCCGGAGAGGCTTAGGCTTAGCGGCAATCGTTGTGTTCATCGGATCTATACCGCGAAAGATTACCTTGCCATAATGCGCAAAAAAGGACGAGTCGACCTCGCTGTCGGACTTGCCGAAAGGCCCCCAATTTGGAATCCATAGGTCAACTGTAATGCTCGTCGTCTTTTGGAGTTCATTTATCGCGCCGTCGCTGCCCTCTCGTATCGCGTGCGCGATGAGTGGCAGGCGCTCAAACTCGTCACTAAATTTTGCAGGCCAAAAGCCTCGCATGATGGATAATGTGTCCAGTTCCTTTCCCACGTTTCTCTCGGCCTGAAGCCACGAAAGGGCGCGCTCGACCGAGGTTGCAAATCCCGCTACGGTTTTTTGAAGGCGAGCTTTCGGAAAAATCTTTCGGTTGCCGACATCGAGCTCAAAATTGTCGTCCAAAAAGTCGCTGAGCCTAGCTGGTGAGACCCGGAGTTTTCTCGCGAGCTGCTTGATCGGGCCGTCATGAAGTCCGCCGGGCGGCCGGGCCTGGGTATCTTTGCTTACCTTTAGATACTCGACAAACGCTCGCCGCGCGTCGCCGTGGCCGGAGGTAAAGAATTCTTTCATGCATAGCAGATATGGCAAAAGAGCCTTCCGGTCAACCTAGGTCCAACCGAGACGGTGCATATGGACGTCTGAACCTGCCTCGGTCTCTTGTTATGCCGAGAGCGCGACGAAAGATTGCCGTTCACTTGCCAAAGGACTAAAACTGTAGATATTTCAGCGACTAATGACTCAGGGGAGCAAAAAATCGTAACGGTAGGATTGTATGACCTCTCAGGGCGGAGACATGCCCGTAAATGGAATCCAACTCGCGGCCCTCCCGATCTTGGCCACTCCCGATCTTGGCCACATGCCCACCGCTGGTTGAAGGCTCGGTTGCCAAGGGATCAACGAAGCTGCGGCGTCTCTCTATGCGATGAGATTACTCAGCCTAAGGGGCGGCATGCGTTCGAAGCCGCGACTGCGCTGTCAGCCCTGCGTGCAATGAGAGGTGCCACTGAGCGAATGCTCTCCAACGGGCTGGACGAGGATCCATAAGTCCCGAGCGCAGCTACCTCAACGAGAAACTTTGTCGTAAACACCATTTAATGTGGCGACGATTTATATCATTAAATCCTCATCTTATACTTGCCGACCTGGGTCGTCATGGGTCCATAGAAGACCACTTGCGTCGATAGCAACATTGTGCTAAAAGGTCTTCAAAAGAAGGATAGCGCAAGGACAAGGATTTTGAAGGTCCTGATCCCACCGAAGGAATGCGCAGGCAATGGTTGAGAAATTTGGGGGTGAAAGCCGTCACCGAACGTGACGCTGCCATTAGTGCCCGCTAAACAAGGGAGGACGGAACTATGGCTCATCAACAACATGCGCTTCTAGCGTCGTGGTTCTGTGCAGTGTATTTTGGAACGTCATTCGTTACCGTAGAGCCCGCGAATGCGCGGCACGACCTCACATCAGGCGCAGACCGTCTAAGCGCGACAACTACGATGTTGGACCTCCGGCTGCGCTCGACACGACAAAGGCTTGAATCGCAGCCAAGCGGCGATTCGGAGTTGAACGGGGCTCCTGGCCGGCAGTCGCTGTTTTACCAATTTGGAAATGGTAAATTTGCCGTAGCACCGCAGTGTCCTGCGACGTCTTGCATCATCGCAAAGCGCGTTGGCGCAGATCTTGTTGGAGGCATCAATGATTTGGTTCCATCAGATTCAACAATTTTCACGACTTCATCACCTTTGAACCAGTCATCATTTTTTGTGGGCTCGAGCTGGTTCATCGTAGCGACCTTACTTCTTGTCGGCACGGCATTGAACATGCCATGTCCGGTCGTCCTGTGGTTCTTCGGATTAGCTGGTTTCTTGGTCGGAGGCACTTCGTCGGTACTTCAGTTGAGCTGGCAATTCCAGCTGATCACTTTCGCAACGTTGGGAATTGCATTGGTTGTGCTCTGGCAACGACTGGACCAGCCATCACGGAACGGAAACGATGTTGGCGATCAACCATTCTCTAGTGGTCACCCACATGCATTGGTGGGCCGTGTTTTAAGGCTTCAGAAGCCCGTCGTGGATGGCATTGGCGTAGTAACAATTGGCGGCACCATGTGGCGAGTGGCGGGCGGAAACTGTTCGGCAGGCAAACTCGTGAAAGTCATTGATGCCCAAGGGACTCTTCTTATAGTAAATCCGCTCGATGTTTGAGAAAATATACGATTTGGGGTCAAGCGCCGCCCCCGTCTTTCCATTTTGGCGGCGTATTTAGAACCTAGGACGGCTGGCGTAAGGGGGGCCCCCTTTCCGACGCGATGCCCGGCGCTCTCCGCGACGTGAGGCATAGTCGTCACGCCGAGAGGGAGGAGTATCAGTGGCGTGGGACTCTTTTCTGCGAAACACTTGGTGGCCGAAGTTTAGGCTGGCATTCTTCATCTTCTTTGCCATCGTTTTCTATACAAGCTCGGACCACCATTGGACTTCTGGGTTCATGGCTGGACTCGCTCTCGCCCAGATCTACGCGTTTGCGGGCGATTATCTGAAGCGGACAGGCCGAGATACGGAGCACGTCCCGATGGATTGATCTTGTAATAGGGGCTGCCGGGAACGCGCGTCTTAACCATCAAAACCCGGACGCGATCAGCGAGTCCCCTCTTGTGTACAACAAACCAGGCGATCCGAGCATATGGCGAGGCCGCGGTGACGTAGATTTTCATGGGTCAAGTTTGCGATACCGATGGCTTCTGCGAAAGGCCTGTTGAGGGTCACGGGCGGAAATGCTCACGTCGAGCAGACGTGGTCCGCTGTTCCTCAGACAGCCGAACAGTTATTGCATCCGCGCAGAAGTTCGCAGTAGGGCCGTAACCGGACTCATGCACCGCAGCAAACATCAGGCAGGGCCTTCCCCGCGGTCAGTTTCGGGAACTTTCTATCGAGTGCCCTTTTAACAAATTCCACGGAATCAATTGCCGCCCCAAGTTGGATGCGAAACTGCTCGATCGCTTCTTTCATCGGCGGCGGCAGGTCTCCCCACCAGTCAATAACGCGACTCATCGCTTCTTCGACGGTTCGCAGCATTTCCTCTATTGCGATTTCACGGTAGGTTCTTGCCCTAGCGCTGTCGCCTCTTCTTCCACCAGATCAGCCGCTGCGCACGGCTGGGCCATCCCAAAAGCGGTCATTCAGGGAGTTTGGCAATCATGCAACTAAGGCCGTATCTCAACCTTCCGGCAGCCCCGCCTTGCACATCCCATCAATACGATGCGCGGCATCTTTGGGGTCCTTGTGGACGAGAAGACGTCTGTATCGTTCAATTGTAAAATCGGGGTTGATCCGCAGCACCTCCCCTGCCTCTCTCCTGGCCTCGTCGAGTTGTCCCAACTGGGCATAGGCGGACGCCAGCCAAAGATGAGGCCACTGCAGATTCGGTAGACGCGATGCGCATTCGCCCAACAAACGCACTGCCTCCCCATAGCGCTTGAGCATGTAATTGGCGAAACCCATCGGACCCGTAAAAGCATATACATGCGACTGAAAAGGATCGAGGCGGATGTTTGACTCTAGTACCTCGATAGCTCTTGCTGGCTCGCCCGCATAGAACAAGACTAGGGCGAATCGTGGATCGAAGAAATTGGGATTGAGCGCGAAGGCTCGCTCGAATTCGGCGATGGCGGCGTCGACCCGGCGCTTGTGAACCAAAACATGTCCAAGCTGAGCGCGGGCTTGCGGCAGGCTCGCATCGAGGTGTACCGCCGTCTCTGCCAACTCAAGGGCCCGATCGAGCGCAGCAGGATTGCGATAATCGCCATCGAAGGGTTCGATATAGGCGTTGAGGTGAGTCCAGGATAGTATCGCAGCGGCGCGGGCGTAATCCGGGTCGATCGCCAGGGATTGTTCGAGCAAGCGCCGTGCGTCATAGAGCGATGCTTTGGTGCGTCTGTTTATATGTAAGAAATAGGCTTCCGCGCCGCGTAGGTAATAGTCATAGGCCTCCCAGGTGGCGGGAGGTTTCAACAGCACTCTCTCAATCTCTGCACGGTTCACATGAGCGGCGAGAATCGCGACAATCGCGCGCGCTACCTCGTCCTGCACCGCGAGGGCGTCGTGCAGTTCGCGGTCGTACCGCTCGGCCCAACGGTGGGCACCGGTCATGGCATCGACGAGCTGCGCCGTAATGCGAACGCGATCGCCGCTCCGCCTGACGCTGCCCTCCAGCACGTATCGCGCGCCCAGCTCCCGCCCGACCTGCCGGATATCGACTGCCTTGCCTTTGTACTGGAAGCTTGAGTTTCGCGCGATGACCAGGAGCTCGGAGAACCGCGACAGCTCGGTCGTAATGTCCTCGGTAATGCCCTCGCTGAAATAGTCCTGCTGCGGGTCGCCGCTGAGATTAGTGAACGGCAACACCGCGACGGAGGGCCGATCATGCAGTGGCGATTGCGATCGCGGGCCGGAATCGGGCAAAGCCGGCCGGCTCTGTATTGTTGGCGGTGCCGGTGGCGGTTGCGGTGCCGCTCCGGCGCTCGTCGCGACGCGCAAAACCGGCGCCGTGAATCGGTAGCCGCGGCGCGGCACGGTTGCGATGATGGTTTGCTTGCTGTCACCTATCGCCTGGCGAACCTCGCTGATGCAATGCGTCAGCACCTCGTCGGTCACGATCACATTCGGCCAGATTGTTCGTATGAGTTCTGCCTTGGTGACAAGACGGTCAGCGTTTTCAACGAGATAGCGGAGGACCTCGAAAGCTTTCGGGCGCAGCGCAACGTCGCGGTCCGCAGCTCGTAATGAGCTGCGCGCGAAATCGAGTGTATATCCCTCGAATTGGAACATGTTGAGGCCGGGCCGCAATCGTCACTTCGGGGCAGATCGGCGATGACATGCAAATGTCCGCCAAATTACAGCCTTTGTCAGCCAAATTACACGGTTCTGTCAGGACTGCCGCCTCCGTTTACGGCAGCATCGACCGCTAAACTCCGATCGCGGGCTTGGCAATCTTGAGCCAGGAGATGCGGCATCCGGATGGGAGAGCGTGTGAACAGGCTCGCTAGCGAACAAGCGCATGCACGACCTTGAAGCCACACCCGGCCGATGGAGGGCCATCATGAAGAACCTGTTCCCGATCGCAGCCATCGCAGCCGGCCTCCTGGACGGGGCCGGTGCGGCGGCACTCGACCAAGACGTGGCGCCCGCGGTCGGGCCCAGCAGTGGTGTGGCAAGCGCTGCACTCATCCCAGATTTCTCTGGCATGTGGAGTCACCCCTATTTTCCCGCCTTTGAGCCCCCGGCATCCGGCCCTGGTCCAGTGACGAATAGGTCGCGCACATCCAGAGGGCCGCAAAAGGACGTGAGCAATTTCAGCCAGCTAGCCGGCGATTATACCAATCCGATCTTGAGGTCTGGGGCGGCGGAAATCGTGAAAAAGCACGGCGAAATCTCATTAAACGGCGTGGCCTATCCGACCCCGAGCAACCAGTGCTGGCCCGAACCCGTGCCCTACATTTTTTGGCATTTGGGAATGCAGATGCTCCAGCAGGCGGACAAGATCACGATCTTTTACTACATCGATCATGATCAGTTCCACCAAGTGCGCATGAACCAGCCCCACCCGGCACAGGTGACACCGTCCTGGCAGGGGGATTCAGTCGGCCGTTACGAAGGCGACACATTGGTGATAGACACCGTAGGGATCAAGGTTGGGCCGTTTGCCATGGTCGATGTGTACGGCACGCCTTATACCGAGGCTTTGCATGTTGTCGAACGCTATCGGCTGCTCGATTATGAAGCCGCGAAAGAAGGCCTGGAACGAGCCGCCAGGGAAAATATCGCCGAATTCTTTTGTTCCGTCCTTGGGCCTTGGCGATCCCAACTATCGGGGCAAATACCTGCAACTCGAATTCACGGTCGAGGATGAAGGCGTTTTCACGATGCCGTGGTCGGCGACTATAACTTATGGGCGACCCCCGCTGGACGATTGGGTGGAATCTATCTGCGCCGAAAACATACGCGAATACTACAACAATAAGGACTCCGCCGTTCCGACTGCGAACAAACCCGATTTCTGAGCGCGCAATGGACCGGTTTCCCCGCTGACTTAAACACACATCAGAGGTCCATTGGGCGGCGCGCCGCCAAGTGCTTTCTGATCAAGGAGAACACGATGAAGTCGTGCCAGACGTCAGCCAAAGTCGCAACATTGTGGCTGTTGTCGCTTGTGATTGCCGGCGAGGCGCCCGCGAAGGCTGAAAACTATCCGACGCACCCGGTGCGTTTCGTTGTCGGATTTCCGTCCGGCGGTACCGCTGATATTCAGGCGCGTATTATGGGCCAATGGTTGTCCGAGCGACTTGGTCAACCAGTGATCATCGAAAACAAGCCAGGTGCCGCCTCAAATCTCTCAATTCAGTCGGTTATCAACTCGCGGCCTGACGGGTACACGCTGGTTTTGCTTTCCCTCAACAACGTCATAAATTCTACGTTCTTTGAAAAGCTTCCTTTTGAGATAGCGCGGGACATCACACCCGTGGCCGGAATTGCCTGGGGGCCCATCGTGATGGAAGTACATCCGTCCGTCCCGGCCAGGACGATTGCGGAGTTCATTGCATATGCCAAGGGAAATCCGGGAAAGATCAGCATCGCGTCATTTGGGGTCGGCTCCATGAGTCATTTGGTGGGCGAACTATTTAAGACGATGACTGGCGTTAACATGGTTCATGTGCCCTACCGCGGGGACGCGCCCGCCCTAGCCGATCTCATCGCCGGGCACGTGCAGGTCTACATGGGTCCGCTCACGGCCTCGCTGCCGCACATCAAGCAGGGTGCGTTGCGCGTGCTGGGTGTGGCGACCTCCACGCGACTCGATGCCCTGCCCGATGTACCTACCATTAGCGAGACGGTTCCAGGTTTCGAGGCAAGCGGTTGGGCCGGAATAGGAGTACGAGCCGGTACGCCGCCAGAAATCGTCGAGACGATAAATCGTGAAATCAACGCAGGGCTCGCGGTGCCGGCGATTAGGGCGCGCTTATCCGATTTGAGCGCCTTTCCAATGCCGCTCACTCCCGCGCAGTTTGCCACTTTTATCGCGGCCGAAACGGCTAAGTGGGCCAAGGTAATAGAGGCCTCCGGTGTCAAGGCCGAATGAGGGGCACGCTTACGAGGCTCGATCGATGTCGTTTACTTTGTTCGCCATCAACCCCATCGGTCTTGGACTCGGACCGACTGCCGCCGCGGTCTTTACCGACTACGTTTTTAACGACGACAACATGGTCTGACTTTCGCTGCTGGTCGTAACCTTTACAGAACGCTTGCTTGCGGCGCTGATCCTTTGTGGCCGGCGTCAAACCGTTCCTCCGGAAGCAACGATCGGCTTAACAGAATGTCTGATGCGCAAACGGCATAACATGAGCAACGATCGAAGACCTCTCCCGCCAGCGATCAGGACGCCAAGCAACACCTCTTATGAATCGCTTAGCCAGCGGCACAGGGCTGATCTCGCCACGAGGCTACCGGCATTTCTTCCGCGCACCATGTGGTCGGCGGAGCGAATCGGCCCCGAACGCCAGCGCGGCCTTCGCCGCCTGCTGGCACACGCCAAAGAATATTCGCCATGGCACGCGCGCCGTTTGGCGCATATCGACCCCGAGACGTTTGTGGAAGCCGATCTCGTCCGTCTCCCGAAGATGACCAAGGCCGATGTAATGGCTAATTTCGATCAGATCGTCACGGATCCGCGCATCTCGCTTGCCACGCTGGAAACGCATCTTGCTCGACTCGAGGAAAATCCCGGGTGCAACAGTTATCTCTTCGGTCGGTTCCATGTGATCGCCACGAGCGGATCAAGCGGTCGCCGGGGTGTATTCGTCTATGATTGGGATGGCTGGACGGTCGCGGCAATGACCGGAGCCAGGGGCAGAGCCATCGCAAGCAGAGAGACTCCCGCAGTCCCGACTGATTTCAAGGCTGTCGCGATTGCCGCGAATAATGCGTCGCATCTTTCGTATGCGATCACGCGGACCTTTCTTCCCGAAACGACGCTTGTTCCAGTGACCTTGCCGTTTACTGAGATCGCCGCCCAGCTGAATGCACTGCAGCCGAACAGAATTGTCGGCTACCCCTCCATGCTCCATCAACTGTGCTTGGCCGCTAAGCGTGGCCAGTTGCGCATTGAGCCGGTTAGCGTCACCTGTGGCGGCGAACCGCTGCTCCCCGAAATCCGCGCCGCAAACGATGTCCATCGCCGGTGATGAGCTTATCGACCGCCAAGGTCTTGTATTGGGATTTGACGTTGATGCCCCGAATGCCTTGGGCGAACAGCAGCCCCTTGATCCGGTTGATGTGCGCAG
>Ga0126383_10001154_pt1 | contig 16178 bp, 18 predicted proteins | sample PanSoiMetPlot_35_FD_96882 | JGI IMG/M metagenome (GOLD analysis project Ga0126383, IMG submission 96882) | Tropical forest soil microbial communities from Panama - MetaG Plot_35 | ecosystem: Environmental > Terrestrial > Soil > Tropical forest > Bulk soil | place: Panama | collected 2016-02-17
AGCGCTGCCCTCCCTGACGGCCGGGCTGCTGACACTGGTCGCCAGCGCTTCAAGATTCTTCAGATACGTTTCTGACGAGGTTTCAATAAATCGCGCCTGCCTCGGATTTGGCTCTTTTTGGAAACCAGACCGCGCGTACGCCACCCGCTGCAAGGCAATACGCAATCCGACATCGCCGGCCGCGCACATCACTTCTTTCGCCAGCAGGTTCGGATCGTCGTAAGGAGTTCCGTCTGGCTGCCGGTGCAAATAATGAAATTCACCCACGGCGGTAATGCCGCTCAGGGCCATCTCCAAAAACGCCATGCGCGAAGCGTCATACACATCCTCGGGCGTGAGCCGCGTCGCCGCCGAGTACATCATCTCGCGCCACGTCCAAAAAGAATCTGTCGGCGAAGTTCGATACTCGGTGCGGCCGCGCACCACTCTCTGGAAGGCATGCGAGTGCGCGTTGGCCATACCCGGTAACAACGCTCGCCGCGGCAGATTAATGCGCTTCTCATCGCGCAACGAAGCGACTTCGGCAATCTTCGCAATGCTTCCGGCTTCGTCGCAGATCAACGCCGAGCCGGCGACGAAATGCCGATCGACGTATAGCAGTTCCGGTATCCACGCGATCATGCAGGGTTATGGGGAGGCGAATCGTCGAACGCCGGTGGCGGCGGCGGGGCCGGGAAACTCTGCGGGACGGGCTGGCGGGTAAGCACCTGGGTCACAATCGTCAGACTCACCAGGGCCGCCACCAGCGCCAACACGTAAGTGAGAATTCTTATCGCCGGGGCATCACGCTGCCAGCCCCACAAAGCGATGCCCACCCCGTGGACCATTCCGACGATCAGGCCGACCAGTAGTTCAGCGCCGATCCAGGAAGCAATCGCGATTATGGTCCATGTGACCGCGCTCCGGTCCCGTTCCCGCGCGAGCCGGGTCATCGTTTTCGGGATGCGATAAAAAATGAAATAGAGTTCGAGCATGGTCCTTAATTGGATTTCGCCAGTCCCAGCAGGCGCACTGCGAACGAGGGGCGCGCCGGCGGCGGCACCGCGCGTTGTTGGCTTTCGGATTTTGCGCGCCGGCGCAACAACTCCAGTCTGAGACTCTCTTCCCCGCGTCTCATGGTCCAGTTGTGATTGGATCGAAAAATGGGCTTTAGCAGGAACGAAAGTTTTTCGATAATTGGCTTGTTGGCTTTGATGGTCCAATCGTAGGTGATGTCCACGAAAGGTCCATCTTGCGCGAAGGTCCAAATTCCTTCGCCTTCCAAATCGCCCGTCGCCTCCATGGTGAAGCCGTGCGGATAATTGGCGGCGACCGTGCGAAAGTTGATGCGCAACGTATACGGCAGCCAGCCGCCGGCGTGGAGACCGATCATTTTTCCTATTCCATGCGGTTCGCCTGGTTCAATCTCCTTCACGTCGAAATAGACTGAACCCCACCAGCGAGGCAAGGACAAAGCGTCCTCGAGAATGTCGGCGACCTCGGTCACGTCGCCCTCAACGCGCCAACGATCGACGAAGTGGTAAGCGTTGTCTGCCATGGTCCAAAGTCGAGCGGAGAATACCATAATTTTGCAGTGCGCCGGCGTGCCGTCACCGCCGGGCAGGTGGCTCGGGTCATCATCAATCGCTACAATGCTAGTTCCTGTTATGGACGCGTTAACTGCATCGGTGGCGGTCCTGACCGCGATGATCACGCCGGCGGTATTAATCTCGGCGAGCGGCACAATGATTCTTTCGACCTCGACGCGCCTCGGCCGCGTCGTCGATCGGGTGCGGCAATTGTCGGACCGTCTGCGCCGGCTCGCGAGCGAAGAAGCTGCCGCCGACTTTCTCGAAGAGGAGCGCAAGATGCTCTACGATCAGCTGGACAAGCTGACCAGCCGCTCGCGCCTGTTGCAGCGGGCGCTCACGGTTTTCTATCTGGCCGTGGGCGTCTTTGTGGCTTCCAGCGTGGCTATCGGCGGCGTGGCTTTCTTTTCGGCCCGGGGTTTATCGACACGGGGCGGTTGGTTACCCGTCATCATGGGCCTCATCGGCGCACTATTTCTTTTTTATGGCAGCATGCTGCTGATCTTTGAAGCGCGGCTGGCCTTGAGCGCGACCCATTCGGAGATGGATTTTATCTGGCGGATTACCCGCAAAGTGGTGCCGCGGGAACTGGTCGAGCAACACAAGCCGCACTCGGTGCATTTCAGAAGAAAGAAAAAGTGATCAGCGGGCGCGCATCGACTTAATGACTCACGAACCCTCATATCTCAAACTGCTTCGATCCGGCGAATTCGCGGGACGCGTCGCCGCCCTGGAGGCCTTGCTGGAAAGTTGCACGGTCTGTCCGTTGGACTGCGGCAATAACCGGCTCAAAGACGAACTGGCACGTTGTTACTCAGGACACCTGCCCATCGTCTCTTCGTACACCGCGCATTTTGGTGAAGAGCCGCCGCTGACCGGAACTCAGGGCGCGGGCAATATTTTTTTCGGCAACTGCAACCTGCGCTGTGTCTATTGTCAGAACTACCAAATCTCGCAGGCCCACAAGCAGCAGATCAAAAATCAGGTGACCCACGAACGGCTGGCCGAGATGATGCTAGAGCTCCAGGCCCGCGGCTGTCACAACATCAACTTCGTATCGCCGACCCATTTTGCGCCGCAGATGGCCCGGGCGATCCTGATTGCCGCCGAAAGAGGATTGCGCCTGCCGATTGTTTACAACACCAACGCCTACGATTCCCTCGCCGTGCTGCGACTGTTGGACCACATCGTCGATGTTTATCTTCCTGATTTGAAGTACGCGGAAGACGAAGCAGGTTTTCAGTATTCAAAAGTGCGCGGCTATCGCGAGGTCTCACGCGCCGCCATCGCAGAGATGTATCGACAGACAGGCGCCGCGGTTTATGACGAACATGGGTTATTAAAGCGTGGGCTGGTCATCCGGCTGCTGGTGCTGCCCAACGACTGTGGAGGCTTGCGCGAATCGCTCAAATGGATCCGCGACGAGTTGGGTCCGCGGGTGTGCGTGTCGCTGATGGCCCAGTACTATCCCACCAATGTCGCGGGCACAAATCCCCGCTACACGCTGCTTTCGCGCCGCATCACCGAATCAGAATGGCTGCGCGCCGCGGCGGCCCTGTCAGAGTTCGGCCTGGAAGAGGGCTGGATGCAGGAGTTTGACGGCGCCGCTTTCTACTATCGTCCGGACTTCAACGATCCCGAGACGCCGTTCCGTGATGTGCGGGACTTTGTGTCTCCTACTTTGTGATCGGAAGTTGTGGCCGCGACGGCGGTAGCGCTTCCGGCTCGTCTTCGGCCATGGTGTCCAGCACTGCCTTGTAGGTTTTGATCTTGCCGGCTTGCGTCATGCGATTCATCACGGCCGTCAGGTAGTCCTCGAAGACCTGGCTCTTGCGATCACTCAACGCCTGCTGCATGAGCGAGTCGCGCTGCTTCGCATACTCGGTCAGGTCCGCGTCGGTTTTCTTGTTCACTCCGATCACCACATAATTCGAGTTTAAGAAAATCGGCTGCAAGACGTCGCCGGCTTTCGCCGCAAAGAGCGGATCGTCGATCAGCACGCTCGATCCGGCCTCGCCCAGCGGGGTAGACAGTTTGTAGTTGGCCTCGGCCTTCGCTTCCAGACCGGCCTTCTCGGCCGCGGCCTTCAAATCGCCGGGAGACTTGGCCCCGGCGAAAATGTCCTTGGCTTTCTGCTCGAGCATCGATTTCGCTTTGTCGTCCTTAACGGCCGCGCGGACTTTTTCTTTCACTTCATCGAATTCAGGAATGCGGGGCGGCTTCTGCTCTACCAGCATCGGAATGGCAAAGCCGTTCTTAATACCGACGCGCTCGCCCACGTCATTAGGGTTGTTCAGCGGCGCAATCGCCTCTTCAAACTGCTGCGAGCTGCCGATGTTCGGCACGTCATCGCCCGGTTTGATGTAAGGCGTTTCGCGCACCATGTCGGCCGCGTTCATGTTTGCTTCGGCCGCCAATTCCTGCGCGACCTTTTGCGGGTCTTTCGTCTCTTTCAGACGGTCCTGGGCTTTCTGCGCGATCTTCTGGGCGGCGGTGTAGCCGCGCCGGTTGCGCAGTGAAACCTCAATCTCCTTTTTCGCATCTTCAAAAGTCTTGGGCACTGGATCGCCACGGCGGAGAATGTAATAGGCGTTCTTATATTTGATGGCGTCCGTTACTTCGCCGAGCTGCATGTCCAGCACCTGCTGATAAGGATCGTCTTTCTTGGTCGGGTCCTTCTTGACTATCCCGTTTACCCAACCGCCGTTCTTGGCGGTTCCCGGATCTTCGGATTGTCCCTTGGCGAGATCGGCAAAAGTATTTTCCGGAACAGACTCGCCAGCGGCGCGCGCTTTCGCCACCAGACCATCAGCCTTCTTCTTCACGGAATCATCCAGGTCGGGTCGGGCCACTTTCAGGACGATCTGCTGGACCTTCACCCCGGCTTGCTTGTATTTCGGATCGAGGTTGTTATATTCGTCCTGTTTCTCCTGTTCGCTGATTTGCAGTTTCTGACCTGACTTGTCCTGATCGACGAACAGATAACGAATCTTTTTCTGCGGCACGGTGATGTTGTAATCAGTCTTGTGCTTCTCGAAATAGTCCTTCATCTCATCGTCGGTGGGCTGAATCTTTTCCGCCACCTTCAGCGCCGAAACCAGGACGTAAGTGAGATCGAACGAAGTATTTTTCTTTTTGAAGTCAGCTTGCACGTCCTCTTCCGAGATGCGCACGCTGGCCGAAACAAATGCTTCGAGTTTTTCACGGGCGATGTCTTCGGCCACCCCGCGCTCGAAAGCAGCGACGTCACCGACGCGTTGCTCGTATTTCGCCATGTCGAGCTTGCCGGAAGCATCAACCAGCGTCAGCTTGCCGGCGGCATCGCTGAAGGTCTTGCGAATCCGCTCATTCACCTCTGCGGGCGAAGCTGCCAACCCGAGACGACTGGCTTCCTGCACCGCAATCTTCCGTTGAATTAATCCGTCCAGAATCTTGTCGTCCGTATAGCCCATGCGGCTCAGGCTGATTTGCCCGCCAAAGCGGCTGAACTGCATCTGCAGATTTTGTTTTTGGGTGGCGAATTCCCCGAGCGTAATGTCATCGCCATTGACGCTGGCCACTACCTCAGTGCTTTTCGCCGGCTCAACCGCCGAGGTGCCGCCGCCCGGGCGGAAGAAAAGAACGAGACTGACGGCCATCAGACCGACGAATCCAAGAATGAGGACTTTGCTGGTGCGTTCGAACTTACTTAGTTGTTTGAGCATTAGGAAACCTTCAAGGCGTTATTCCGAAACGGGAAATTCTAAATGAGCGCGCCGCAGGCTGCAACGTGCGGGGTTTAAGGTTAACACCTGGGCGATTCGCGGCGGCCGCCCCAGCGGCCTCCGGCCCCTTGAATGGCATGCCGGCCGCCGGTGAAAACTTAGGCAAGATGCGCGGGCCGATTTCAAACCGAATCACTATCCCCCGACAATTCATTTTGCCGCGCCGAATACGGATGCTATTTTATTCCCCCAGATGCACTCGTTCGAAGCCTCGACACTTGCATGGATTGGCTTTTGTAGTTTCATCCTGGTAATGCTGGCGATTGACCTTGGTGTCTTCAATCGCAGCCCTCACGAAATCACCACCCGCGACGCCGCCATCTGGAGTGTGGTGTGGATTACCCTGGCCGCCGTCTTTGCGGGCCTGCTCTTTGGACCTTTGGGATGGGAATTATTCGGTGCCGAGCGGCACGTAAAAGCCCTGGAATTCGTCACCGGCTACGTTATCGAGCTATCGCTGTCGGTCGATAACCTGTTCGTCTTCCTGATCATCTTTTCTTATTTCAAGGTCCCGGCGAAATATCAGCACCGGGTGCTGTATTGGGGCGTGCTGGGCGCGCTGCTGATGCGCGTCGCCATGATCATCCTGGGGACGGCGATAATCAATCGCTTTCACGCGATTATCTATGTATTTGGGGTCTTTCTCGTCTATACCGGCTTCCGGATGCTGTTTTCAGGCGACGACGACGCCAATCCCGAAGACAAACGACTTGTTCGTTGGGTAACCCGATTCGTTCCCATCGTGCGCCACTATGAGCGGCGGAAATTCTTTACCGTAGTCGACGGCAAACGCGTGGGAACGTTGCTGCTGCTGGTGTTGATTGTGGTTGAGGTCACCGATCTCGTCTTTGCCGTGGACTCGATTCCGGCAATCTTCGGCGTCACTACGGATCGATTCATCGTCTACACATCAAATGTGTTCGCTATTCTGGGCCTGCGTACTTTTTACTTCCTGCTGGCCGGAGTCGTCGAGAAATTCCATTACCTGAAAGTGGGACTAGGCATCGTCCTCTCATTCATCGGGGTAAAAATGCTGATGCCGCTGCTTTCAAAGGCGGCCGGAGCACTATTGACGGCGGTCGGGAGCGAATCGCTGGCCGCTCGAGTCCACGCAGTTCACGATATTCCGATCGGCATAGCGTTGGGCATCGTTGTGCTGGTTTTATTTGCGTCGGTGGTCGCGTCACTAATCTGGCCGCAGACCCGGAAAAACAGCAAGCAGCACTAGACACGACATCGCCCCGAAGGGTTGTCCCTGCGGGGCGACGGAGCGCGCGCCGGAAAGCTCCGGCAGCATTTTTTGGAAACGGTGCTTAAGCTACCTAACTGTAGAGAGCCTCGGTGTTGACTCTACCCTCGCTGTGAGCCAAGTATTAGGAACCAGCGAGTACAGCTTCCATTTAACTTGGTAAGTACCTGCAGTCTACCGCCGTGTCACAAGGGCGTCAAGCAGCAGGTTGACCGCACTTGATACGTACACGCAAAACCCCGCCGACACTTCGCTTAAACCCTCTACATTAAGGGCGCTCCAGCCTCCTTTACGACGACCGCACGGGCTATCCTCCAAGGGTGGTCTAATCGACGCAATTCAACCCATTTGCTAGAGTTTGCGGAATGCAAATCACTATCAAGACGCCGACCGATTTTAATTTCCAACGCACGGTATTGAGTCACGGCTGGTGTGTTCTGCTTCCCTTTGAATTCGATCGCGGCAACTGGAGATTGACGCGCGTTCTCGAGCTCGAACGCGGGAAACCAGTGACGGTCGCAGTCTCAGCGCGAAAAGGGGGAATGACGGTTCGGATTAACCGGACTGTTAGCGAACGCGCGGCGTGGAAGATCGCCCGCGATATCCGCCATATCTTCCGGCTCGACGACGGCCTGGAAAACTTCTATCAGACAATGAAATCGGATCCTGAGTTTTCCTGGGTGGCCCAGGAAGGCGCCGGCCGTCTCCTTCGCTCGCCCTCCGTTTTTGAAGATCTGGTAAAGATGATCTGCACTACCAACTGTTCATGGGCCCTGACCGAGAAAATGGTGACCGGCCTGGTGCATGAGTTGGGCACCGCGGCAGACGACGGCCGCCAGACTTTTCCCAACGCCGCCGTGATGGCCCAACAACCGGCGGCCTTCTATCGCGATCAGATTCGCGCCGGTTACCGCGCCCCGTATCTCGCCGAGTTGGCCCAACGCGTAGCCTCAGGTGAGTTGAACGTGGAAAGCTGGTTGACGAGTGAAGCTTCGCTCACAGATTTGATCAAAGAAATGAAGAGCATCAAAGGTGTGGGCAACTACGCGGCGGAAAATCTATTGAAGCTCATCGGCCGTTACGACGGGCTGGCTTTAGATTCCTGGACGCGCGCGAAGTTTGCGAAGATCCGAAACCACGGGCGGGTCGCGAACGACAAAAAAATCCTCCGCTTCTACTCGCGCTTCAACTCATGGCGCGGCCTCGCTCTCTGGTGCGATGTGACGCGTGACTGGCTTGATCCTCAAAATATCGTCAAATGGTAAGCGAACTTCAAAGTCTTGGATATCGATCCAGATTCCTGCCTGTAACTATAAGAAATTAAAGCCCTTGTAATGAAACCTTTGTAACCGGCGACGCACCTACTACGTATAGGCAAGTGACAAATGTTTGACCGCAGGAATGCGAGTTGCACGATTTGAAATATTGGAGGTAGAGAAAAAATGAAACGTTTCATCATGGGTATGTTGGCAGCTCTAATTGTGAGTGCGCTGGCGTCTTTTAGCGTACTGGCTGGCGACAAGGGTAAGGTCGAAAAGAAGACCATTACATTTCCGGAAGACATCATGGTCAACGGCACGCTGGTGAAAGCCGGTGATTATGAAGTGAAATTTGACGAGGCCACGAACGAGTTGAGCATTCTCAAGAACGGTAAGCTCGAAGCCAAGACTGTGGCGCACATCGAAGCGCGCTCAGACAAGGCCAAGAACACCGCGCTGCGCACGATCGAAAAAGGCGGCGCCACTGAACTGCTCGGCGTGACCTTTGGCGGATCCGATCGCGATGTGATGGTCGGAGCCAACGGATCAACGAACGGAACTCAAGAGTAAGATCTGACGGGTTCGAATGAAGGGCGGCGCGGAAACTATTCCGCGCCGTTTTTCTTTGGCCGGTTTCAGTTCATCACGCGGAAGGCACCGACTCTGCGCCGGTGCGATACCTAAGCCCCAGGCCAATTATTTTCTGCAGCAGCGCCTCATAATCAACCCCGCAATGCTTCGCTGAATCGGCAAAATCTTCCTGGTTGGCAATCTGCGGATTCGGATTCGCCTCGAGCAAATAGATTTCTCCCTGATCGGTCACGCGATAGTCCAGCCGGGCGTAACCGCTGAGGAAGAGCGTCCGATAAATCCGCTTCGAAAGCCGCTCGATTTTGTCGAGCATCTTCTTATCCAGCTCCGCCGCTTTGGTCACCACGCCGACTTTTTCCTGATAGGCGGGGTCCCATTTCAATTTTGCGGTGGCGATGTTTGGCGCCCCTTCGGGGAGCTTCTCAATAACCAGTTCCCAGGGCGTATAGGTTTGCAGGCGCTGATTTCCGATCACGCTGACATAGATCTCACGTCCGGCGATGTATTGTTCGGCGATCGCGTGCGTCTTGGTTTGCCGATGAATGAACTCCACCCGCTCGGCCAGTTTCTCATCGTCATTGACGATCGAAGCGCGCGCAATTCCCACCGATCCTTCTTCGCTAATCGATTTTACGAGCAGTGGAAACTTCAGCCGCTTCGATCGCTTCACCACCCGATTCATGTGAAACACGGCAAATGACGGCACGTGAATGTGGTGATAGGCGAGCACCATCTTGGAAAGCGCTTTGTCCCGGCAAATGGTCAGACCGCGTGGATTACAGCCGGTGTATGGCTGCTTCATCAGTTCGAGATAGCTGACCACGTGCTGATCGTAAAGCGGGTAGCCGTGAAACTCTTCCAGCAGATTGAAAGCAACGTGCGGTTTGTGTTCGAGCAGCGCATTGCCGATCACGCCGAGGTTGTTGTAGACGCCCACCGGATAGACTTCATGGCCCATCTGCTTCAGCGTCGAGATGACGTCCCACTCGGTTTTATAAGGCGCGATTTCTTTCGCGGTTAATCCACTGATGCTGTCGGGAGGGACGAGATCCTCGTGGCAAAGGACCATCACCCGCAGCTTCTTGAACGTGTCGCTGCCGTTCTTTGAAACCGCCGGCGGCGGGCTCATCTTTCGTCCGTCGCGGTCAGCTTTTGTTTCGTCGTTCTTCACCATCAGGGGGTGCCAGCTACAACGCGATCCGGTAATAGCCCGAATGGACCACGTTCATTGTTTGCACGGTCAGCATAACCATGAGATGACGCTTCAATTGTTCTTCGCGGCCCACCACGCGCAGCTTCAGTTGACTGGCGCGCGCAATCATTAATTCCAGGACGTGGTCGATGGCATAACCGTGCACGCCGGTGCCTTCAGAAACCAGTTGTTGAATTTCGGGGCCGACCCGGCGCAGGAACGCGGCCGCAGTCTCGCGCGAGCGGCGGTGAGGCTCCGCCGAAAAAATTCGCCGCAGATCGTTGTCCAAATACGCCGGCCACTCGAACGCGTATTTCTCGCGCTTCCGATCGTAATGTTCACGCAGCGTGATCCTGATTTCGGGCAACGTCTCGATTTTCCGGCGCACGCGATTGCGCGGGCGAGTGCCCGACACTTCATTCAACAACTCATCGACGTATTCCAGCTTGCGCAACGCGGGCCAGCCGCGATAACGGCGCCGCCAATTTGAACGCGGCTGCAACCAGACGGCGAACGTTTCGGCAAAGTCCTCCGCCGGGTGCGCCTGCGCATACCAGGCATCGAGATTCAAGACATAGCGGCGGCTGTTCGGTTTGGGTTTATAGGACGGTGGATATTTCTGCGCGAACGATCCGAAGGTGCGAATCCAACGTCGCTTGAAGTGCAAACGGAATGCGTTATCGAGGGCATGTCCGGCTTCATGCCGCAGGATGCGCAGGCACTCGACATCGGTGCCGCCTTCGACCTCGCGCATGAACTTGCGCTCGAGCTTCATCAGCCGCGGATGCGCCAGGTAAAACGGGATGGCGAAGCCGGGCACGCCATCGGGCGTGAACCATTCCGCCGACAGCCACACGTGCGGCTTAAAGCGAATGCCGCGATCGTTCAGCTCGCTGTAGAGCCGTTTGATATGAGGCTCGATGAAGGAGCCCTTGATGCGGATGGGAAGATCGCAGATGCGCGTGTCAAGCAACCGCTCATCGGAGATCAAACTCCACTTGAATCGCGCCGGCACAGACCGGATTGTAATTAGTTTGCGACTGGGGCGCTAGAGTTTTTCGATCTTCCTTCTGATTTCCGGCGCAGTCTGCAAGCGTTCACAGTCGCGCTTTGAGGCGTCATTCAATGGCGAAAAAGTGCCGTCGGAAAACATCACGCAGGTAATAACTATGCGTTCCTGCGCGGCGTTCTGCTCGGGATTCTTCAGTTCGTCAACGGTTACCGCCCGTGGGTGGGTGGGGAAGTGGTCGAATTCGCCTTTGAAAGTCTTAGTCTGCTGGGCAGGAATTTGCACCGGCGTCACAAACGGAATGCTGAACAACTCTTCACCGGTGCGTTTTCTGAGCACGAAGTACCAACTGACCCCGACGATGGTCTGGGGAGCGTTGCTCTTGGCCTTGATCGACGCGACCATTATCGTTTGCGAGACGACCCGCGTGGCCGGTTCGCCGCCCCGCTTAGACGCCGGAATGGATTCCGTCGCAAATTTACTTTCGGGACGGACTTCATGCTTCAGGATGGTGAGCTGGGGCGGCGCAATAGCGGATCTGCGCGGACCTGTCCAGAGCTGGAGCCGGCTGCGAGAAACAGCAGCAGCGCGCCGATGAACGCCGTGGTCTTCATCGTCGACCAATTCAAAATCTTACGGATTGGCTGGATCTCGCTTACGGACGTATATGTCGCCGCGCTTCGAAAGTCCTGACTTATTCGCCAGCGAGTAGAGCACCGAATCGAGAATGTCTCGGCTGTCGAGTCTGAAACTTGTCACGCCGGACACATGGCTGTCCGGATCGTCATATTGAATTGTCAGGTACTGCACCTTGGTTTTGAGGAACTTGGCCGGAAATCCATAAGGAGCATTTTGCGCAACGGTGGCCGCCGCCGGTTGAACTTTGTGCGGGTCGGCAAAAGCTCCGGTCAGCGACTTGTATGGGAAAAAGAGAATCTCTTTGCCGTTCTTATCGCGGAACACGAACCGTTCATTGTTGTCCTCAAAATTCAGAGTGCCTTCGATCTTCTTATTGTGACCAAACACGCCACCTTCATACTTCGCTTTGACCGAGGCGGGAGCGGGAGGCGGGCCGGGCACAGTAGTCGTGCTCTCGGTTGTGTCCGGAGTGGCAGTGGTGCGTGGTCGTTGGGCCTGAACGACGGCGGCGACGCCAAAAACCAGCGTAATCACACACGTTGAGCGAAAGGTTCTATTCATGGTTTAACTCCATCAGGTCAAGCGAGGCGGACGATGATTCAAAGACGCTCTCAACGCCGTAATTAGTTGCCAGCGCGATGTAATTAAACACCAGCCAAACTTTATCTGCGGGCTTTTGTCAGTTGCTCGTCGGCAAAGGTGTAGCGCGTCGTCCGCAAACTTCCGTCGATAAATGTATAGATTAGGCCTTCTTTCATATTGCGGAAGATTGTGGCGCCCTTGCCCTCATCCTTAACAAATGAATGATTGTCGGCAAGCTTGAGTGATTCGGGCGTATCTGACGAATGCTCGTGCTGCAAAACCACTTCGAGCACCGTTCCGATCAGGTCCGGCCGCAGCTTCTTGGTGGCCACAAATTTCTCATTAACGAAGATTACCTGGACCGAGCCGCCCATCACGTTGAAGCGCAGCACGCCGTCCGAACTTTCGCCCACGGGTGTCCCGAGTTTTTTGATGACGTCGTCGCGGCGCGTCTTTAACGGCTCGATGCCATTCCACGGCGCAGCCTTCATGCCGGCTGATCCCACGATCAGCACGCACAGGACCAGACCAGACAAACGCGAGACGAGTTTCGCTCCTGCTTTCATGATGACGATGCTAATCTACGCTCCCGGTTTTGCAAAGGGACGCATGCGTTCCAACGCTTCCTTAAAATCGGGATCGTCAGGAGCAATCGCCAGGGCCTTCTGGTACGTCGCAAACGCCTTCGGGTACTGCTTGGTCTTTTCGTAGTCGTAGCCGAGCTCCCGATAAGAATTCACATCGTTCGGCGTTTTGGCGACGGCGCGTTCAAGCGCCGCAATCGCTTTGGGAAAATTGTTGGCGCGTGAATAAGAAAGGCCGAGCAAATAAAGGGTGATGCCCTGCACGCTGTCCGTCGCCGCGGCGCGCTCCAGCACCGTCGCCGCCTTTGCATACTGCTGCGCGCCAATCAGCGCGCGCGCATACAAACCCAGCGCTTCTTCATCGGAGCGCAGACGGGTCAGGGCTTCACCGGATCGAATCGCACCCAGGTAATCGGCCGCGGCTTTCGACTCATCCTGAGTCGACGTGGCTCGCCGCAAATAGACGGAAGTCAACATGTACCAGCCGGCGGTCTGGCGCGGATCGTTTGTGGTAGCGCGGTTCAAGACCGAGATGGCCGTGTCAAAATCCTTTCGGGCCACGGCAATTTGGCCGAGATACAACAGTGAAGCTGCGTCCTTCGGATTAGCCTTGACCGCCGCATTGAATGTCTTTTCGGCGTCTTCAATCTTCCCGGTCTTGAATTCAGCCAGACCGCGGTAATAGAGAAACTGCGCGTCAGGAGCAGCTCCTGGGCGGCTCGTAATCTTCGTCAGCAGCGGCAGCGCCAGATCGAATTTTTCTCCCAGCGTGTAGCTCTCAGCCAGCGCGTCGACGGTGGGCGGGTCTTCGGGTCCGGCTTTCCGTTGCAGATCGAGGGCCTTCTGCAAATCTTCACTGGCCTCGTTATATTGCTTGAGATAGAACTCAGAAAAACCCGCCAGCTTCCAGGCTTCCGAGTTTGCCGGATCGATAGCGGCAATTGCCTTCGCTTCCTTCGCCGCCTGCGCATACTGGTGTTGCTGGAAAAGTTGAAACGCGTGCATCGTGTCCGTGTTCGTCGTCGCCGGCGCCTCGCCGACCGGCTTTGCCGGTTTCACGTCGAGCAGCGGCGCGTTGCGGTCAACGCTGGGCGCGGCTTTTGGCGGCGGTCCCAGCAGCGTATCGGGCGTCGGGGTCGGCGCCGGGGCCACGCGCCGCGGCCGGGATGATTGCGCGCTGAGCGACATTGCCGCCATACACGTCAAGGCGATCGCAAACAGCACGAACACAAATTTTGCGGGCCTGGGGATTCGGTTCTTCATTGCAAACGGATTCTTTCAGATTTGCGGCAGAATTGACAAATAATCTCGCGCAGGTTGTCGGTCTGCGCGCTGATTTATCGGGAAGAGGCAGAGGCGATATTTCGGATGCCGGATTCGCGGCCCAGGTTCGCTGATTGCCGGCCAATCATCCGCGGCCAGAGTACTGTCTTCACTCGAGCCTGAGGGTACTGGGGGGTTATCTCTTTAGAGCATCGCAAACTAACAGTTTGCGTAACGTCTCCGGAGTTCATGATCGTCGACCAGCATTGATCAGAAAGCGATAAACCCGTATAAGACATTCGCTCGCGAACATTGCTCAATTCAGCCCCATGAAAATCGTGGCTAAATCACCTCTACTCCATCTCATCCTGATTGCCGCGTTTTGGAGTGGGAGCAGCGCCGCACAGACGCCCGCGGCCAAGCCGCTCGATTGGCGCGACTTCAATGCCGGCGATGGCGGCTTCACGGTCAAATTGCCGGGCACACCCAAACTCAGCACGCCCGAGTTTAAGGTTGGGCCGGTAACCCTGGCGACCCACGCGTATTCACTACAGGCCGGCGACTACGGCTTTGAAATTTATTACATGGATCTCCCGGCCGGGAGCGATCCGGACAGCGCCATGGAAGGCGGCGTCAGCAACATGATCAATTCGGCCATCGGCAGAGGCGCTACCGTCATCAGTAACGAAACCGTAAATCACGGCAACTGCGCGGCGCGCGAAGTCTCGATGTCGACGGTCCAACCCGGCGGCGGCAAACACGGGTTCACGGACACGTTGGTGTTGACGTCGGGTATGCGCATGTACACCGTCGTCTACGGGTCTCTGTCCGACACCACGACGACCAGAGACGTGGGCCGGACTTTTATCAACTCGTTCATGATTAACGGTGGCTGTACGTCTATGATCGCGCCGGGAGACGCACCGAACTCCAACAAAACTGAAGAGTCCATCGAAGGCAATCCCGACCCGGCCACCGGCTGGCGCATCATCGAAAGCAGCGATCTCGGAGTTAGAGTGTTGATGCCGGGATCTGCCAGACATGTAGTGCAAAAGGAATCGACGCAGCTCCAACTTACTCATCACACCTTTGTGTACTCCAATGAGGAATCGGTTTATTCAGCGGAAGTGATTGGCAACTACCCGGATGGCTGGCACACCACCCCGGCGAGTTATCAAACCTCGATCGATCTCACCTTGTACGCGCTCAAGAAGAATTTGGGCGCCGTTGGTTTTGAAATTACGCCGGTACGCGACCTGAGATTGGGCACGAATCCGGGCCGGGAGTTTTCGCTTATTAACCCGGCCAGAGGTTCGCACGGCCGGGCGCAAATTTACGTCACCGTCAACCGCATTTACGTTTTGATGGCGTTCACTCGCAGTGAAAATCCGCTGACTCAAATCAGTCAGTATTTTTCATCCGTGCGCATCTCGCCAAAGTAGCGTCATGACAAACAGGTTCACCATCGAAGAGCGTGTCCGCTGGGGCGATGTCGACGCCGCCAACATAATCTTCTACGGCTCTTACATTCGCTTTTTCGAGATCGCCGAGACCGAGTTGTTTCGCGCGGTGGGCCTGCCCTACGGCAAAGTCTTTGAAGAACTCGACATCTGGCTGCCGCGCGTGCATCTCGAATGCGATTTCCATCGCGCCGCGCAGATGGACGACTTGCTCGCAGTTAGCGTCTATGTGGGAAATCTCGGGAGAACCTCGCTGCGCCTGGATTTTGAAGTGCGCCGCAAGACCGAAGACGGCGAGATTGAAAAAGACCTGATGGCCACCGCCCACTTCGTGCTGGTTTCAACGAACCGCGCCGACTTGAAACCCGTTCCCATCCCGGCGCAGTTGCGAAGCGCCCTGACGCCATACTGGCAAACGGCACACTAAGATCAATTTGGAGTGCGGCGGCTTGACGCCGCTTTGTTTCCCGCTTGACCATCCTTGGTCATGGGCAATCCTTCAATCAAATGGTCCATTGCCAGCCAAAGCGACCAGGCATGGTGATAAAACGCGAGTGGGAAGCCGACGGCCACTACAAACAACACCGTCAGCATCAGGCCCTCATTGAGGTTGGTCAGGATGATGCTGACAAGATAGATCACGATGATGAAAACCTCGGTCGCGACCACGTTCGCCATAATCGCGCCGACAAAGAACCCTTCTTCGCGTTTGAAGATAACGCCGCAGGCGTCGCAGCGCGCTTTTAGATTGAATGGTCGCGCGACGATCGAGGCGCGACCGCATACGGGACATTGCAGTTTAAGAGAGCGCCAAACGGTGAGGCCAATCCTGGGGCGATCTCGTTTCATCGCGATCATCTGCCGCGTCCGCCAGCGGGGCGGTAGCCCGACTGTCAGGGAGATACCGTCTTGAAAATCAAGAGACGGATTTGAGTAGTACCTCATGATTCGGGTCAAAGGCTTTTCCGGTTTTGAGAACTCCGAACGCGATATGAATAAGTTTGCGCATCGCAGCTCC
>Ga0126383_10001155_pt1 | contig 16166 bp, 13 predicted proteins | sample PanSoiMetPlot_35_FD_96882 | JGI IMG/M metagenome (GOLD analysis project Ga0126383, IMG submission 96882) | Tropical forest soil microbial communities from Panama - MetaG Plot_35 | ecosystem: Environmental > Terrestrial > Soil > Tropical forest > Bulk soil | place: Panama | collected 2016-02-17
CGCCGCCGCCGCGACCAGCCGCTCGGCGCCTTCAAGCGAGTCGGCGAGCGGCTTCTCGATCAGCGCCGGAATGCCGCGCTCCAGTACCGCGCAGCCGACCTCGGTATGCACCGACGTGGGCACCGCGATGCTGACCGCGTCGACGCCCTCGAGCAGCGCCTCGAGCGACGAGTGGGCCGTCGTTTCGAGCTCGCGCGCCACCTCGGCGGCGCGCGTCGGGTTGAGGTCGTAGATCCCCGCGAACGCCACGCCGCCCATGCGACGCATCAGACGAGCATGATGGAAGCCCAGCGCGCCGGTTCCGACCACCCCGACGCGCAAGGTGCGCAGCGTCACACCAGCACTCCGCGCTGCGACGCCTCGATGAACCGCAGGAAGGTCTCGACTTCGGTGATGGTGGGGATCTCGGCGCGGGCGCGCGCGACTCCCTGGGTGATGGTGAGATGGGAGTTGAACACCAGCCGGTAGGCCTTCTTGAGCGCCAGCTTCACTTCGGCGCCGAACCCGGCGCGCTGTAGGCCGACGGAGTTCAGCCCGTAGAGGTGCAGCGGATTGCCCACCGCCTTGGTGTAGGGCGGCACGTCCTGGTTGACTCGGGAGCCCCCGCCCACGAAGGCGTACGTGCCGATGCGCACGAATTGATGGATCGGCACGAGGCCGCTGACGATGGCGCGATCGTCGATCGTCACGTGGCCCGCCATCTGAATCGAGTTGGCGAGAATCACGTCGTCCCCGATGACGCAGTCGTGGGCGATGTGGACGTAGGTCATGATGAAGCAGCGCTTGCCGACGATCGTCTTGCCGGTCGCGGGGGTGCCGCGGTTGATGGTGCAGTACTCGCGAATCGTCGTCTGGTCGCCGACTTCGACCCACGTCTCTTCGCCGCCGTACTTCAGGTCCTGGGGGTCGGCGCCGAGGACGCTGCCGTAGCCGATCTTGACTTCGGACCCGACGCGGGTGTCGCGCTCGATCACCACGTGCGCCGCGATCTGCGAGCCCTCGCCGACGGTGACGTTGGGCCCGATGATGGCGTAGGGGCCGACCATCGCGTCCTTGGCGACGTGCGCCGCCGGATCGATCAGCGCGGTGCGATGAATCACTTGTCCACCACCATCGCCATCATCTCCGCCTCGGCCACGACCTGGCCGTCGACGAACCCCTGCCCTTTCATGCGGCAGGTGCGGCCGCGGAAGGCGAGCATCTCGAGCTCGAAGCGGATCTGATCGCCGGGCAGCACCGGGCGGCGGAACTTCACGTTGTCGAGCGACATGAAGTACACGACCTTGTTCTCGACGTTCTGCCCCTCGAAATGGCTCAGCAGCAGCATCCCGCCGACCTGGGCCATCGCCTCGATGATCAGCACGCCCGGCATGATCGGGTGGCCCGGGAAGTGGCCCTGGAAGAACGGCTCGTTGATCGTGACGTTCTTCACCCCGACGATGCGGCGATCGCCTTCGATCTCGAGGATGCGGTCGACGAGCAGAAACGGATAGCGGTGCGGCAGCACATCCATGATGCGCCCGATATCCATCGCCGGGACGCCGCTGCGCTGCGCCGCCCGGGCCAACGCCCGCGCCAGAGCGACGTTGCCGGCGTGGCTGGGCCGGGTCGCCACGACATGCGCCTGGACCCGCGCACCGGTGAGCGCCAGGTCACCGACGATATCGGCCGCCTTGTGGCGCACGAATTCGTCGGGCCAGCGCAGCGTGCCGCCGTTCACGACGCCGCGCTCGTCCAGCACGATGGCGCTCGCCGTCGAGGCGCCTTTGATGAGTCCCTTCGCCTGCAGCCCCTCGACCTCGCTCGTGAACCCGAAGGTGCGCGCCGGGGCCAGCTCCCGCGCGAAGCTTTCGGCGGAGATCTGATAGCTGCCGACCTGGCGGCCGATCAGCGGGTGCGGGAACTCGATCGTGACGGTGAGCTGAAACGTCTTGCTCGGCGCCACGATGTAGCTCGCCTCGCCTTCCACCACGGTGAACGGCGCCCGCACCGTGAGCAGCGTGGGCTCACCGTCGACGGCGACGGGTCGGGCGTCGTGCAGGGCGGTGAAATAGGGAGCCACGCTGCCGTCGAGAATCGGCGGCTCGGGACCGGAGAGCTCGACGGTGAGATCGTCGATCTCGTGCGCCGCGGCGGCGGCCAGCAGGTGCTCCACCGTGTGGATCGTCGCTTCGCCGTGGCCGATCGCGGTGCGGCGCTCGAGCGCCTCGACTTCCGAGAGGCGGGCCGGCACTTCCGGTGTGCCGGCGAGGTCGGTACGGCGGAATACGATGCCCCGCCCCGCGGCGGCGGGACGAAACACGGCGCGCGTCGCGGCGCCGGTGTGGAGGCCGGTGCCCTGGACGGTGGCTTCGCGCTCGATGGAGCGGCGTTTAGCCGGCGTCGGCATGCCCAGACCGGTCGAGCCCGCGATACAGCGCGGCGGCGGCCCGCAGCACGTCGCGATGGGGGCGTGCCGGCGTACCCCACACCGTCGCCCCCGGCGCGACGTCCCCGATCACCCCCGCCTGAACCAGCACGCGCGCCCCCCGCCCGATGGTACAGTGATCCGAAATCCCGACTTCTCCCGCGATCACAACGTCGTCTTCGATGCGGCACGATCCGGCGATGCCCGCGAGGGCGAGAATGATACAGCGCTTCCCCACGTGCACATTGTGCGCGATGTGGACGAGGTTGTCGATCTTCGTCCCGTCGCCGATGATCGTATCATCGACGCTGCCGCGATCGATACAGCTGTTGGCGCCGATCTCCACGTCGTCGCCGATCACGCAGCGGCCCACGTGCGGAATGCGGCGATGCCCGGTCCCGTCCCGCCCCGTCACGTAGCCGAACCCGTCGCTGCCGATGCGCACGCCGGCATGCAGGATCACGCGCCGGCCCACCACGGACCCGGCGTAACAGGTGACCTGCGGATACAGCTCGCAGTCATCCCCGATCGTCACGCCGTCGCCGATCACGCTCTGCGCGCCGATGCGGACGTTGCGCCCCAGCGTCACGCCGCCGCCGAGCACGACGTGTGCGCCGATCGCCACCGGATCGGACCAGGTCGCGCCGGGTCCGATCACGGCGGTCGGGTGCACACCGGGCGTCCAGGCGGGCATCGGATACAGGACAGCGAGCACCGTGAGCAGCGCCGCGTGCGGATCCGGCACGATCACGCGGGCGGTGGCTCCTCCCGCCGCGTTCGCGAGCGCCTCGGCGCAGAGCACGATCGAGGCGCGCGAGCGCTCAAAGTAGGGGAGGTAACGACCACTGACAAGAAACGACAGGTCGCCGGGACCGGCCCGTTCCAGCGGCGCGATCGCGGCGACGTGCGTATCGGCGGGTCCCACGAGACGCCCGCCCGTCAGCGCGGCGACCTCCGCCGCCGACAGCGAGCGACGCGGCTCCGCGCTCATGCGAGCTGCCCCGTCAGGGCCCGGCCGCCCGCACTCGCGCGATGACTCTGGAGGTCAGGTCGAGCGAGAGATCGGCCGCAACAATGCTGTTGTTCTGCGCGTCGGCGTCGAAGATGAAGCTGTAGTTCCCTTCGGCGCGCATCCCCTGAATGATGGTGTTGATGCGCTGCTGGAAGGGTCCGAGCAGCTCCTGGTTGCGCGCCCGGGCGCGGGAATCGAGCTCGCTGGACCGCTGATTCATGCGGTCCTGCATCTGCTGCAGGTCGCGGCGCTTCGCGTCCTTGGCCGCCGGGGAGAGCGCGATCGACGCCTGATCGAACGACTGGACGGCGGAGTCGAGCTGCTGCTGCAGCTTCTGCACCTCGTCGCGCATTCCCTGGAACTCGCGCGCGAAGGTCGATTCCGCGGCCGTGTACCCCGGCGTACTGTCGAGGATCGCCCGCGAGCGAATGAACGCGACCCGCTGCGGTCCGGCGTTCGCCGCCGCACCGGTCGTCGAACGCCCGCCGGCCGTCGACTGGCCCTGCGCTATCACCGGACCCACGATCCCCAGGGTCAGACACACCACTACTGCCCGCCGCATACACGCTCCGTAGAAAAGGGACATCAGAAGAAATTGCCGAGTTTGAAGTGCAGTTTCCAGCCCGGTGCCGGCTGGCCGAGTGCGTTGACCCGGTCGAAGCCGTAGGCGAAGTCGAGGCCGAGGGGGCCGAGCGGGGAGATCACATCGACCCCGATCCCCGCCCCGCGGAACAACCGGGTGGGGTTCCAGTCGACGGCCCGGGCCCAGAGGTTCCCGGCGTCGTAGAAGGCATTGACATAGAACATCTGGGACACGCGCAGCCCGATCTCCCCGGTCATCAGGAAGTACGACTTGCCGAACGACGACGCGGCCGCCCCGGTCGCGTTGGCGGTCGGGTTATACCCGTGGGGCGTGATCGAGAACTCGTCGTACCCGCGCAGCGGAATCCCGTACTGCGTCCCGCCCATGCTGAAGAGCTGGTCGAAGAAAGGGGAGTTGCCGAAGACGAAGCCCGACCGGGTGGACAGCCCGAGCACGACCGGCATGCCGCCCCCCGCCAGGCCGCCCTTGCCGCCGACTATCGCGAGCGGCGCGTACCAGTGCCCCTCGAGATCGACACGCTGGAAGTTGCCGTTGCCGCCCAGCGGGCCGCCGCTCTGCGATAAGCCGACATTGGCCATCGTGCCGGCGGTCGCGAACGGCATGCCGATCCGGTTGTCGCGCATCAGCGAAATGCCGAATGTCGAGCGCAGGCAGTTGTTACAGTTGAACACCGAGCTGAAGGCGGCGTTGTTCGCCGATCCCTGGACGGTCTGTTCGTCCAATCCATAGGAAACGAACAACCGGGCGTAGCGATCGTGGAACGCCGGGAACCCGAACTGCAGGCTGGCGCCGCGGCGCCGCAATTGGCCGAGGTCGGCGATGTTGTAGCGCAGCCGCGTATTGTGCGCGTCCAGCGTCCCGGAGATACGCGTCTCCCGGATCGCCGGATCGGTGAACGACACGTCGAAGTCGTTGATGTTCTTCCCGAACTGCCACTGGAATTTGCCGCGCTTCCCCAGGCCGAACAGGTTCGGCTCCTCGAGCCCGAGGAAGCCGCCGAGCCCGGTGCCCTGGCCGACCGACGCGCCGAAGTTCACGTTGCCGGTGTGCTTCTCGGTGACGTGGAAGACGACGTCGACGTCGCCCTGGTCGTTTGCCTGAGGCGTTTCGGGATATGGCAGCGGCTGGTTGAAGAACCCGAGGTTCGAGATGTTCTGATACGAGCGGATCAGCGCGTCCTGGCGGAAGACGTCACCGGGAATCAGGACGATGGCGTCGCGGATCACGCGCTCGTGCGTGATGTCGTTGCCCGCGATCTCGATCTTGTTGATGATCGCCGGCTGGCCCTCGTTGATGACCCAGCGCAAGTCGACCATCGGCTTGCCGTCCGCGGCGATGCGCCGGAGGACGTCGTTGCGCACCTGGGCGTAGATGTAGCCCTCGTTGTGGTAGCGGCTGTACAGCTCGGTCGTGGCGTCGTCCCACTTCGCCTGGGAAAAGACCGCGGGACCGTGCTTCCCGCCGCTCGCCCCCAGCACGCCGGCATGCTGCTCGGTCCGGAACGGGTACAGCTCCATCAGCTCGTCGGTCGAGAAGCGCCGATTGCCGACGATCTCGAACGTGCCGACGTGATAGGGCTCGCCCTCACTCACCTTGAGGACCAGCTCGGCTTTGCCGGTGGAGTCGTTGACGAGCAGCGTGTCGTCGAGCACCTGGAAGTCGACGAAGCCGTGCTCTCCGTAGAATTTCGGCAGCCGTTCCTGGATGTCGCCGCGCAGCTTGTCGTCGTCGTACTCGCCCTTGCGCCACCACCAGAATCCTTCGGGGCGCGTGTCCATGGCCTTGACCACGGACGGGCCCGAGAAGTGCGTGTTGCCCTGCACCGTGACGCGCGCGATCGCGACGCGGCGGCCCTCGTTCACGTCGAACACGACGCGGACGCGCGAGGACTCCGCCTCGTAGGTCTGCAGCACCTTCACCTGGGCGAGGTAGTAGCCGCGCGCGCGGTACAGGGAATCGATGCGCCCGCGCGCCCGCGCCACCGCCGCGGGATCGAGCGGCCGCGCTTCGGACAGGGTGACTTTGGAGCGCACCGTGCCTTCGCTCAGGCGCGACACGCCGCGCACCGTCCAATGCATCAGGATCGGACGCTCGTGGACCTGGATCAGCAGGATCTGGCGCTCGTTCGTGGTATCCTGATCGATACGCACGTTGTCGAACTGGCCGGTGGCATACAACGCGCGGATGGCGCGCTGAATATCGCGGTAGGTGGTGAAGCGCCCCGGCACGAGTCCCGCCGTCTGCAGCACGACGGCCGGCGTCACCCGCTTCATGCCACGGGGGATCACCGAATCGGGCATGCCGCCGGGCGCCGTCTGCTCCTGGCCCCGCGCCGCGCGCGGGACCAGGAGGATCGAGACGACGGTCAGTGTTGGAAAAAGAAGCCGGCGAATCACGCCTTCGTGCCGGAGAGCGCGCGGAACGCCAGGCGCTCCTTGTCGGGGGCCACATCGACCTCGATCTCGTCCCCGCGCGCGAACTCGCCGACCAGGATCTTTTCCGACAGGGGATCTTCGACGTATTTCTGCACGGCGCGCTTCAAGGGGCGCGCTCCGTAGTGCTCGTCGTAGCCGTGATCCACCAGGAAGTCGCTGGCCGCGGGAGTGAGTCTGAGGGTGAGCTCCTCCTCGCTCAGCCGCTTCTGCACTTCGCGCAGCAGGATCGTCACGATCGCCGCGATGTGCGCCCGCGTCAGCGGGTGGAACACGATCACGTCGTCGAGCCGGTTGAGGAACTCGGGGTTGAACACCTTGCCGATCTCTTCCTTCACCTTTTCCGCCATGCGCTCGAAATCGCCGCGCGAATCGCCCTGCGCGAACCCGAGGGTGCGGCCCTTGAGCATGTCGCGCGCGCCGACGTTCGAGGTCATGATCACGACGGTGTTCTTGAAGTCGATCACCCGGCCGTAGTTGTCGGTGAGGTGTCCCTCGTCGAGCACCTGCAGCAGGATGTTGAAGACATCGGGGTGCGCCTTCTCGATTTCGTCGAGCAACACGACGGAGTACGGTTTGCGCCGCACGGCCTTGGTGAGCGCGCCGGAATCTTCATACCCTACGTATCCCGGCGGCGCTCCGATCAGCCGGCTGACCGAGAACTTCTCCATGTATTCCGACATATCCACGCGGATCAGCGCGTTGGCGTCGGCGAACAGGAAGCGCGCCAGCGCCCGGGCCAGCTCGGTCTTACCGACGCCGGTGGGGCCGGAGAAGACGAACGAGCCGATCGGCCGCTTGGGATCCTTCAGCCCGGCGCGGCTGCGCCGGATGGCGCGCGAGATCACCGTGATCGCCTCATCCTGGCCGACCACGCTCAGGTGCAGCTCGTCTTCCATGCGCAGCAGGCGGGCGGTCTCGGCTTCCTGCAGCCGCGTCACGGGGATCCCCGTCCAGCGCGAGACGATGAAGGCGACCTGCTCTTCACTGATGGTCGGCCGCTTCGTCTGGCGCTCGCGCTCCCACTCGTCCTGCTTGCGGCGGATCTCGCTCTGCAGCTCGCGCTCCGAATCGCGCAGCGCCGCGGCGCGCTCGAAATTCTGGTCGCGCACCGCGTTTTCCTTGTCGCGGCTGATCTGCTCGAGGTCGTCCTTCAGCTTGGCGACTTCGGGCGGCGGCACCTGCGTGGCGAGCCGCTCGCGCGCTCCCGCCTCGTCGATGACGTCGATCGCCTTGTCGGGCAGGAAGCGGTCGGTGATGTAGCGCTCCGACAGTTTCGCCGCGGCATCGATGGTGTTGTCGGGAATCACGACCCGGTGATGATCCTCGTAGCGCTTGCGCAGCCCCTTGAGGATCTCGATCGTCTCCTCGACGCTCGGCGGATCGACGATCACCGTCTGGAAGCGGCGCTCCAGCGCGCCGTCCTTCTCGATGTATTTGCGGTATTCGTTGAGCGTCGACGCGCCGACGCACTGCAGCTCGCCGCGCGCCAGCGCCGGCTTCAGCATGTTGGACGCGTCGACCGCGCCTTCGGCGGCCCCCGCCCCGACCAGCGTGTGCAGCTCGTCGATGAAGAGAATGATGTTGCGGTTCTGCGCGATCTCGTTGATGACCGCCTTGAGCCGCTCCTCGAACTGGCCGCGGTACTTCGTCCCCGCGATCACCGCCGCCATGTCGAGCGACAGCACGCGATGGTCCCGCAGCGCGTCGGGGCACTGGCCGTTGGCGATGAGCTGCGCGAGTCCCTCGACGATCGCCGTCTTGCCGACGCCGGGCTCGCCGATCAGCACCGGGTTGTTCTTCTTGCGGCGTGACAGAATCTCCATCACCCGCTCGATTTCCTTCTGGCGGCCGATCGTCGGGTCGAGCGCGCCGTCGCCGGCGAGCTGCGTGAGGTCGCGGCAGAAGTGGTCGAGCGCCGGCGTCTTCGATTTCTTCTCGCTCTTGGGGCTCGGGGCCTGGGCGCCGGTCGAGCCGGAGGGCGCGGCCGCGGGCATTTCGCTGCCCAGGAGCCGCAGCGTCTCGGCGCGCGCCTGCTCCAGGTTGACGCCGGCGTCGGTGAGCACCTGCGCGGCGATGCCTTTCTCCTCACGCAGCAGGCCGAGCAGCAGGTGCTCGGTGCCGACGTAGGAGTGATTCAGCTCCCGCGCTTCGCTCATCGCGAGCTCGAGCACTTTCTTGGCGCGCGAAGTATAGGGAAGATCGGGACCGGCGGCCGCGGCCGCTTTTCCTTTCTTGACGGTCTCTTCGATCTTCTGTTGGATCTCTTCGAGGTCGACGTTGAGGTTGGTCAGTACGGCGGCCGCCACCCCCTCGCCCTCGCGGATCAGCCCCAGTAGAATGTGCTCGGTGCCGACGTACTCGTGGTGCAGCCGCGCGGCTTCTTCCCGCGCCATCTGCAGGACTTTCCGCACACGATCCGTGAAGTTGTAGCCGTTCATCGCCGTTCCTGCCTCAAGTGGTCTCCGCGCCGAGCAGACGCCGCACACACGACGCCCGCGAAGCGCGCTCTTCCGTATCGCTCAGCGGCCGGCCCTCCAGCGCCGCCAGATGAGCGGGTTGCGTATGAATGAGGAGCTTGTTGAGAGTGTATACACTCAGCCCGGTGATCAGATTCAGCCCGACGCCGAGTCGCACGCCGCTCAACAGATTCATCGTCTCCTCGAACGACAACGACCGCGCGTAGCGCAGCAACCCGTACGCCCGCCACACCTTGTCGTCCACCGTCCCAGCCGCCGTCTTGAGGAGCACGTCCCGTGCCTGTTCTTCGTATTCGATCACCTGCCGCACAATGCGACCGAGATGATCGAGCAGCTCCCCTTCGGCCTTGCCGAGTGTCGTCTGATTGGACAATTGAAAGAAATTTCCGACGACTTCGCTGCCCTCCCCGTAGAGCCCCCGAAAGGTGAGGCCTACCTGAGTCAGCCCTTGCAACACCTTCCCGATTTCCTTCGTTAACACCAAGCCGGGCAAGTGGATAAGCACGCTCGCCCGCAATCCCGTTCCGGCGTTGGTCGGGCACGAGGTAAGATAGCCAAACTCCGGGTGGAACGCGAACGGAAGCAATTGTCCCAGCTCCGTATCTACCGATTCCAGCGCGGTATACGCGTCCTCGAGTGCGAAGCCCGACACCATCGCCTGCAACCGCAGGTGATCCTCTTCATTTACCATGACGCCGGCGGGGGAGTCGATCAACACCGCGGAGGCTTTGCGCGCCTCCGACGGCTCTCGATCGAGCGCGGCCAGCTCCTTGGAAACAAGGTGGCGCTCGTGCAACAGCTGCCGGTCGAGCCGCGTCAGCTCGTCGAGCCGCAGCAGCTGGGCGCCGCGCAGCTCCCCGCACTCGGCGGCGGCATCGCTGACGCGCGCCAGCACCGCGGCGCGATCGGCGTCGGTGGCCCGCAGGCTGAACGGATGGCCCACCACGTTGCGCGCCAGCCGGATCCGGGTCGACAGGACGATGTGGGGATTCGGTCCCGATGCGTCGAGCCAGGCGACGCCGCCGTCGGGGAGCAGCGACAGATCGATCATTCGAGCACCCGGATCTGATCGCGCAGCTCGGCGGCGAGCTCGAAGTTTTCACTCTCGACGGCGCGCCGCAGCTGATCGCGCAGGTCGAGCAGCTGGCTGGCGGCGTTCGCCTCGCCGGCGGCGCCCGGGGGCAGGTAGCGCTCGCCCACATGCTGGCTCGAGCCGTGCAGGCGCCGCAGCAGATCGCGCAGGTGGTCGCCGAACGCCTGGTAGCAATCGGCGCAGCCGAGCCGTCCGGTGTCGCGGAAATCGCGCAGCGTCGCCCCGCAAGCCGGGCAGCGCAGCGTGTCGGCGGGGACCGGGAGCGTGGTGCTCTTTTCCATGGCCGACAGGAATTTGCCCAGCGGCGTCTTCAGCACCGTCGTCCCGGTCTCGATCCCCTTCTCCTGGGCGCATTGCTCGCACAGGTGGAGCGTGACCTTCGTGTCGTGCTCCACCTGGGTCAGGTTGATGACCGCGTCGCGTTCCTTGCAGTTGTCGCAGCGCATCAGGGTATCGCGTCCACCGAACGAACCGTCACCAGCCGTCCGTCCTCCAGCCAGAGAATCCGATCCGCCTGCGCAGCCAGCTGGCGATTGTGCGTGACGATCACCACCGCCGTTTCCAGTTCGCGCGCCAGGCGGAACAACAACTCGTGCAGCCGCTCGCTCGACGCGTGATCGAGATTGCCCGAAGGCTCGTCGGCGAGCACCGCGTTGGGATCGTGCACCAGCGCCCGCGCCACCGCGCAGCGTTGCTGCTCTCCCCCCGACAACTCCCCCGGCCGGTGCGTCATGCGCCCGGCCAGGCCGACCGCGGACAGGCGCTCCTCTGCCCGCGAGCGCGCCTCGCGCTCCCCTACCCCCGCGATCAAGAGCGGCATCATCACGTTCTCCAACGCCGAGAACTCGCGCAAGAGATGGTGGAACTGAAAGACAAATCCGAGCTTACGGTTGCGCAGCTCGGCCGTCCCTTCGGGCCCGAGGTCGGCATAACGCGACCCCTCGAGCCACACGTCCCCCGCCGTGGGCCGGTCCAGCGCCCCGAGCAGGTGCAGCAGCGTGCTCTTCCCCGCCCCCGAGGACCCCACGATTGCCACGAGCTCCCCGCGGTGCACTTCGAGATCGACGCCGCGCAGCACTTCGAGCGGCCGCCCGTCCCCACTCGCGTAGACCTTGCGCAGTCCGCGCGCCTCCAGCAGCGCGTTCATTCGGACCGGATCGCCGTCACGGGGTCGAGACGTGACGCCTGCAGGGACGGGTAGAGCGGCGACAACGTCGCGATGACGAGGCTGGCGATCACGACGAGGACGGCGTCCTCGGGCTGGGTATGGACCGGCAGGTGATCGATGAAGTAGATGGATGGGTCGATGTGGATCAGCTGGCCCCCGTTGATCACCCCGCCGATCACGAGACCGAGGATGGCTCCGATCACCGTGCCCACGAGACCGATCAGCACGCCCTGGAGCAAAAAGACGCGGCGCACCGATCCGCGGTGCAGTCCCATGGCCAGCAGGATGCCGATCTCGCGCGTCTTGTCGCGCACCGCCATCGTGAGCATGCCGACGACGTTGAATGCCGCGACGATGCAGATCAAAAAGACGATGAGCCCCATCGCGAGCTTCTCGAGCTTCAACGCCGAGAAGAGCGACGCGTTCTGAGACTGCCAGTCGACGACGCGATGGGGATATCCGAGTCGATTCTCCAGGTCGGTGGCGAACGCTTCGGCCTTCCACGGATCGGCGAGGCGAACCTCGAGCCCCGTCACCGCCGTATCGAGCGCGGCAAAGCGCTGCGCCACGCTGCGCTCGAGCACGACGTAGGTGTTGTCGTACTCGAACATTCCCGTGTCGAAGAGTCCCGTCACCTCGAACCGGTGGTACCGCGGGATGTAGGCGCCGGTGCTGGCGTTGAATTTCGTTCCGGCGAACGCGACCAGGGTGACCACGTCCCCCGGATACGCCGACAACTTGGCGGCGAGGCGGGTGCCGAGGGCGATACCCGCTTCGACGTCCGGACGCGTCGTGCGGAAGTGGAGATCGCCGCGTGTGAAGTGTCCGGCGAGCGTCGTGACCGCCCGCTTGCCCGTGTCGGGATCGATTCCGAACACGACGACCCCCTCGGCGTAGTCGTGGCCGGCCGAGATCCCCCCCTGGGTGATCACGAACGGCGCCGCGGCGGAGACGCCCGGGACACGGCGCACGCGCGCGAGCACGGCGCGCCAGTCGTCGAGCCGCAGCCCTTCGCCGTAGGTGAGGACCCGGATGTGCGGGCTCGCGACCAGGATCTTGTCGCGCAGATCGGCCTGCAGCCCGTTCATCACGCCGAGCACGCCGACCAGCGCCGCGACGCCGACCGTCACCCCGAGCACCGCGATCACCGTGATGAATGAGACGAGACGAGACAACCCGCGACTCTTGAGGTAGCGCAGGGCGATATGAGACTCGAGGCGGCTCGGCCACCGGGCCCCGAAGACGACGACCGCCAGCACGAGGAGGACCGCGAACGCGATGCCGTCGATCAGCCAGGGGTTCATTCGGGCCGCAGCATGGGGAAAAGAATCACGTCGCGGATCGACGGCTGGTCGGCGAGAATCATGAGCAGGCGGTCCACCCCCATCCCGACCCCGCCGGTAGGCGGCATGCCATACTCGAGTGCGCGCAGGAAATCCTCGTCGAGCGGCTGCGCCTCAGCGTCGCCGGCTGCCCGGAAGCGCGCCTGCTCCTCGAAGCGGCGGCGCTGCTCCTCCGGATCGTTCAGCTCGCTGAACGCGTTGGCGATCTCGCGCCCCAGCACGAACAGCTCCCAGCGCTCGACACGCGTGGGATCGTCGCGCTTGCGCTTGGCCAGCGGCGACAGCGCCACGGGATAGTCGAGCACGAACGTCGGCTGCATCAGCGTCGGCTCGGCGAACGTCTTGAAGACTTCGTCGAGCAGCTTGGCGCCGGAGAGGGAAGCGCCGTCCACCTGCCCGCGCCGCAACGCCGCCCGCAGCTCCGCATCCCCGGCCGTTGTAAGATCGACCCCCGCCGTTTCCTTGATCAACGTAAAGAAGTCCTTGCGGGCGAAGGGCCGCTCGAAGGAGAGTCGCGTGCCGTGACGCTCGAGCAGCGGCGCGCCGGCGAGCTCGGTGACGAGCCCCGCCACCAGCGCTTCAGTGCCGTCGGCCATGTCGCGATAATCGGCGTATGCCTCGTACCACTCCGCCATGGTGAACTCGGGGTTATGCCAGCGGTCGAGTCCCTCGTTGCGGAAGTCGTGACTGATCTCGTACACCCGCTCCAGCCCACCCACGATGCACCGCTTCAGATACAGCTCGTCGGCGATGCGCAGATAGAACGTCGCATCCAGCGCCTCATATCGCGTCGTGAACGGTCGCGCCGCCGCACCACCATACAGCGGTTGCAGCACCGGCGTTTCCACCTCCAGATACCCCCGCGCGTCGAGGAAGCGCCGGATGTAGCTCACGGCGCGGGCGCGGAGTTGGAACACGGCGCGCACATCGGGATGGACCGCCAGGTCGGCATAGCGCTGCCGGAACCGTACTTCCGGATCGGTGAGGGCGCCGTGACGCACGCCCTGCTCGTCTTCCTTGCCGCGCGGGAGGGGGCGCAGCGCCTTGGTGAGCAGCGTCACCCGGTCGACGCGGACAGTGATCTCACCGGTGCGCGTCTTGAACAGCGGCCCCTCGACCCCGACGATGTCGTCCTGGTCGAGCAGGCCGACGACATCGAACTGCTCGGCGCCGAGCTGGTCGCGCTTGAAGTAGACCTGGATGCGCCCGGTGTGGTCCTCGAGGTGGGCGAAAACGGTCTTGCCGTGGGAGCGCGCCGGACCGAGCCGGCCGGCGATCCGGTGTACCGACTCGTCGCCTTCACGGAAGCCGTCCACCGCCTGTCGCGCCGTGCCGCTGCGCTCGAAGCGGTAGGCAAACGGCGCGATGCCGCGCTTCACCAGCTCGGCGAGCTTGTCGCGCCGCGCCGCTTCGAACCCGCTCACGCGGCCTTGCTCCCGAACTGCTTCAGGTACGCCTCGATAAACGGATCGAGATCGCCGTCCATCACCTTCTGCACGTCTCCCACCTTGAGGCCGGTGCGATGGTCGTTCACCATCGTGTACGGCTGGAAGACGTAGGAGCGAATCTGGTTTCCCCAGGAAATGTCCGTCTTCTGCTTGTCGTGCTCGGCCTTCTTCGCTTCGCGCTCGGCGACGGCGCGCTCGTACAACCGCGCCTTGAGCATCTTCATCGCGGTCGCCTTGTTCTTGAACTGGCTGCGCTCGTTCTGGCACTGGGTGACGATGCCCGTGGGAAGATGCGTGATGCGCACCGCGGACGAGGTCTTGTTGACGTGCTGCCCGCCCTTCCCCGAAGCGCGATAGACGTCGATACGCAGGTCTTCTTCCTTGATGTCGATCTCGATGTCTTCGTCGACGACGGGATAGACGAAGACCGACGCGAACGACGTGTGGCGCCGCGACTGTGCGTCGAAGGGAGAGATGCGCACCAGGCGGTGCACCCCGATCTCCGCGCGCAACAGCCCATACGCGTACGTCCCGCGGATCTCGATCTCCGCCCGCTTGATGCCGGCCTCCTCCCCCGGCTCGAGGTCGAGCACCTCCACCGCAAACCCGCGCCGCTCGGCCCAGCGGGTGTACATGCGGACGAGCATTTCGGCCCAGTCCTGCGACTCGGTGCCGCCCGCGCCCGGATGGATGTGGAGCAGCGCATCGCGCCCGTCGTCGGGCCCCTGCAGCATGTTGCGCAGCTCGAGCGCCTCGAGCTCGGCCGAGATCTTCGCCGCCTCGTCATCGAGCCCGCGCTGCATCCCGAGGTCGACGTGCGTCTCGGCATCGAGCAGCTCCGCGAGCTCGCGCGCCTCGTCCACCCGCTTCTTCAGCGCCTGGTAGGGCTCGATCCAGCGCTTCAGCCCCTTGACCTCCTCGACGACTTTCTTGGCCCGCTCCTGGTCGCTCCAGACACTGCCGTCCGCCATGACCTGCTCCAGCTCGGCGAGCCGGGCCGTCTTGGCTTCGACGTCAAAGAAAGCTCCGCAGCTCTTCCAGCCGGCGGGCGAATTCGATGAAGCGGTCGGAGAGCGCCACAGGTCCATCCCTTGTGCACGGGCGGTTACGATACGAGCCGCCCACCGGGGTCGGTGAGCGGCTCTAACATATGGGAAATCTAGGGGGTTAGCCCGGCTTTTAGAAGAGCTTCTTGCCGCCGGCGAGGATCTCGTTGAGCGCGTCGGTCCAGAATGGCGTCGCATCCGCCATCTCCTTCCCCACCTGTTCGACGTACTCGAGCCAACTTTTCTCGATCTCGTCGCGGAACAGCTGCGGCAGCGTCCCGTCGCGAATTCCCTGCTGCCGCTTTTCGGGATGGTAGACGAGCATGTCGGAGATCAGCGCGCGCGCCAGGCGCCGCGCCTTCTGACGCGGGTCCTGCACCAGGAACGGATTCACCGGACGCAGCGGCCCTGTCTTGCGTGGCTCTGGCGCGACCGGGGCGGGGGCGGGTGTGCGCATGGCGCCCAGGCCGGCGGCGGCGGGCGGCGGCCCGGGCGGAACCGGGAGCGGCGGCGGTGCCGGCGGCTGCGGCGAGCGGAGCGGCGCCAGGCTCGGCTCGGTGATCGCCGCTTGCGACGCCCGCAGCCCCGCGACCGACGGCAAGTGGGGCGGTTGCGGCGGCTGCGGAGCGGGCGCGGCGGGCGGAGGCGGGGCCACCGGAGCCCTCACCGGGGGAGCGGGCGCGATGGGCGCCGTCAGCGGCGGCGCCGCGACCGGCGGCCGCGTCACCGGCGGAGCGACCGGCATGAACGGACGCGCCGGCATCACCGGCGGCGCCACGGGCGCTGCCGGAGGTGCGGCGGGAGGCGCCAGCTGGGCCGCAATCGGAGCGCCAATTGGACCGGACGGACGCGCGATCGGTCCCGAAGGCCGCGGCTGCGCTACCGGAAGCGGCGGGGGAAGCGGAGGCGGCGGCGGCGGGGGCAGGGACGGTGCGGCACGTGGTTGTGGCGGCGGTGGCATCGGTGCCGGTGGCGTGGCGGCGGGTGTGAAGATCGCAGCGGCCGATCCCGAGACGCGGGGCGCATGCGTCGCGGCGGGAGCGGGGGCGGTTGCGATCACCGGGCTCGCGCCTCGTCCCGAGTCAGCGTGAACGGCGAAAACGTTGCCGCACACCGCACAACGCGCCCGGATC
>Ga0126383_10001156_pt1 | contig 16161 bp, 7 predicted proteins | sample PanSoiMetPlot_35_FD_96882 | JGI IMG/M metagenome (GOLD analysis project Ga0126383, IMG submission 96882) | Tropical forest soil microbial communities from Panama - MetaG Plot_35 | ecosystem: Environmental > Terrestrial > Soil > Tropical forest > Bulk soil | place: Panama | collected 2016-02-17
ACCGCTTTGCTGTTCGCCGCTCCAGGCAATTTGGCAATCACGTTCTCGACCGTACCCGCACGAAACTCGCCTTTCCACACTGGGTTAACGGCAGTTGTCCTTTGCACCTGCGGAGTCAATCCCTGCGCGGTCAATTCCTGGAGGAGGTAGTCACGCACCTGGGCGTGCGCTGGTGATCCGATCGGATGGGGTTCTTCGCTAATCTCCGCCAGTTGCTTCAACGCCCGCGCCGCTGAGAACTCAAGCGCAGGCGCATTGGCGGGCGCCACCGCCGGCGGATGCTGGCGATAAATAGCCAGAAATGAAAAACCAGCAATCGATAGACCTATCGCGATTCGCATCAGCATCCCGGATACTGATGAAATCTCGAGAGTTGGAGCACTTGGTGCAACCTGAGCGTAGCCTGGCCTCGTCATCTTTTCTCTTTCGCGATTTTCTGAAGTCAACTTGTCGAGTTTAGGATTAAGGTCGGATGAGACGAGGGAGCCTGCGGCTCAAACCATGGCTCAGCAGGATCTGTTCAATCAGAGGAATTGACGCTTTTTAGACGCGACTTTTCGATCACGATACTACCCTGATAACTGATGGCCTTGAGCAGGACCATCGCCCGGTCGGCCCCATTCATTTCACGCTCGAAGATGCCAATCAGACCCTTGAGCGGACCATCCATGATCATCACGTCTTCGCCGCTCTTGAGTCCGTGCCCAAGTTCGATAAATCCATCCTGGCGGATCTGTGATTTGATGAAGGCAATGATCTCGTCGTCCACCGGAGCGGGAGAAAGACCGAAACTGACTACCCGATGAACGCCTCGCGTGAAACAAACCTTGGACAACAAACGGACGTCAAACCGCGCAAAAATGTAACGCGGAAACAAAGGTTTGCTTTCATAGATGGCTGCTCCCGTGAAAGGGTTGAGGCGACACTTTCTAATCTTCGGATCAAACGTCTCAACCTGCCAGGCCCTCAAGTTATATGCGGCCCGGGTTTCCTCTCTCGGATGAGTGTGGACTGCATACCAGTTAAGATTGTCACTTACTGGCTCATCGTCGGCACCATAATGCATATCGTTCTCCGCGCAGGTGATTTGGCAATTGAGAGATCTCGACAAGATGAGCGGAAACTACGAGCCGGCTGCCTGAGTGGAAAGCAACTCCGGCTGCGCCTGCGCCTCGCGGTTCTCACGCAACTTGGCAACTACGGAATCCCATAACATCCGTCGCGACTTCAAAGCGAGCGCCGCAACGGCAGCGCTTTCGGCCCACTTATCGTCATCGTTCTCGCACAGGTTCGTGAGCATTTTTTTGGCCAGTTCGGAGTGTTCCTCGCCGTCGAGTTGTATGTGACGCTCGAGATAGTAGACGAACAGATCGAGCGAGCGATCTCGATTCGCCAACCCTCTGACCAACTCCATAAACATCGAGGGAATAATGTCTTCGCGGCCAAGTGCGAAAGCTGCCGCGATGGCGTGCGACTTGCCCAGTTGCACCACGTCCATAGTTGCCAGGACAAAATCGTGGGCGCCGCGCGGCGCCCCTGCGTCCTCGAGCGCGATGTGCACCAGGTGACCGGCGCGAATTCCCTCGATGAAGCGATTGATTGGTTTCACGTCCGCGCCGACTTGGGCCATCGCCCGCAGGTATAGTTCAAAATGCGACAGGCACTCGCCATCGGGCGTCAGGTCGCTCTCTTCACCAAGCACGATCTCATTAACCAAACGGCGGGTGGCTGGATCGCCGCGAGGCACCCAGAGGTTTCCGATACAGGTAACCGCGCCCTGCAAGGCCTTCAACAGACACATGAAATCCCACACGGCAAAAACGTGCGATTCCATCAACACCCGCACGTCAGCAACTGTCCTGATCGCGGTGTACACTTCGTGCGTTTGTAATGCCGCCCGATGAACCTCGGTCTCAGCCAAAGCCTGATGATATGAACTCGTCATTTTGCCCTCATTAAAAGCAATCTTACGGCGCACCGTTGAAAGCATGCCCGTAGACCGCGTCCGAAGAGACTTGCCAAAGTTAGTTAGTTACTGGGAGGTCGAGTCTAATGCGCGCTATTGCAGAGAGAACCAGTTAGCCGGCGTTGGTCGATGCCGCCGCTAGCGTCAGTGCAACTTGAAATTACCGCTTGCCAGCCAGAGATCGGAGCGAGTGGTCCAGGTCAGTTTCGCAGGACACCGCTTGAAGCGCTCTATTGGCTTAACGGTGATCGGGACCTTCGGTTCTCGGTCATGCTGGGTTCGGCCACCGGTCTCCTGGGCTTGCGCCCTTCTAGAAGTTCAACCGGATCGAAGCCTGCACTCGGCGATTGCCGGCGGCGGCGCTGCCGGTGCCGGCAAATCCGCCACTAAATGATGAAACCGACTCGCCGAAGAAAGGTGAACTCAAATTACCAACCGGCGGTCCCAGGTTTGTATGGTTAAAGAGGTTTTGAATGCTTACGGAAAAAGTCAGCCCGTAGGGCCTTTCCGGCGTTCGACCGCCGCCCCCGCCCGATGGTCGGGCCGGCGCGCCACCTGCCTGGGCGGAATTGCCGGATGGAGGCTTGGTTGCCACATGGGGCAGCGATCCGAATCTAAACTGCCGGCTGAGCCGCACACTCACGGCAAAGAACCCGGGTGCGTGTCCAAGGTTGCGCGCAATCACGGCTTGTCCGGGGAGAGGGTTGAGATCGAAGTCGCCGAAAGCGGTTCTCCGCAAATCCACCAATTTGGTATTCACCGTGGCGTAGGCCGGGCGATCAGTAAACAGACCGTCTCCGTTGTTATCACGTCCGGTCGTGATGTTGAAAGGCCGCCCTGAGTTGGCCACCACAATCGGGCTCAAGACCATTTTGAGCCTGGGAATATTAAGCGTGCCGGTCAGGCTAAAGCGGTGCCGGACTTCGAATGCGGCCGGACCGTATTCACTGGTCGTGTCGTACGTGTTGCTCGGAAAGGTAAAAGGACTGTTCGTACTATTGTCGGCCTTCAGGAAAGTGTAGATGGCCGAGAAGGTGAAGGTGCGCAGCAAACGATTTTGAAGTCCGACCTGCCATTGCTGCACGGCCTGTGTGCCATTGGATTCAAAGATGTAGATTGGGCCTACGTTACCAAACGGAAATACTCCACTATCCGGCAAGGCCGGCACAAACGTTCCCGGCAGCGGAGTGTTGAGGTTGATCGAGCCCAGACTGTGCCGCGTGAGACTTAAAATGTAACCAGTGGAAGCGACGAATTTGTGCGGGAGTTGCCGTTCAATTTGCAGCCCTGCGGTGAATGAGCGCGGAGTCTCGACGTCGTTAGGAATGAGTCTCGTATTCTTCCGTTCCGAGTCGGCCACGGACTCCAACGACGGTACGTTTGAAACTCCGTCAAGCGTAAAGACGACGGGGCTCAGCACCGCCGGATCGGTGGCGATAAAACTCAACTCGCCGTTAACCCCGAAGTGTCGGGCCTCTAACGTCAGGGCTTCGTTGAAACGGTCATAGAAAACACCAAAGCCGCCGCGAATCACCGTCTTGGGCTGACGTTTAGCGTTAGCATCAGGCGACCAGGCAAAGAAGAGACGCGGCGCGAAGTTGAAAGGGCTATGAATGTTGGTCTGGTTCTCGTAGCGCAGTCCGAAGGTGACCATAAAATTTGGCCGCCAACGCCACTCATCCTGCACGAAACCCGAGATATCAAACTGACGCACTGAAGCTTTCGGATTACCACCGTTAATTGTGAACTGAGATGCGCCGCCGCCGAGGGCACTTACTTGCGGCGGGGTGAAACCCTGGCTTTGCAAAAGTATCGTGCGCCGGTAGCGCTCGATACTGGTGATCGGTGTAACGGGACCCAGGACTGGATTGCCGCTGTCATCTCTGACAATCAAGTTATGCGAATCAAATAGAATCAACGGCGCCCGCCCCCCGGAAAAGATGAACGTGCCACCAAAGTTGTTCTGGAAAACGCTTTTCAGACGGACGCCACGCAGCCGCCCGCCAAATCTGAGGGAATGATTGTTGGCCAGGATGGTAGTGGTGATATTGGTGACTTCAAACCGCGTATCATCCAAAGTCTGTCCGATCTGTGCTCCACCATTGATGAATGAGTCCTGCACTTCCACGGCAGGCGCGGTATCGTCACCCTGCAGCGCTCTGCGTGTGTGCAGGAATTGAAAACGCAGTTCATTCACTGTGGAGCGGTTCAGCACGGCCGTCTCGGTCACTTGGATAGTGTGCTGCGTGCGCTCAGTTGCATAGGACCGTGACGGCAGAGAAAACCCGCCGACGCCGACGTTCTCACTAGTTGTGCGAAGAAAGGCATAGCGCGCAACTAACGTATTGTTTTGATTTAGCTGACGATCAAAACGGGGACTGATGGTTGTGTTGCGGCTCGGCACAAGGACCGGCAAGATGAATGAGGTGGGATTGAAAGTAATCGGATCCAGGACGGTCGCATTAACGATGTCGTTGTCATCCGTTTCGGTCCGCTCAACATCGATAAAGTAGGAATCGCGCTTCGGTTTTATTGAGCCGCTGATGTTCCCGCCAAACTGTCGCAATTGAAAAGGCTCCCGGTGGGGGGCAAAAGGATTGCGGGCGTTCAGGCTTTCATCCATAAAAGACCCATAAGCACTTGCATGGAACTTCTCAGTACCGGGTCGAGTGATGATTTGGATACTGCCAAAACTTGGCTGGTCCCGCTCAACCGCCATCGGGTTGTCGTTCAGACGAATCTCTCGAATCGATCCCCTTGGGGGAGTGCGCCCCAATTCGAAACCGTCAATTAGCAACTGACCTCCATTGGGGCCTATCGCCGGGCCGGCCAGTGCTTGCAGGGCGGCGGTGAGTTCGTCCGGATCGTCCGGCAACGCTTCGATATCCTGGCCGCGCAACACCAGGGTGTCCGATCGATCATGATCCTCCAAAGTCACAGGAGTCTTGCTACTATCAATCGTCACGTCCTGTTTTTGACCGGCTACCGTCAACTGAATGTCCAGCACATTGCCGGAACCTACGGCGACTGTGACTGCGGGATTTTCATAAGCAGCGAATCCTGACGCCTCAGCCCGGACGGTGTATTGCCCGGGCGGCAGATCTGCAAATGCATAAGTCCCGTCTTTGCCGGTGGTCGCGGTCCGGGCAGTACCGGTGCCCGGCTCAACGGACGTGACCGTAGCACCTACGATGAGCCCGCCCAATTGATCCGTGATCTGCCCTCGCAGCCTCCCTTTCGGCTGTTGGGCCACAGTCGTGCAGACAGACAGGGTTACCAACGCGAGGATGGAACTCAACCTGAATATGGTTCGTTTCCAGCGCATATTGATTGCCTTTCAAAGTTGGCGAAGTTCACACAAAACACTATTCGACCGTGGGCGCGAGTCTCGTGAACGCTTTGAGGTTTGCAGCTGAAAGTTGAAGTGAAGTAAGACCTTCGCATGTTCTTTCTACAACTTTCTCCGGGCGCTGGGCTGTAGTTAGGGGAGAAACATGTCGCACACACGACGGATACAATCACCGCCGCCAGAATGTGGCGCTTACTCTAGCATGGCCAAGATTCATTGACCAGCTGAATTTTTGCAACCTGCTTACCACAGGTCTTTTTGGTAGCGGAGCAATCGATATTGCATTACGAACGCAAAAATCTGCGGTATGACTTAAACGGGAGTCGCGAAGCTGAACCGGCGGTAGCTTCCCGACTCATTTGTGGGATGGGAATCAAGGAATATAACGGGTCCGCGAACGGACGGCTGACGCTGGTAGTGCAGCAGCCCCTTGTGGGCTTATCAGTCGTCCGCAACGCGAAACGCCAGGACATTCGTTTTGCAAACTTGGCGCTGAACGGCTGGGCCACTTGGACTTCGTCGCTGGCGGACGGAGTCAAGAAAGAGTTTTGAGCCCAGGATCCTGGTGGCCGCTGCTAATCCCTGATCTGGTCCAGGGCCGCACGGGCATAGAATCGCACTTGCTGGGATTCATCGTTCAAAGCGCTATTCAAAGCCTGGCGAGCACGATTGTCCCTTTGCTGTCCGAGTGAGGCCGCCGCATACATGCGCACCTGAGGATTCTCATCCTTCAAGGCGTCAATAAGCGGGAGGACCGTGCGGCTGTCTCTTAACTGGCCCAGCGACGCAGCGGCAAAGGCGCGGGTTCGAGGAGATGAATCTTTCAAAACCCCAATCAGCGGTTCGACCGCCCGGCTATCTCTTAACTCGCCCAATGAGCTGGCCGCAAACCAGCGCACCGCAGGCTGCGCATCGTTCAAGGCGGCAATCAAGGGTTCAGTAACACTCTTATCCCGCTGCTGTCCCAGGGCTGCAGCCGAGTAGGCGCGCACTTGCCACGTCTCATCCTTCAAAGCGGCGATCAGCGGTTGAAGTGCGCGATGGTCTTTAATCTGGGCCAGCGCCCAGGCAGCATTCTTCTTCATCCGCCAGCGACTGTCTTTAAGCGCCGCGATCAGCGGCTCGACCGATGGTTGGCCCAGGGCCACCAGGGTCTGCACCGCGGCTTCACCCGGAGACGGTTCTTTCAGCCCTGCAAATTCAGGTTCCTGATTTACTTCGGCCCGGTATTCCCGGTAGCAGACTTGTTGCGGATCGACACGAGTACCGTCGTCCATTAAATTGACGAGCGCGGGGATTGCGGGCGCCGCCCGGTCGCCCAATTTACCCAGCGCACATGCTGCTGCCGCTCTCTTCACCGGATCGGCAGAAGACAGTTCCTGGATTTTCTCCGTCACGTCAGCGGGAGCGGTTTGCGGCGCGCTCCCTTTTTGAGGTTGCGACTGCGCACGCGCCAACGCTAAGCCGACCAAAGCCGACACTACGACAAGGACCAAGCCCACTCCATATTTTCTCATTTCTCTACTCCTCCTTTAGTTTGTGCGCAGGTGCTCCTTGCTTCATCGCCTGAGATAGTCGCAGGATTATCCTTTGACCACTCCTGACGAGAATTCCCTGAGCATAAACTTCCCATTGCTTGCCACGCGGGGGATTAGGCACTAGTTGTCTTTGATGCCGAAGAATTAAAAAAGGAAACGATCATTTTGAAAAGAGGGTTGCCCGCCCATCCCGACCGACTTGTGTTTGCCGCCATGTCCATTCTCAACCGGGACGTCGAGCAAACGACATTCAGGATGCGTCGTCATTGTCGTCAATACCACCTCAAAATTGGAGAGCATTCCGGCGATCATCTTACCATCAAACAGATCACTCCGGTACTTTAATGAGGCGGTCAGTCCTGCTTCCGTTTCAGTAATTGAGAAGTAGAGATCTGACTGAGTTGTCTCTTTGAAAATGTCCAGCGCACTCAGCGTTACATCGGTCAGCTTAAACTGAGACGTGGGAGCGTTTTGCAGCACGAAAACGGCGTGAAATAAGTCCGTTTGAGCGGTCTCTCGCTTCAATTGCAAGGCACTGATTAGTTTCTCCAGAGGTACTTCCTGATGAGCATAGGCGCCGAGCGCGACCTGCCGGACGCGCGACAACAACTCTTGCAAAGTTGGATTGCCTGCCAAATTTGTGTATAGCGGCAGGGTGTTAATAAAGAATCCAATCAAACCTTCCACCTCCGGGCGGTTCCGGTTCGCGACCGGCGTCCCAACCACGACTTCCTCCTGACCTGAGTAGCGATATAGCAGAACCTTGAAGGCCGCTAACAGCGTCATGAAAAGTGTGACCCCTTCGCGACGGCTGAGCGTCCGCAGCGAGTCGGTAAGCGAAGCGGTAAGTTTGATGTGTTCGGTTTCGCCGTGGTCGCCTGGCGCCGCCGTGTGGTGACGACTCGCCAGCTCGAGCGTTGTGGGTACATCTGTTAGTTGCTGCTTCCAATAGGCGAGCTGATTCTCCAGCACGTCGCCGCGTAAGTGCTCACGCTGCCACCAGGCATAGTCGGCATACTGCACCGGCAACTCCGCCAGCGGCGAAGTCAGTCCCTGGCAATGAGCTTCATAAAGATCGGCCACCTCGCGGGTGAGCACTCCCAAAGACCAGCCGTCAGTGATGATGTGATGTATCGTAAAGAGTAACAGGTGCTCTTCGTCGTCGAGCTGCAACAGGGTCGCACGCCACAGTGGCCCGTGCTCGAGATCAAACGGCTGCCTTGCCTCCTCAATGGCCAGGTGCCGCGCCTCTGTCTCGCGCTCGTGGAGCGGCCCGCGCAGATGACGCTTCAGCAGTTGGACATTTGAGCCTTCGGAGATGAACTGTCGAGGACTGCCACCCACGGTCCTAAACGTCGTCCGTAAGGACTCATGACGCCGGACGACCTCGGCCAGACACCATTCGAGCGCGGCGCTGTTCAGCGATCCTTTCAGACGCAAAGCCAGAGGAATATTGTACAGTGAACTGTTGGGCTCCAGTCGATGGATCAACCATAAGCGTTCCTGCCCAAAAGACAGGGGGAAATCTCCACCACGGGCAATGCGGCGAATCGGTGGGGCAGCAGCATCCGTAGTCGCCATTGCCTGCTCCACCACCATTGTTAGTTCGGCCAAAGTGGGCGCATCAAACAAGGCCCTGATGGGCAAGTCCACTTGAAATGCTTCACGCACGCGTGAGAAGACGCGAGTTGCGAGCAGCGAGTGTCCGCCCAACTCGAGAAAATTATCCTGCAGGCCAACTGCATCGATTCCCAAAACGTCAGCCCAGATTGAAGCCAGCACTTCGGCCACCGGATTTGGAAATGAACGGGAGACTTCGATCGTCCTTCCCTGGGCCATCTCCATCTGCGAGAGCGCCTTCCGATCCACTTTGCCATTAGGCGTCAAGGGTAACTTCTCAAGGAAGAAGTAAGCCGTCGGGATCATGTACCTGGGCAATTTAGTCTGTAGGATTTGGCGAAGTTCGGCAGCGTTCACCGGATGCTCCTGGTCCGCCACCAGGTAGGCGACCAACTGCTGATTGCCGGGCATATCTTCGCGGGCCATTACCACGCATTGCAGGACCCCAGGATGTCCGCCGAGGGCGTTCTCAATTTCACCGACTTCGATGCGGTAACCCCGCACCTTGACCTGATGATCGACACGGCGGAGAAATTCGATCCGGCCGTCGGGAAGATAGCGCGCCAGGTCTCCCGTTCGATACAGTCTGGCTCCCGGCTCCGGGCTGAATGGATTGGGAATGAAGCGCTCTGCGGTAATCCCAGGACGCCGCAGATAGCCGCGCGCCAACCCGACTCCTCCAATTAATAACTCGCCGGCGATGCCGACCGGCACGGGTTGCAGCTGTTCGTCGACCAGATAGATCTGTGTATTTCCAATGGGCCTCCCGATCGAAGCTTTGGGCGTTTCGGCAAAACACTCGCCGATAGTCGCACACACGGTTGTCTCTGTCGGCCCATAGGCGTTATAGAAATTTCGCCCCGGAGCCCAACGCGTAACCAGTTCTTTGGGGCAGCTTTCTCCGGCAGCGATGAGCGCCTCAAGTTCCGGCAGTTCCTCCGGCGACGATACGGCCAGCACCGATGGCGGCAAAGTAACACAGCTAATCCGTTGAGCACGCAACCACGCTGTGAGATCGGATCCGGCGAGCAACGTCTCCGCGTCGGCCAGATAAAGCGTCGCCCCGGCAACCCAGGTCAAAGCAATTTCAGAGATCGAAGCGTCGAAGCTCAACGAAGCGAACTGCAACACGCGCATGTCTGCCCTTATTCTAAAGTCCCTGATCTGCGCCATGGCCATGTTGCATAAGCCGCGATGGGCCACGATTACGCCTTTGGGTTGACCGGTGGAACCAGAAGTATAAATAACGTAGGCGGCATTCTCCGGCGCCACCACGGCCGTGAGATCGTCCCCGGTCTCTTGCGCAATCACCGGTCCTTCCGTATCCAGGCAAACCACTCGCGCTGCAGCAGCGGACAACGCCGGCAAGAGGCGGTTCTGAGTCAGCAGCACCGGGACCCGCGCGTCTTGCAACATGAAGGCGAGGCGGTCGGCCGGGTAAGTCGGATCGAGCGGCAGATAAGCCCCTCCGGCTTTGAGAATCCCCATCAGTCCAACCAGCATCTCGATCGAACGCTCGAGGCATAAGCCAACGGCCACCTCAGGTCCAACCCCTAGTCGACGGAGATAGTGCGCCACTTGATTCGCGCGCCGGTTAAGCTCAGCGTAACTTATCTGCTGATTCGCAAATACCAGCGCCAACGCTTCCGGCGTGCGCCGCACCTGAGCTTCGAACAAGTCGTGCAGGCAGCTCGTATCCGGGTATTTGATGGCGGTGTTATTCCAGATTCGTACGACCTGCTCTCTTTCAGCGCCGGTCAGTAGTGAGAGACGGCCAATGGGCGTGTCCGGCTGGGCCAAAGCCTTTTGGAGCAGACATTCAAAGTGGCCCAAGAATCGCTCGACACTCGCTCTGGTTAGCAAACGGGAATTGAATGTAGCCTGCCCCCGAAGCGTCGGTCCCTGACCGGCAAAGCGCAGGGTGAGATCGTTTCTCATCTCGAACGGCTCACCATGTATGTCCTCGAGTGCAATCATCACGTCGAAGAGCGGGCACCGGTTAGTGACGTGGCTCAGGCCAAGTTGCTGAATGAGATCCGTGAAATCATAGTTCTGCCTGCTGTAGGCCTCTAACAGTGTTGCGCGGACGTTCAATAACAACTGGCGAAAGGAAAGCTGATCGTTGACCTCATCGATGATGGGCAACGCCGGAGCCTGCCAGGGAGTGCTCTGCTGCTTCTTTCGCGGAGGGCTGCCAACCACGATCACCTGGTTCGCGGAATGCTTGTATAGGCAAACCTTCAGTCCGGCCGTCAGCGCCCCGTATAGCAAGAACGGAGAGTCGTTTGCCAAACGGGCCAACCGCTCTGTGGTCTCCGTGCTAAAGGCGATTTCTATCGACTCTTGATCGCATGCGTAGGCATTCGTCCGTTCGGCATCCAGCAGCAAATGGGAAGCTTCCGGATTTGGGGACAGCTTCGCAATCCAGTGCTGGCAGTCGTTGGGCAGCATCGCGCCAGTTGAGATTGAAGATTTCTCGGTACTCATGAGGTTGCGAATAAGCTAAAGCGAGTCAGGACCTTCCGTAAGTTGGAAATGCCGGTGTTCGAACTTGCGATGGCCTGGTTGGCGCGTCCTGCCAGGTCGATCAAACAAAGCGCTAAAAGACGAATTGATCCTGGGCATCGGTCGAATCGTCAGAATCAAAAATGACTTGCCGCCCACCGGAACAATCAACTGCAGAAGTGGGAATGAAGACGGGCTGGCTCGCCGAAGTTTGCGGGAGCATGAAGTCGGCCCTGCCGCAAAGACGCTCGCTCGCGCCGCCCAAATTCCGCCAGGCGGCAAGCAGTTTTTCCGATTCAAGAAACTGCGGAGAGTCAGCCGTCAGTCCCAAACCGAGGAGATGCTCGATCCACGGTTCCAGTCCCAGCGCATAAACGTAGACCCGCCTGGCGCCTACGGTGGTCAGAATCTCGAGGGCCCGGTCCGCATTGCTTCCGTGATAGCGGCGCGTCTGCTCGATCAGATGTTGGGGCTTGCGCGGAAACAATGGGCCGCAGCCCCATGACAAGGGAGCACCCACGCTCTCGGTGCCCAGAAAAACGGTGCCAATCGCTCCCAGAGACTGACGCAGGTTGACGTAGAGTTGTCGATCCAGACAGTCCGAATCAGCTCCAAGTAAGATCTGCTCTTTGCCCGCCCGGACGACGTAAGCAGTCTTGCCATGGGCCAGATCACCGTGCTCGCCCAGAAACGGAACCGAGACAATCTCCCCGTCAGGTAAAGCAATCGACTCGAGCGCCTCCAACTCACTCACCTGCGGGAATCCGAGCTTGCGAGTCATTAACTTTAGCGACATGTCGCCGTATAACAACCCGCTGCTTTTCGGGACCAGCAGATGTCCGATCCGATGCCTGAGCCTAAGTAATGTTTCCAGCGCGAAGTGATCCTGATGGCTGTGCGTGACCAGGACGAAATCAATCTTTCGCGGGAGATCCTGATAAGAGTATCGCGCCATTCCGCCTTGTGGCGGCGTTACCCCGATGAATGGATCGCTGAGGATGGTTGTTCCCTTCCATTCAATCAGAATACAGGCGTGTCCGAAATAACGAATGCGAATCCCCTCATCTCCCGTCATTTCGGCTGGCCGTTCCTCCGCTGCCGCCAACAACGAGGTAAGTTTTCCCTCATCGCGCTGTGAGATACCGAGCAGATCCTTAATATGGCCCAGGGGCTGCGGTCGACTGTCCAGCTTGAACAGTTCGTCAACCTGCGCGTCGTCAAACGATACCCGCCAATTGATATCGTCTGCTTTAAGCAGGCGCGGCGTGCTCATAAAGAACGGCCGCGCCGAATCGTGCGGCAACCGCCAAAGCCGCAGTGACTGCAGTTCTTTGTCGTAATACCGGCTCTCATACAACAGGCTTTCGAAGAACCGGACTATCGGATGGTTATAGTAATCGTAGGTCAGTTCAACATAGCCGCGCAGCGCGGCCGGAACCATTTGATAATACGGTTCCAGGCTCTGGCCCTGCGCCTCATCGGCCAGCCAGTTTTGAAAATCGGTGGCGGCCTTGGCGAGTTCAATATTTAGTTGTTGGCGCTCGCGCGTAGCCGCCAGCAGATCCTTAATCTCATCGGCCCGCTCCGCCGGTATATCGACAAACGGACCGCCGATGAGATCCGGGTCGCGCGAGGCCCGGACATGCGCGGGTGGATCCTCCAGATAAGACGACAACGCCAGCAATTGGAAATTGACCAGATGCAAACTGGCAGGCAGCGGCGAGATGAGTTGGGCCCAGGCCGACCACTGGTTGACTAACGGTTCGACCACGGTGGCCTCAGCCAGGCGATAACGCAGCTTTTCTCCCATTGATTAATACTCCCGCGCGGGTGCAGCCGCACTCATGAATTGACCCGTTGTCGTAGATTTCAAAGAGCCGGGGTATCAGCGAGTTACATTCAATCCGCGTCTTTCGCCGGATACTTAGAAGACATACCGAGGTGTGGCATCGTCCGGATCGTGCGCGTCTGGGCGCAGATTGATTAACGTGCCGGCCTGTGCCGCATCTACGAATAGCTCGTCGAGGCGGCGATCCGTGTGGGTTGTCAGTTTGATCAGCGTCGACTCAAGCTCGGCCAGCGCGGCCACAATCGTCTCACTCTCAAACCGGCGTTTGTCGTAGAGTAGCGAAAGGGTGAGGGGCGGTCCCGGCTCGGCTTCGAGCACCAAGGCATTGTGCATTCTCTCTACAAAATTCGGGTTGCGCACCTCAATGGCCTGGTTCTTTTTTCGTAAAGCAGAGTCAACATAGTAATTCGCGTAATTGACTGCGCTTTCAAAGAGCGGCTGGGCGCGAGGCACTTCGCTCCAACGCTGTACTTCCACCAGCGGACTGTACTCGAACTCGCGCATCTCCAGTTGTTGTTGTTGAATCCTTGCTAGCCATGACAGGACGGGTTCCCTGGGCAAGATCTGCACGCGCATCGGCAGCGTATTGAGGAACGGCCCAATCATCGACTCACTTCCCTTTAAGTCAATGGATCGTCCCGAGACTACGATGCCGAACACCACTTCAGACTGCGCACTTAAACCGGCCAGGATCAAAGCCCAGGCTCCCTGAATCAGCGTGCTGCCAGTCAACCGCAGCTGGCGTGCGGTTGCTTGCAAAGTGCCGGTTAGTTCCGGAGACAGGTGGACCTTCCGCACCTCGGTGAAGTCGCCGGCCCCAGCAGCGGAAGCCACGGGTGGTGGCGTGCCCAGAGGCGTCGCCCCGGCAAATCCTTTAAGCCGATCACGCCAGAACGTCTCGGCTTTGGCCAGATCCTGCGTCCGGAGCCATCTGATGTAATCGCGATAGGGGCGACGCGTTTCCAGATCTGCGTCCTGCGCCTGCCGAAATGCTTCGTAGAGCGCCAGCACTTCCTTATAAATCAGAGCCCGGGACCACCCGTCAATTAACAGGTGATGGTAGCTCCACACGAATTGATGAACCTGATCCTCGAGCCGAATGAGTGTCAGCCGCATCAACGGCGCTTGGGTAAGCTGGAGTGCCCGGCCCTGGGTTTCCTGCAAATAGATATTCAGTCGCTCTTCCTTTTCACCGGACGGGAACTCTCGCCAGTCATGCACCGCCAGCGGGAGCGTTACGTCTCGCCTGACAAGTTGCACCGGCCTGTCGGTGCCCTCCCAAAAGAAAGAGGTGCGCAACACCGGGTGTCGCTCAATCACTCGTTGCCAGGATCGCTTAAAGGACTCGAGGTCCAACTCACCGTGGATGGCAAAACTCAATTGCCGGAAATAGGCGTCGCCCTCCGGGTTGTATAGACTTTGAAAAAGCATCCCCTGCTGCATTGGTGAAAGGAGATAGATGTCTTCCAGATCATTGGCGTCAGCTCCCACCGGCGTGGTCCCGTTCATCCTCGCCAGGATTAGATCAAGTTCTTTCTGGCTTAACTCCGCATCAGGGAAATCTGACGGGGTATAAAACACTGCTTTGCTTGAACGGCATTCTGAGAGGAGCATCTGTAAAGCTGCCTGGAACTCGGAGCTTAACCTCTCGATAGTCTCTTGCCGGTAAAGGTTCTGACTATAGGTCCACAAAACTCGCAGTTGGCCTCCGGTTACGCTGGCGGTGACGCGCAGGTGGTGACTCAGGTGCCCGCGCAGACTTTGTGTTTCCGTGACAGCTTCCGGAGCAAGTGAGAAGAGCGACGTTTCAGTTAGCACCCGATCGAGCTGGCCCAAGTAGTTGAAGCTCACTTGCGGCTTGGGAAAGGCCTGCAGTCTATCGACCAGAGTGGAATCGTGGCTCAGATAGCGCAGCGCCCCGTAACCAATACCGCGATGCGGAACCTGACGTAGCTGTTCCTTGATGTGCTTCAACGACTCTCGCGGGTCCAGGTTCAATCCAAGATCAAGCAACACCGGAAAATGCGTGGTGCACCATCCGACAGTTCGCGTGAGGTCCACATCTTCGAAGAGCGGTTCGCGTCCGTGCCCTTCCAGATCCACCAGCAGCGATCGCCCGCCGACCCAACGGGCAAAAGCTGACGCCAGCGCTGTTAAAAGCACGTCATTAATCTGTGTGTGAAAGGCAGCCGGTATCTCGGACAACAGCGCCCGAGTTTCCTCTGCATTCAACTTCAGCTCGACCGTGTGCGCTGATGCCAGCGTGTTCTGCCCCTGCGGTGAGTCAACGGGCAGGGACTTTACTGATATTCGTTCGTCCGCCAACCAGTACGATGCTTCGCGCTGCAATTCACCGGACTGCGAGTACGACGCCAGCTTTTCTGCCCAGGCCTTGAAAGAGGTGGTCTTGGCAGGAAGCTTGATTTGCTCTCCCTGGCTGAGCTGCTCGCAAGCCGCCTGTAAATCTTCCAACAGGACGCGCCACGATACGCCATCCACAACCAGATGATGGAGGACTATCAGTAACCGACCTGGGCGATCAATGCCCAGATCGAAATAAGCGGCTCGCACCAATGGGCCATCAGTGAGATCGAGCCCGCTTTGCAGTCTCGCAACTTCCGTTTCGATCGCCGCCGCCTGGGATGGGGCGGGTGTGCGCGCGAGATCTACCGTAGCGAAGGACAAATCTCCAGCCTCGTCCGGAGAGGCATTGAACTGCCGCCAACCCGACGCGTCAAAGACGAACCGCAGACGCAAGGCGTCATGGTGGAGTAACAAGTGACGCACCGCTTTCTCAATGGCCGAAGCAGTCAGGGTTGGCTTAACTTCGAGCAGCAATGCCTGGTTGTAATGCTGAGGTTCTGGCAAGTCGCGCTCAAAGAACCATTGTTGAATTGGCAGCAGGGGCGCCGGACCCGACACTGGGCCCTGGTCTATCGCGAGGGCAAGATTCGTCGCGGCAAATTCCGCGAGCGCGGCAATCGTCGGATAATCAAAAACCTGTTTGGGAGTTATCGCCAGACCCGCTTGCCGGGCGCGGGCAATAATCTGAATCGTAAGAACTGAATCACCACCCAACTCAAAGAAGTTGTCATAGACACCTACGTCCCCGACCCCGAGGACGTCCTTCCAGATCCCGGCCAACTCTTTCTCTGCCGGAGTTCTGGGCGAAACAATTTCCCGCCGCCCGCCGGCGGGAATGGTGTGTGGAGGCGGCAAGGCGCCTCGGTCCACCTTGCCATTAGGCGTCAACGGAAGGGACTTCAAAGTGATAAAGCGTCGCGGAATCATGTAACCGGGAAGGATCTCCATGAGAGCGCTTCTGAGTTCGCCA
>Ga0126383_10001158_pt1 | contig 16153 bp, 8 predicted proteins | sample PanSoiMetPlot_35_FD_96882 | JGI IMG/M metagenome (GOLD analysis project Ga0126383, IMG submission 96882) | Tropical forest soil microbial communities from Panama - MetaG Plot_35 | ecosystem: Environmental > Terrestrial > Soil > Tropical forest > Bulk soil | place: Panama | collected 2016-02-17
GGTCAATTTCCGGGCACTGGATTCAACAACTACAACTGGTTCGAGAGCAACGGCCCGCTGCCGACAGACTTGCGGCACATACTGAATCTCTCAGGCCTCATTGAGCTGCCTCGTCGCTTTCAACTCTCCTTCAACATCGCAGCCTACAGCCGGCCGCCATTTTCAGCTTACGTTAGCGGGATCGATTTCAATGGCGATGGTACGCAGAACGATCTGCTGCCGGGCTCGACAGTTAATCAGTTCAATCGAGGACTTGGAAAAGATGATTTGGCGCGATTGGCAGAGAATTATAATCACGAGTTTGCCGGGAAGCTAACTGCTAGCGGCCAGATAGCTCCGCGAATAACGCTGCCTGCAAATTTTTCCTTCAATGACAATTTCTTCACCCAGGACCTTCGCCTCAGCCGCTCGTTCTCGCTTAAGAATGAGCGGATACGTCTCATGCTGTTCGGCGAAGTTTTCAATCTACTCAACACCGCCAACCTGATCCAATTTAGCGGCAACCTTAGTGATCCCTCTTCGTTCGGCCACCCTGCCGCGCGCTTCAACCAGATCTTCGGCTCCGGCGGTCCGCGAGCTTTTCAATTCGGGGCGCGGCTGAGTTTCTGAGCTGAGAATGATTTAGTAAATGGACGTTTCTGGAGCGTCCGGTGAGATTTTGACGGTGATGAAAGTAATTGAAAATTGGCGCCGTAGCTGGGCCTTCCTTCGCCGCTAACGCTCATTTAGTTTGTGACGGTATTGTGACGGGAATTTAGAGAAATTGGTGGAGCAGAGGGGGATCGAACCCCTGGCCTCCGCATTGCGAACGCGACTTAGTCGGTTCCACTGACTACTACGCATTCTCACTGGTTACTAAACATTCAACGAAAGCAGCCGTCCGAGAGAATTCGCGTTCCATAGCTTCCTACGGTTTACTATGCATTTCCCGAGAGTCGCGTCAACCTGACGCCAAAAAATTAAGATGTTCTTGAGATTCACTATTGCTTCCAACGGGACTCTAACGCCGGTTTCTTTGCGTTTACCTTAATGGCATTACACGCAACCAAGCGGTATTTAACTCCGCGTTTGAGTCGTCGAACAAACGACGTCAGACCTAGTCCGAGCACGTGAGTTCCTCATCGCCCCCTCGTAATTGGCTTCGAGTACCTCTTGAACTTCAGCTTCCCAAGCTGAAAGTTGCGAGTTCGAGCCTCGTCGCCCGCTCCATATTTCCTCAGTGATTTGTGAGCTCAATTTTCAAACGTTGGAATTGTCCCCAAACGTCTCCCATAAATCTTCGCTCGCGAATGTCAGCCTCCAGAGATGAACTCGTAACGGATTACAGACCATCTTGGACCCGACTCTGAACTAAAAACAACCACCGTTTGCTCATTTGGATTTACCTCGGAACTCGCGAAAAATATTCGCCGCACCTCTCGTTTTCCCGCCGCCTTTAACGATTCTCGTTATGGTCACGCGGGCAACAACTTTCGTGCGATAATGGCGGCCGAACTTGTCATGAGTCACACCGCGGCCGGTGCTCGCCAAGTCCGGTTCGTCGCTATGCAGGATGAACGAGTCAGCTGTACGACCAAATCAGAACATCACTCAACTGCTGGTTAAGTGGGGCAGCGGCGACAAGGCTGCGCTCGATGAATTGATTCCGCTTGTCTACGATGAACTCCGCAAACTAGCGGCCGGTTATCTGCGGCGCCGGTCCGGATCGAATACCCTGCAACCTACCGCCTTGGTTCATGAGGCCTATGTCCGGCTCGCTGACCAGTCAGACGTTTCAATGGAACATCGTGCGCAGTTCTTTGGCCTGGCTGCGAAAATAATGCGGGACATTCTGGTTGACCATGCCCGCAGACGCCTGGCGGTAAAGCGCGGCGGCGAACAATTGCGTGTGTCACTGAGCGACGCTGAACGCTTTGGAAGTAAACCCGAAGTTGAATTGATTGCTCTCGATGACGCTTTACAGCAACTGGCAACCACCAATCCTCAACACAGCCGAGTGGTCGAACTGCGTTTTTTCGGCGGTCTCACCATAGAAGAGACGGCGCGAGTGATGAGTCTGTCACACGCCACCACGGAGCGTCATTGGAGTTTTGCCCGCGCGTGGTTGCAACGGCAGCTTACTGCTTAGAAAACATGGAAACCCCGGACAACATGCAGCAGTTGGAAGATCTCTTTCACGAAGCTGTTGGGCTCGAGGCGCAGGAGCGTGCCGATTTCATCACACGGCTGCGGGAATCGCAGCCCCCACTGGCTTCAGCCGTAGAGTCACTCATTGCCGCACACGAAAAGCCGGACAGTCCAATTGACGCTCCTGCCTTCGAGGCTGCCGCCGAGTTGATCGGTGACGCGCAGCCGGGGCTCGTCCCCGGACAGGTTGTGGGCCACTACGAAATCGTTTCTCCGCTGGGAAAAGGCGGAATGGGTGAAGTCTATCTGGCAAAGGACATGAAACTTGGTCGACGGGTTGCTTTGAAGTTACTACCGCCACAGTTCACCGACCACAAAGATCTGCTGCGTCGCTTTATTCAGGAAGCTAAGGCCGCCTCGTCTCTCAATCACCCGAACATCATCACGATTCATGAAATTGGCGAGATGAGTGGCGTTCACTTCATCGCCACCGAGTTCATCGACGGCCTCACGCTCAAGCAACGCATTAGATGCGAGCGAATGACGTTCGCGGATGTTCTCGACGTTGCAATACAGGTAGCCAGCGCCTTGCAGGCGGCGCATGCCGCAGGTTTGGTCCACCGCGACATCAAACCTGAAAACATAATGCTCCGTCCCGACGGTTACGTGAAGGTGCTTGATTTTGGTCTGGCCAAACTAATCCAGAGGTCCGGCCCGATGGATTCAGCAGAATCTGAAGCCGGCACCATGTTAAGAGGCCACACCAAGCCCGGGACTGTCATGGGGACCTATGACTATATGTCTCCCGAACAGGCGCGTGGCCACGTCGTAGACCAAAGGACTGATGTATTCAGTCTCGGAATTGTGTTGTATGAAATGGCCTCCGGTCGCCGGCCCTTTGCGGCGGCCACGAGTCTGGACACGCTGGTATCAATCCTGCAAACGGAGCCTCCGCCGCTCCGCGAATGTGTGCCCGAAACTCCCGCAGAGCTGCAAAGAATAATTAGTAAAGCGTTGCGTAAAGATCGAGAGGAACGCTATCAGACGATCAAGGAACTTCTGATCGATCTAAAAACCTTAAATGAAGAGCTGTCATTCGCGCAGAAACTCGAGCGTTCACGTGCGCCACGATCGCGCGCCAAACTGCCCGCCAGGAGTGATGCGACCGAAGCGCCCACCGCAATTCAGACCAGGGTGGTCGCTGCGACTGCTGAGCCGTCGGCGCTAAAACCCGTGCGCTCCAATAGACGTTTTGTCCTGGTGGCGTTGGCAGCTCTCGCGCTTGCAGCTTTCGTGATTGCCGCCGCGGTATTCTGGCCGCGTAGAGGATCGACGCCTGTTGTTTCGGCTCCAGCATCAACCATGAACCTGGCGCTGAGCTACTGGCTGACTGTGCAGAAGTATCGCGATGGCAAACCTTATCAAGATCCCTTCCAACTTAGCGACGATATAAATTTCGAAAAGGACTATCGAATTCGGCTGCACATGACCAGCGCCGACAACGGATATCTGTATTTATTGAACGAAGGCACTGTTGGCGTGGATGGTGTTCCTACCTTCAATGTCATGTTTCCATCTGAGACGGCCAATAACGGTTCCGCGGTTGTGACAAAGAATCAGGAAATTCAGATTCCACAGCAGAGTTGGTTTCAATTCGATGCAGAGCAAGGTACCGAGAAAATTTGGGTGGTGTGGGCGACGAAGGAAGTGCCTGAGATGGAGGCAGTCAAAGGCTTTGCCAATCCCAAAGATCGCGGAGAGATCACCAGTCCCGTACTGAGGACGGCAGTCAGTCAATTTCTCAAATCACACTCATCAGCAGCACCGTCGGTCGAACGCGATCAGGACAAGAAACAGACCACGATCAAAGCGAACGGCGAGATTCTCGTTCACGTCATTAAGCTGGAACATCATTAAGTTCGGTTTGCAAAACCCATTCAACCAGTCGGCGGAGCGGACGACGGCATAAAGCCCGGAGTGAGCATAGCGAACCCCGGGTAACGTATCCAGACAGTTTTAAGCCCGCGAACCGGCCGACAGCCGAGGCATTGCCGAATTCGTTGTTCTGGCCAAATCCCTCACCCGAACCCGTGAACCGTCATTTGTTCCTATGCGTATCAAATTGCGGACACTAATCCACGCGGCCACCGGCCGCTTCGCGGACTAGCTTTAATTTCTTGCTGTGTACCTGGGGTTCCGCTGACGCTTCACCCAGGCTTTATGCTGCCGTCCGCTTCGCGGACTCAGTCTCTAAAAACACTTCTTCCCGCGGCCTAAAGCGAGTAAGATGCGCCCGCCATTCCATCTTTTCGTGATTCTTTGAGGGAATCGCGTTCTGAATTCCGGTAAACAAGTTAGGTGAGAGATTCGGGCGCCGCCTTGTATTACCCTGCGGTAACTCCGAAGGAGAAAAAGAAATGCGCAGATATCTGGCTTTCTTATTTGTCATCCTGGGTTGGTCTTTGAGCGCATCTGCGCAGGTTGCGCCGCAGTTCCAGACCCTCATTCCGGGCCAATCGGTCGAACGCGCGATCGCCGGCGGCGAGTCGCACACATATCAAATCAATCTCGCCGCGGGGCAGTTCGTACGCTTCCGCCTGGAGCAACGAGCAATCGACTGCGTGATGACCCTGACGGCGCCGGACGGCAAACAATTGCTCGAGATGAATTTGACGCCGGCGGGCGATGAAGAATCGGTTTCATTCGCCGTCGAAACGGCGGGCAGCTACCATCTGATCGTGAAAGGCCGCGGAGAAGCGGTGCTGCGCGGGTCATACCGTCTGGAGGGCACCGTGCACGCCAGTGTTACCGCAGAAGACCGGAAAAGGCTGGCAGCGGAAGCGCTGCTGGTCGAGGCCAATGATCTCCTTAAGCAGGGAGACAAAGCAGCGCAACAGGCGATTGGGAGGTTGGATCAGGCTTTACTTCTGTGGCGCGGACTGGGGGACACCTACTGGGCGCCAATGACGATCAAGCTGATCGGCAACGCTAATCAGGCTCTGGGCAATAATGAGAAGGCGCTCGATTATTATCGACAAGCGTTGGCAATCTTCCGCGAGTTTAAGTATCGAAATCGCGAAGGACTAACGCTCTTAAACATCGGCGTTAGTTATCAGACTCTCAGGCAGTATCAGAAGGCGATCGATCATTACGAACAAGCGCTACCGATCATACGTGAAGAGAGGAATCGGGCATATGAAGCAGTGGTGCTCTACAGCTTGAGCGTTGCTTATTATTACCTGGCCCGATATGAGAAGGCCGTTGAATACGCCGAACAAGCACTGCCGATCTATCGTGAGCTGAAGAATCGCATGGGCGAATTAAACGCGCTCACCACCTTGGGGGATTCCTATAACCTGGTAAGCCGTAACGAGAAAGCGATCGAATACCTTGAGCCGGCGCTGGTGATCTCTCGTGAGCTGAAGAATCGCGCAGGCGAATTAAACGCGCTCACCACCTTGGGAGAGTCCTATAACTGGGTAGGCCGTAGCGAGAAAGCGATCGAATACCTTGAGCCGGCGCTGGCGATCTCTCGTGAGCTGAAGAATCGCGCAGGCGAAGCATCCGCCCTCTACTGGCTGGGTGTTGCCTATCGCAGGCTAAGCCGTTACCAGAAAGCGATTGAATGTCTTGAGCCGGCGCTGGCAATGTCTCGTGAAATGAAGGATCGTGGGCTTGAAGGGAATGCGCTTGGCGAACTGGGCGTCGTTTATGGCAACCTGAGCGATAACGAGAGATCGATCGAATATCTTGAGCCGGCGCTCGTGATCGCTCGCGAGCTGAAGCATCTCGGAGTTGAAGCAAACGTGCTCACCAACCTGGGTGTTGCCTATCGCCGGCTGGGCCACTACGAGAAGGGAATTGAATATCTTGAGCAGGCGCTGGCCAGCTCGCGTGAGAGGAAGGATCGAGGGGCTGAAGCGTACGCTCTCAAACAGCTGGGCGAGTCCTATAGCGGGCTGGGCCGCAACGAAAAAGCGATTGAATATTATGAGCCGGCGCTGGCGATTTCGCGTGAGGTGAAGAATCGCGAGCTTGAAGCATTCTCGTTTGGCGCGCTGGGACGGGCCTATATAGGCCTGAGTCAGAGCGAAAAAGCGATCCCATATTTTGAGCAGGCGTTGGCGATCTATCGTGAGACTAAAGATAGAAGTAATGAAGCCGGCAGGCTCGACGACTTGGGCTTTGCCTATATCAACCTGAAGCGTCCGGAGAAAGCCATCGAATATCTAGAGCAGGCGCTGGCAATCTCTCGCGAGGTGAAGTTCGCCGGGAACGAAATGGCGGCGCTCGAACACCTGGGCCTTGCGTACAACCGACTGAGCCGTCCGGGGAAAGCGATTGAATGCTATGAGCAGGCACTCGTTATTTCTCATGGAGTCCATGCCCGCGACCATGAAGCAACGATTACGTACGGCTTAGCCTCTGCCGAGCGCTCGCAGGGCAATCTTTCGGCGGCACGCACCCACCTCGAGGAAAGCCTCACAATTGCCGAATCTCTGCGATCTGATGAAATTAGCAGCCCGGAACTGCGCGCCTCCTTTCTCACCACCGTCCAGGATATTTACCACCTTTACACCGAAGTGCTGATGCGACAGCACCACGCGCAGCCAACCAAGGGGTTTGATGCTCTCGCAGTTGAGACGAGCGAACGCCAGCGGGCCCGCAGCCTGCTAGACCTGCTTACCGAACGTCGCGCCGACTTGGAGCAGGGAGTGGATGTCGCGCTGCTTGAACGCGAGCGTAGCCTGCACAAACAACTCAATGAGAAGGCGCAGCTATTGACACAGGCGAAACCCGAACAGGTTGACGCTCTCAAGAATGAGATCAGTCAGCTTGAAACCGACTACGAACGCGCGCAGGCCGCCATCCGCAAAGCCAGCCCGCATTACGCCGCGTTGGTCCAGCCGCAGCCGCTCAAGGTCACAGAGATTCAAGCGCAGCTCGACGCTGATACTCTGCTGCTCGAATACTCGCTCAGCGAAGACCATAGCTACCTTTGGGCCATCAGCAGAGAGTCGTTGTCGAGCTACGAACTTCCGAAGGGCGAATTGATTGAGAAAAGCGCGAGAGAGGTCTACGGACTGCTGACAGCACGCAGCACCAGCAAACGCGACGAGACGCCCGCGCAAAGACAAACTCGCATCATTGAAGCGGAAGCGAAGTTGCGCGCCGCTGCCGAAGAGCTGAGCCGGATGATTCTCGCGCCAGTTGCTGCGCAGCTTGGCAACAAAAGAGTGGTCGTCGTGGCCGACGGTGCATTGCAATACATTCCCTTTGCGATGCTGCCGGAGCCGTCAGTTGTCCATGGTCAGTCATCGCTTGCGAAGAAGAACGCCCCACGGACCACTGACAACGGACAGCCGCTCATCGTCAAGCATGAGGTTGTCAGCGTACCTTCTGCGTCAGCGTTAGCGATTCAACGTCGTGAGTTGGCAGGCCGTCAGCCGGCGCCGAGGATGCTGGCCGTGATCGCCGATCCGGTATTTGATCGTTCCGACGAGCGATTCAAAACCGTCGCTACCGACGCGGGCAGTGACAAAACGCCGGCCACCAACGCCGACGATGCCCGCAGCATCGAGCATCTGGCGGGAACCTCAGGCGACAAATCAGATGTCAAAACGGTGCGCATGGTGATCCCACGTCTGCCGTACACGCGGCAGGAAGCTAACAAATTGATGGCGCTGACGCCAGAAGGATCGAGCTTCGAGGCAATTGATTTTCAAGCGAGTCGCGAGACGGCGCTTGATCCAGCGTTGAGCCAATATCGCTACGTGCATATCGCTACGCACGGGTTGCTCGATACCGAACGTCCCGGCCTGTCGGCACTCGTTTTTTCCATGCTGGACGCCGAAGGCAGACCACAGAATGCTTTCCTGCGCGCGAACGATATCTACAACTTGAAGCTGCCCGCCGAACTCGTGGTGCTCAGTGCTTGCCAGACCGGACTCGGCAAAGAGATCAAGGGTGAAGGACTGGTGGGACTAACGCGCGGGTTTATGTACGCCGGCGCGGCGCGCGTGGTCGTCAGTTTGTGGAACGTCAATGACAAAGCGACGGCTGACCTGATGACAAAGTTTTATGAAAAGATGCTGAAGCAGGGCCAGGCCCCGGCCGCAGCCTTGCGCGCAGCGCAGGTGGAGATGTGGAAGCAGCAGCAGTGGCAATCGCCTTACTATTGGGCGGCGTTTACCATGCAGGGCGAATGGCGGTGAGAACCCTAAGAATATCGCTGACCCGCATCATTTTTGTTTGTCGCAAAGCTTCGGGCTGCGATTCAGCAACTCATTCATTTATTGCCTGAGAGGGGTTCAATGCCTGAAACAAAAATGATTTCTGAAACGATTCTTCTTCCTTTGCCTGAGGGAATTCGACCGCGAAATACGGTTGATAGATTGGAGGTTCTTTGATCAGGTGGTGTAGTTGGCAACAGGCGATTGCACGTTTGCCGCATCGCACTGTTGTATGCATTCCAACCCGGCTGCGGTAGCAAAGCCTTTTCTCTATTCAGCCTTTGATTCCCTTAGTGGAAAGGATTCCCCCCATGAAAAGCAAATACAAATTCTTAATAGTCACGCTCGGCACGCTTTTGGTTATGCTGGCCGTCTCGGTTTACGGACAGGTCCACAAGTACTACTCGCCCGGCACGGTCTGGGCCGTTACCACGATCAGAATCCATTCGGGCATGGACCAGGCGTATCTGCAATACCTGGACACCGAACTGAAGAAAGAGTCTGAGATTTCGATCAAGAATGGATTCATGAAGTCTTACAAGATCCTGCGGGCCCAGGATGATGACAGCGGCTGGAACATGTTGATTCTCCGCGAATACGAAAGCTATGCCTCGCTCGAGAAAAACGAGGAGAAGGCGGATGAAATGCTCCGACAGGCTACCGGGATTGATGACCAGAAAGGAATGCAGGGATATACCGACCGGTCAAAGATTCGGGAGGTTATGGGCACGAAGTACATGCGGGAACTAATTTTGAAATAGTCGTGGTAAAGGACACGGAACTACGTAGCCGCAGAGGCGAGTCCTTGATCGGCTCGCCTTTGTCGCGCTAATCAAATCGCCGTCAAACTCCCGCGAGATCCGCGTAGGAGAAGAAGACTATGACATCCGGAAGGAAGACAATTTCATCGCGGCGAATATTCATGGAATTAGTGCCGCTCTGCTTTGGCTGTTTGCTGACCGCGCTTTCTGTGCCATCTGTGATCGCCCAGCAATCACGCGAAGAAGACACGACACGTCACCTGTGGGACACGGCCTTCATCGAGCAGGGAAAAGCCGGTGCGAAAAAAACAGCGCGCCGCAGTTATCGAATTGTGACTCCTCGCATCCCGGTCTCGGGAGTGTCACCGGACACCGTCATCGGAGTTACGCTCTGGCGTCTGCGTCCATCCAGAAAATCCGACACCGGCGAAAGAATCATCACGCATGACAGCGCGGAATCAATGGAGTGGCTGCCTGAGCGTGTCGCGTCTAACAGCAGATTGGCTGAAGGCGACCGCATCCGCATGAGTATCGAGGCGGCGCGCACCGGCTATCTGTACGTCGTGGATCAGGAGCAGTATGCCGATGGCTCAAAGGGTGAGCCAGTTCTGATCTTTCCCACCTCCCGCACGCGGGGCGGCGACAACTCTGTCAAAGCCGGGCGAGTGATCGAAATCCCGGCACAGGATGACAGCCCGCCTTACTTCACCCTAAAGCGCACGCGCGCGGATCATGTCGGTGAGAATGTGATCGTGCTGGTGACGCCGACCCCCATCGACAGCTTAACTATCACTGACAAGGCGCAAAGACTATCTGCGGAAACGCTCACGCAATGGGAAAAATCATGGGGCACTCAAACCGGTCGCCTGGAGATGACGAACGGCGCGGGCAAGTCCTGGACAAAGCAGGAAAAAGAGGCAGGCGCTGACGGCACGCGTTCGTTAACGGAAGCCGAGCCCGCGCCGCAAACTGTCTATTATCGACCCGGAATGGGCAGCAAGGATCCAGTTCTTATAAAGGTGCAACTGCAATACGCCGTACCGAAAGCACCGGTTAAGAGACGATGACGCGTACCAAGGCATGGCTACACTGAAGGTTCGCAGGTGCCTTTTGTGAGCCTAAATTATCCTATACACCGTCCCCCAAACATCCCCCAGCGCCAGCGGGAACTACCGGCAACTGGATTCCCGTCAGCGAAGCCAAGCCCGGACGGATCCCTGGTCCTCGCTTTATAAACGCAGGCTTTATTTTCGTCGCTTACTACATGCGACTTATGGCCGGGTAGATGCTGAGCACCTCAGATTTCTTTGATAAGCAACCCGCCTCATTCCGACTAAAGTAAGCCCACCATCCCCTCGTTGACCTTCCCGTTCTGCAGGCATATCATCTGCCATCCCTAAGTTCTTGGTCGTTCCAGCACAGACCCGGATAACTAACCAAAGCCTTGCTGGGACCGTTGTCACTTTCAGACTAATTTCTTATTCGCTAATCGCCAGGATGAGGAGTCTCGCACCCGATCTTGAACTTCCGTCAACACAATTCAGCTCGCGTGATTGTGTAAACCATAACCCTTAAGGAGGATTGATGTATGCCAAACGTATGGACAATTCATAGTGGTGACGTAACCGGCGGCTCCACCAAGAGCAACCTTCACGGTTGCAAAATAAGCGTAAATGACGATGGTACCGCTTACGAGTTCACAAAGGGCGATACCCTTTACGCGACCGCCTCAAACAATGGCACCTTGCCAACTGTGCCCTTTTCGTTCTCCAGCTTTGGTTTTGCCGGCTACACCTGGACGATAAATGTCAATACATTAACTGGCGGTAACTCAGGTAATCAGGCTGGGGGAACTTGGACAAACGACGCTCCGTCCGTTAAAGGGGATGAAGGCGGAGATTGGACAGCTCAGGCCGGATCCACAACTGGAGATGATACCGACCGCGATGCTGACGAAGATGCAGATGCAGCATCTGCATCCGCCTGATCTTCAACAGCAAACTGACCCAGGAAAGCGCGAGAGGTTCTGCCCCCCGCGCTTTCCGCTAACGGTAAACCTCGTGAATTGGTTGTTTACAAAACTTAGATGTAAGACTGTTGGTGCCACACTCCTCTTTGCAGTGATCACCTGCGAAGTTTTCGGCTTCCGAACGGTGGCCAACACTAAATCACTCACAACTCCCAACGAAGATTTCAAGCAGGACCAGGCTAAGCAGCTTCCAGTTCTCTCTGATGGACAGTACAAGCTTAAACGGGGGGAATCGCACTCGTACCGAATCACACTGACGGCCGGTCAATTTGTAAGTGCGTTGGTTGAACAGCAGGGAATCGATGCGGTCGTGACAGTATTTAGCCCAGACGGGTCTCAGCTCTCGGTGACTGACAGCCTCAATGGTCGTTTCGGGAGTGAGCCAATCTTACTCGTAGCCAGAATACCCGGCGATTATCGGGTTGAGATTAAGTGCGCGGCCGCAGATGCGGATGGTACTTATCAAATCCACGTTAGCGCTGTACGTGAAGCCACTGCAGCAGACAAAGAATATGTTCGTGCTCAACGGGTGTTCGAAGAAGCAGACAAATTGCGTTCTCAACCAGCTGCCGGAGCAAAACGTTCGGCAATCGAAAAATATACACAGTCTTTGTCGGGTTTCAGGTCTAGCGGTGATACCTACAGGCAAGCTCTGACTCTGCACGTGTTGGGTCTGACGCACCTGCAGTTGAATGAATTTCGATTGGCTCTACCGTATCTTGAGGAAGCGATCTCTCTGGCAAAAACCCTCGGTGACCAACGCCTGGAAGCATCTCTCGAGACACTAGAGGGAGGCGCTCATGATGTCCTGGGAAATATCGGACAATCCCGCGACCACTATCAGCGAGCGATTTCGCTCGCTCACGGACTCAGGGTTATCGCAACAGAGGGTTCTGCGCTGAACAATATTGGAAAGCTCTACAGCGATGCAGGTGATTTTCAGAAGGCACTCGACTACTACCTCCAGGCGCTGCCACTCTTCAATGATCTTCCTAACCAGCGAGCGATCACACTCAACAACATTGGTGTGGCCTATTCCGGCCTTGGCGAGTTTGAAAAGGCGCTGGAATATTTGCGCCAGGGTCTCAGTCTCCTGCGTACCGCGAACGATAAAAATGCAGAGTCCTACACTCTCAGCAACATCGGCGCTGCTTACAATGGACTAGCGAATTATGATGAAGCGTTGAACTATTTTGCGCAGGCACGTGCAATTCAACAGCAGACTGGCAATCGTGCGCAGGAGGCCGAAACATTGGACCTCACCGGTGTCGCGTTTACCAGGATGGGCCAACCAGAGAAAGCGCTCGAATTTCATCAACAGGCTCTTCAGATTCAGCAAGCTACTCAGAATGTCCGGAGAGAAGCGATTTCGCTGACCAACCTTGGACATGTCTATAACTTGTTAGGTAAGCCCGATAAGGCTCTTCAGCAGTTTGATCAATCGCTGCGGATTCTTCGCAACATTGGCGATCTAAACAATGCTGCCGTCGCTTTGGAGGGCCGCGCTCACGCTGCGAAATTAAGCGGAGATCTCGTGGGCGCCAGAAACAATATCGAAGAGTCGCTTTCGCTTATAGAAACGGTTCGCGCACACTCCGGCAGTCAGCAGCTCCGTGCCTCCTATCTTGCGTCGCGCGAAAAGGCCTACGAGTTCTATGTAGATCTGTTGATGCAGCTTGATGCAAACGAGCCGGGAAAGGGTTATTCGGCTGAAGCGTTAAATGCCAGCGAGCGCGGTCGAGCTCGTAGTTTGATGGAGCTGCTCAACGAATCGCGAGTCGACATTCGCGAGGGCGTCAATCCTGAGCTCATTCAACACGAGCGAGAATTGCGCCAGTTACTGAATGCGAAGTCACAACGTGAGATTCAGTTGAATGCGCGTAAGGGTAGTCAGAAGGAAATCGAGACGCTTGATAAGGAAATCAGCGCACTAGAGGAGGAATATCAGCGAGTGCAGGTCTCGATTCGAAAAGCGAGTCCAGCTTATGCTGCTCTCACTCAGCCCTCACCGCTTAATTTGAGAGAGATCCAACAAGAGTTAGATCCAAAAACCTTGCTCCTCGAGTACTCACTTGGCGATGACCACAGTTATCTCTGGGTAGTTTCGCAGAATTCGCTAAAGACTTACGAACTTCCCAAACGGGAGACGATTCAAGCGCTCGCAAAACAACTCTATGATTCTTTGACTGCACGGAGTGTAGTGAAGTCGATAGAGACACCAACACAACGTCAAGACCGAATTGCAAAAACTGACGAGTCGTTTAAAACAACGACTGCAGAACTGAGTAAGCTCATTCTTGCCCCGTCAGCCTCAGAATTCGAATCAAAGCGTATGGTGGTGGTTGCGGATGGTGCACTGCAGTATGTTCCCTTTGCCGCTTTGGCAGATCCACGATCGTCAACTTCGGATCCACTCATTGTTGGACATGAAGTGATCACGCTGCCGTCAGCTTCGGCGTTCGCTGTTCAGCGTCAGATACTTGCCGAACGCAAACCTGCGTCAAGGGCCGTTGCGGTAATCGCTGATCCCGTATTTTCTACAAGCGATCCGCGTTTCAAGACGAACGAATCAGGGCGCCCGCGCGAAGACAAAACACCATTGAATACAACAGCGGACGAATCAAGAATTATTGAACACTTATCGGCTACGGGCGAACTCTCCATTCGACGCTTGCCGTTTACCAGGCAGGAAGCTGAACAAATACTCGCGGTGGCTCCCGGAACCGCAAATCTCAAAGCACTCGATTTTCGGGCAAATCGCTCACTCGCTACGAGTGACGAACTCATTAAATACCGATACGTGCATTTCGCTACTCACGGTTACCTCGATAGTTCACGTGCAGACCTCTCTGCCGTTGTCCTTTCGCTCGTCGACGAACAAGGTAAACCTCAAGATGGATTCTTGCGGGTGTACGACATTTATAACTTGCGCCTTCGCGCAGAGCTCGTCGTGTTGAGTGCTTGTGAGACGGGACTAGGCAAGGATGTGAAAGGCGAAGGTCTCGTTGGTTTGACGCGCGGATTTATGTACGCCGGGGCGCGTCGGGTGATTGTTAGTTTATGGAATGTGAACGACAAAGCGACCGCATCGTTGATGCAACGTTTGTATGCTGGCATGTTGAAGACTCACAAAACACCTGCGGCGTCTTTACGTGCCGCGCAGATTGAGATGTTGCGCCAACCGCAGTGGCAGTCGCCTTACTACTGGGCCGCGTTTGTTTTGCAAGGGGAATGGAATTAATCATGATCTCAAATCTCCGATCAGGTTGCCGGGTTGTGCCTCCCGACTTAATGTTTCTCCCGACGCTATGAAGCGATTGCGCATTCTGAGTTTCATCCCAACGCGTGCAGACACAGGGGAGTGGGATCGCTCGCCTAATGATGAAGTCATAGTAGGCTTCAAGACCCGGTAACAAGCGACTGCGAGGATGTGTCAGTTGCGTGGTTAGTGCGCCTTCTCGATCAATCCTTCGGTCACTTCGCATTCGGTACGTACCAACAAGGCAGCTATGTCCTTTGAACTTCGCTCGGCGACCATTTAGCGTGTGCAGCAAACGATCTTAGCTGCTTGTGTAACTCATCGCGCGTCTGGCGGAGGGTGGGCATCTGAGTGGCTTTGTGTCTCTTGGAGCGTCCTTCTGTAATATGATTGGTCGGGCTTTCCGGGAGTCAAAGGCAAAACTCGAGACACTTGATCTATACGGTCGCGCGAAAGGTCCCAGAAGGAAGACGGATTCATAGGCAAAATGTCATTTGCCGTTACGTCCCATTGTTTGGCTAAAGTAGATTTCGCCGTACGGAATGGGTCTCATCTACGGGAAAATGCCTTCCTAATGCGGCGTGGGATCAGGTTCCCAGGCAGTTATATAGTCAAACAGACTCGTTCTAAGTTACCTGATCAGGAAAAGTGAGCCTGAATAAATACTGGCTCGTTATATTATCTCAAGGACGCTTTACCCCGAATGATGCGGTCCGGGCATCCTGGACAGCTTAAGTCAACCCCTCTTCGTGATAGCGCGCATTCGGGAGGCCTCAAGATTGCACCCGATGAATGGAAACGAGTACTCGACGCGCTTCCCATTTACTTCGGGAAATTGCCGCTCCGCGAAGTACCCCACTCAAACTGGTCAAACCACTGCTCATTGCTCCGCCGGTTTTTTCGAGTAAATACTGGAAAACGCGCGAGGAAGTCAATTCGAAAAAGCTTAGCTCTCAGTTCCAAGCTCTGAAAGTCTCGCTACCTGAACGTTTCTCGGCAGACACATCGGCTTGTTAGATCAAACTTTCCAGTTTCTGAAAACACTTATTCACCTTTGCATTCGGTACACCTATCGCAGTGTCTGTTCCAATGGGGCGTGGGAGTTTTGGCCCACGGTCGGTAGGGTTAAAGCTCATCTTGACCCCCGCATAACCAGCGCGGGGTTCTGTTTAATTCACTCTTCTTCGTAATTCCGATCTAAGTTTCCTCAGGTTTTTCGAGAGTGACGAGAATGGACGCGCGTCTCAGACAGGATACTTCGCCTCGCTTACGTCAACGTCACGCCAAGGAGAATTTCGGCCAAATTTTGGCGTAGTTGTAATTGATTGAAAACAAGGAAGTTATTGGTGGAGCAGAGGGGGATCGAACCCCTGGCCTCCGCATTGCGAACCGCTAAAAGCCGATTTTCATGGACCGCGTTTTCGGCCTTGAAAATCGTCACGTTTTGCCAAAACCTTAACAAAAACGCAGCCGCGAACAAGAAATTGACTACTACAACTTACGACCTCAAAAGACCAAGTTTGATTATTTTTGGCAACGTATTAGCAACGGGAATTTCTGCATCACGCAGCGACGCTCTCGCCGATCAAAACTTCGGCAGGAATTCCCAATCCGTCATGGAGACGACGAATCATTGGTAGGGTGAGCGGTCGTTTGTGATTGAGGACTTCAGCGACGCGTGCGCGACTCCCAATAAGTGGCTCAAGGTCGCGCCGGGAAAGCCCGCGCTGTTCCATGGCGAACA
>Ga0126383_10001159_pt1 | contig 16150 bp, 11 predicted proteins | sample PanSoiMetPlot_35_FD_96882 | JGI IMG/M metagenome (GOLD analysis project Ga0126383, IMG submission 96882) | Tropical forest soil microbial communities from Panama - MetaG Plot_35 | ecosystem: Environmental > Terrestrial > Soil > Tropical forest > Bulk soil | place: Panama | collected 2016-02-17
CTCCGTCGGGCGATTCTTCGGGCTCGGCGACGATGGTCCGGTACGAGGGCGCGATGTAGGTCACCTGCTGGCTTGCGGATGCGCATGACACGATCAGGACCAGACACGCGATGCGGGCTCGCATCCTTCAACGTTCTCTCTTCCCTGCTTCGCTGTCCATCGGCGACAGAACGGCACTCTCGTGGGGGGTCGCGGGGAGCAGCAACGGCAATCGCCGGAGGCGCTTGCCGAGCCCAGCGCCGGGGATGTAGACTACCCCGCCGCACCGGTGCGAAGCTCGACACGGATCGGGTCGCAGGTGGTGGCAGGCGTTGGAGAGGTGGCCGAGTGGCTGAAGGCGGCGGTTTGCTAAACCGTTATAGGGGCTAATACCCTTATCGGGGGTTCGAATCCCCCCCTCTCCGTACGATGCAATGTCCAATGTAGAATGATCAATGCTCGATGATCATTGGACATTGAACAGTCAACATTCGACATTGATCCCGATCTTCCAATAGCGACCACACCCCGCGTCCGTTTCGCCCCCTCCCCGACCGGCTATCTGCACGTCGGCGGCGCCCGCACCGCGCTCTTCAACTGGCTCTACGCCCGCCACACCGGCGGCACCTTCCTGCTGCGCATCGAAGACACCGACAAGCAGCGCTCCACCGACGAGCACACCAAGGTCATCATCGACGGGCTCGATTGGCTGGGCCTCGACTGGGACGAGGAGGTCGTCTTCCAGGGCGCCCGCATCGTCCGCCACCAGGAGGCCGCCGATCGGCTGCTCGCCGAGGGGAAGGCCTACCTCGACGAGGGGGCGATCCGTTTCCGCATGCCGCCGGGCGAGATCGCGTGGCACGATGCCGTCCACGAGCGCATCGCCTTCCAGGGCGAGGACCTGAAGGACTTCATCATCCTGCGCACCGACCGCACGCCGATCTACAACCTCGCTGTGGTCGTCGACGACATCGACATGAACATCACCCACGTGCTGCGCGGCGACGATCACATCTCCAACACGCCGAAGCAGATCGCGCTGTACCGCGCGCTGGGCCACGAGCCGCCCGTCTTCGGCCACGTCCCGATGATCAACGGCATGGATGGGAAGAAGCTGTCCAAGCGACACGGCGCCACCGCGGTGGGCGACTACCAGCATCTCGGCATCCTTCCTGCCGCGATGCGCAACTTCCTCGCCCTGCTCGGCTGGAGCCCCGGCGGCGACCGGGAGATCATGACGCGTGACGAGATGGTGCAGCTGTTCTCGTTCGCCGGTGTCCAGAAGAAAGCCGCCGTGTTCGACACGACGAAGCTCGAGTGGATGAATGGCCAGTACCTCTCGGCCGCGACGCCGCAGGACCTGTTCCCGCTGATCGCCCCGCAGCTCGACGAGCTGGGCGTCGGCGGCGAGCGCGACGCGGTGCTGCGCGCGATCGGCGCGGTGAAGACGCGCAGCCGCACGACGCTCGACGTCGCGAAGCAGGTGGCCGTGCGGCTCGATGGGAAGTTCGTCACGCCCGACGAGAAAGCGGTGAAGGAGATCGCGAAGGATCCCGCGGGCTACCAGCAGGCGCTCATGGCCGCGCGCGACGCACTCGCCGGCATCGAGTGGACGCCGCAGGCGATCGAGCAGGCGCTGCGCGGCGTCGCCGACACGCTCGGCGTCGCGGCGGGCAAAGTGTTTCAGCCGATTCGCATCGCGCTCACCGGCGGGACGGTGTCGGAACCGGTGAATGAGCTGCTGTTTGTGGTCGGGAAGGACGCCGCGGGACGGCGCCTCGCGGCGGCCGTTACGGCTGCGCGGTAGCGGTCGTGGTGTCGCCGCGCTGGCGCCGCTCCTCATCCCGCGCTTCCTGATTGCGCTGTCGCAATTCCTTTACATAACGCCGGAACTGCTCGAGGTTCTCGGCGCGCGTCGCGGCCTGCATGATGTCGGCCCGCATGTCGGCGAGTTTGCGCTGGCGCATCGCTTCGTCGTAGTTCCCCGGCGGCAGGAGGCTGCCGAGCAGCGCGAGCACCGGCGTCGGCACTTTCACCCCGGCGACGTAGATGCCGCTCGAATCGAGCCCCCACACCGGCTTGCCGTTCCCGCCGCGCGCCACCCAGGCGGGCGCGCGCCCGGTGCGCTGCTCCGAATCGATGATGACGTTCAGGGAATCGACCATGGCGCGCAGCCGCCGCACGATGACCGAGTCCCGCGGCGAGTGATCCTGGTAGATCGCCGCGGCGACGTCGGTGGGCAGCGCGGGACGCGGACTGACCCACAGCTTGCCGTCGCCCACCGAGGGACCGAGGATGAACCCCGGGCGGCGCCGCTCCCGCTGGACCGGCGTGACGGCGGTCGGCGCCGTCGTGATCGCGAGTGTTTCGGGAGGCGCGGGAGGCAGGACGGGATGCGCTCGCTGCCTGCCGGTCCCGGCGTGCTCATCGAGACCGCGACCCGGGCGCACGCCGGCGAACGGCGGCAGCTCGGGCTCGGGCGCGAGCTGGATGTACTGCACGGGGCTGCGAGTGTATTCGATCTTCAGCCAGACGGCGATCCCGAACGCCACGAGGTGCACCCCCAGGGCGATGAGCCAGGCCGTTGCCGGCCGGATGCGCCGCTCCCCGGACTCAAACAGCGGCCAGCACCTTGCCGAGCCGCTGCGCGGCCTCGACGAGTCTCGGGGTCTCGACGGTGAGCGCGACGCGGAAGAACCCTTCGGCGCCGGTGCCGAACGCCGTGCCGGGAAGCGTCACCACCCCGACCTCCTCCAGCGCGCGGCGCTGAAACTCCGCCGACGCGAGTCCCTCAGGCAGCGGGATCCAGAGGTACAACGTCGCCCGCGGTGATTCGACCTCGAACCCCTCGGAACGGAGCGCCGGCACCATCGCGTCGCGACGATCGCGGAAACGGGCGGCGTACCCGGCGGCGATCTCTTCGGCGCGATCGAGCACTGCCGCCCCGGCGGCCTGGATGGCGAGGAAGGCGCCGGTGTCGATGTAGTTCTTCACCTTGGCGAGCGCGGTAATGAGCTCGGGCCGGCCGATGGCGAAGGCGATCCGCCACCCCGTCATGCAGAAGCTCTTCGAGAGCGAGTGGAACTCGATCGCGACGTCCCGGGCGCCCGGGATCTCGAAAATGCTGGGCGCCACGTAGCCGTCGAACGTGATCTCGCAGTACGGATTGTCGTACACGATCAGGATGTCGTGACGCTGGCAGAACGCGACGCAGCGCTCGAGGTACTCGCGCGGCGCCACCGCAGCGGTCGGGTTGTTCGGGTAATTGAGATAAACAAGCTTCGCCCGCCGAGCGACGTCGACCGGCAGCTCGTCGAGCTCGAGCAGGAAGTCCGTCCGCGGCGTCAACGGGACGTTGTACGGCACCCCGGCCGCGAGCACCGTGCCGCCGAGGTACACGGCGTAGCCGGGTTCGGGCACGATCGCGCAATCACCGGGATCGAGCACGGTCGCGGCGAGATGGGCGATGCCCTCCTTCGAGCCGAGCAGCGGGAGCAGCTCGGTATAGGGATCGATGGTGAGTCCGAAGCGCCGCTTCAGGTAGCCTGCCGCCGCGGTGCGAAATGCGCCGAGGCCGATCTGGAAGCCATAGCGGCTCATCGCCGGATCGCGCACCGCGCGATTCAGCGCCTCGACCGCGACGGCCGGAGGCGCGAAGTCGGCGTCCCCCGCACCCACGTCGATCAGATCGACGCCCTGCTCGAGCAGCCGCTTCTTGATGGCCGGGATGTGGGCCATGGGGTAGCCGGGGAGCTGGTCGAGACGTTTGCTGAAATCCACGTGCTTCCTCTGAAAAAAAACGTTGTGGGTAGTGAGTAATGGGTAAGGACTCATTACCCATGACCCGTAACGCCTCTGAATCTACTACGGTGTTCCAGCCCTCGGCCTGAACAGCGCCGGCGCCTGCGCGATCGCATCCACGGCGATCAACATCCCGTCCTGCGGCAGCGCCTGGACCCCGACGACGCTGCCTGCGGGCGGGTTCTTGTCCGGGAAGAACTCGGGCGCCGCCCGCCGTATGACGGCCAGATCCTGCGGATGATAATTGGCCACATACACCGTCAGCTTGACGACGTCGGATGGAACGTTGCCCGCGATCCGCAGCACCAGGCTCAGGTTGGCGAATGCCTGCTTCGCCTGGGCGGCGAGGTCCCCCGCCCCGACGAGACGCCCCGCGCTGTCGAGCGGCACCTCCCCCGAAACGTAGGTCACGAAGCCGATGCGGACGGCGTGGGTAAAGCCGTCGAGCTGGGCCAGCGTTCCCGGATTGACGTATCGTCGATTGGAAGGCTCGACGCCCTGCTGCCCGCTGAACCCGCCGCTCGGCACGGCGCATCCGCCCAGCGTCAGCGCCAGCACACCCAGCACGCGATACCGCAGCATCGACCTGCCCTCCGTGGCGATTCCTACGTTTCCGCCCGGGCCGATGTTGGCTCGAGCGGTTCCATCGTGCACCCGTGGCGCGCGAAGAATTCCTCGCACGCGTCGCGAATCTCTTCCCAGGACCCGATGATGCGGTCGGCCCGCGGCAGCCCCTCGAGCACCTGCGCGCCGTAGCGCCGCGTCACCACGCGTCGATCGAGCAGCACCACGGCGCCCACATCGGCGCGGCTGCGGATCAGGCGTCCGAATCCCTGCTTCAGCCGCAGCGCCGCGTGCGGCAGCAGGTACTGGGTGAACCCGTCGTGCCCCCGCGATTCGAGCCGCTCCACGCGCGCCGCGGTGAGCGGCTCGGTCGGCACCTTGAAGGGCAACTTGGCGAGAATCAGGACGCGCAGCGCCCGTCCCGGCACGTCCACGCCCTCCCAGAACGAATCGGTGCCGAGCAGCACGGCATTGCCCGCTTCGCGAAACCGGCGCAGCAGCCGGTCGCGCTGATCCTCTCCCTGCACGAGCAGCGGCCAGCGCGGCCCGACGCGCGCGCGCACCGCATCGGCGGCGCGGCGCAGCGCACTGTGACTCGTGAACAGGCAGAACACGCCGCCGTCCGCGGCGTGGGCCAGCTCCACCAGCACGCGGGCGACGGCGGCGTCGTGTCCCGCGGCGTCTTCCTTCGGCTCAGGGAGGTCGGTCGGAATGCCGAAGAGACATTGACTCGCGAAGTCGAACGGTGACGGCAGCGCTTCGCGCACCGTGACGCGCGACGGCGGAAGAGCGAGTCCCAGCCGCTCCTCGAGAAAGCCGAAGTCGCCGCCGGTGGCGAGCGTCGCGCTCGTGAGCACGACCGTCTCCACGCGATCGAACAGCGCTTCCTTGAGGACCGACGCGAGATCGAGCGGCACCGCGGCCAGGCCGATGCTCGTCGCCTTGCGGCCGCGCCGCTCGAGCCAGCGCACCGCCGGCGACGCGCGATCGGCGCGTGTGGGGCGCAGGCTGGCGGTGAGGCCGCGCGCCGCCATATCGAGCCGCCGCACCACGCCGCGCAGCTCCCCGATCAGCACCGCCGGGCGGTCGGCCGTATCCTCGAGCGACAATCGGTCGGCGATCGTCTCGACGCCATCCTGCAAACCGGTGAAGGCGACCAGCAGGTTGTCGAGCGCCGCCTCGAGCCCCGCTCCCCAGACCGGGTCGTCGGCAAACGCGTCGGTGAGCCGCAGCTGATGCCCGCCCGGTCCCGCGGGCTCGCGGTCGAGCCGGGCGGCGAGCAGCGTGAACAGATCTTCGGCGCCGCGGCGCGCCGCCCGCAGCGCGTCGAGCAGCCGCTGCTCCAGCAGGTCGCGGCTCGCGAGACTGAGGAGATCGGCTCTGGCGCTGAGCGCGGCGTGCAGCGCCGGCAGGAGCCCACGGCCGCCGCGCTCCAGCCGGCCCAGCAACCGCTGCACCCCCGCCTGCGACACCTGCGCGCCGAGGTGGGAGGCCGCGACGTCTTCCACGTGATGGGCTTCGTCGAGGATCAAGCGCCGGTAGGGCGGCAGCACCGCCGCTTCGAGCCAGTTGTCGGCGGCGAGGCGCACCGCGAGATCCGACGCGAGCAGGTGGTGATTGACGACGACGACGTCGGCTTCCGCCGCCTTGCGGCGGGCCTGAAACACGAAGCAGCGCTCGAAGTGCGGGCACTTGAGCCGGGTGCAGAGATCGGATTCGGCGGCGACCGCGTCCCACACCTCGTCCGACGGTGTATCGGCGAGGTCGGCCAGGCTGCCGTCCGCCGACGATCGCGCCCACGCCGCGAGCGCCTCCAGCTCCTCGCCGCGCGCGGTCTCGAACAGCGTCTCCTGGCTGCCGTGCGCCTGCTCGAGCCGCGCGAGGCACAGGTAATTGCGCCACCCCTTGAGCAGCGCGAACGTGGGCTCGTGATCGGGGGTGGCTAGCGCGCGCGCCAGCAGCGGCAGATCCTTTCCGACCAGCTGCTCCTGGAGATTGATCGTGTTGGTCGACACGACGGTGCGTTCTTCGTTCGCCTGCGCCCACAGGATCGCCGGCACGAGGTAGGCGAACGATTTCCCCACCCCCGTTCCCGCTTCCAGCAGCGCAATGCCGCCGTCGTTGTAGGCGTCGGCGATGTAGGCCGCCATGTCGCGCTGCGCCGGCCGGTCCTCGAACGCCGCCGCCCCGATCGCCTGCGCCACCGGCCCTTCGGGTCCGAGCAGCCGCGCCGCATGGACGGCGTCGATCGCGTGCTCCGCCCGGGCCCGCGGACACTCGACCACCACGTACAGCTCGGTGACCTCGTTGTCGAGGATCCCGAACCCGATGCCCTCGTCGTGCAGCCGCGCCGCCACGGCGAGGTCGGCGCCCGACGGCTCGAGGATGCCGCTGGGGTGGTTGTGCAGCAGCATCTCGCCGCGGCGCGCCGCTCCCGGCAGGGCGAGCACCGCGTCCACGGTGCCGCGCGCCACTACCTCCGCGGCGACGATCAGACCATCGCCGTCGAACGACGCGACGAACGACACCTCGCGGCCGTGCGCGGCGGCGATCTCGCCCCGGATCTGGTCGCGTACCGCTGCGGCGAGCCGCTCGACGCTCACGTCTTCAGCTCGCGCTTCTTGGCCGCGGGGAAGAGGACGTTGTTGAGAATCAGCCGGTATCCCGGCGAGTGCGGATGCAGCGAGAGGTCGGTGGGCGGGTCGCCGATCTGGTGCTGCGGATCTTCCGGGTCGTGCCCGCCGAAGAACGTCCAGGTCCCCTTGCCGAGGTCGCCATGGACGTACTTCACCCAGGGCGCGCCTTCTTCGTCCGCCAGCACCGTCACGCCGGGCTTCAGCCGCTCGCGGATGAACGAGGTGGTGAGCCCGTAGAAATCGGGGATCACCTCGCGGTGGTTCTGCACCAGCATCGTCGGCACCGGATCGATCTTGGCGCTGAAGTTGAACAGCTTGAACGCGCCGAGCGGCTGGCGTCGCGGGCCGGCGTTGACCTGGTGTCCGTCGATATCCGAGAAGCTCGCGATCTGGGGATCGGCCTCGACGTGCGCGCTGGTGAACGCGAACGTCTGGCTCCAGTCGAGCTTCTGATCGGCATTCGGGTCGGCCGGCGTCCCGTCGGCGAAGCTCGCCGCGATATCGACGTCGTGCGCCGCGAGCGCCAGGTCGATCGTTTCGGTCGCCGTGCACATCGCGAACAGAAACCCGCCGCCCGCCACGTAGTCGTGAATCGTGCGCGCGACCGCCTTCTTCATCGCCGGCACCGAGGAGAATCCGAGCTGCCGCCGCGCCGCGTCGTTGAAGCGTACCATCTCCGCGAGCCACGGGGCTCCGGTATAGATAAGGAAGAACTTCGAATACTGCCCGGTGAAGTCCTCGTGGTGCAGGTGCAGCCAGTCGAAGCCGTGCAACCCGTCGGCGAGCACCTGGGGGTCCCACAGCTTCTCGAACGGAATCCCGGCATACTGCAGCGCCATGGTGACTGCGTCGTCCCACGGCTGCGTGTTGGGCGGGACGTAGACCGCGACTTTGGGCGCCTTCTCGAGCGGCACCGAATCGGCGTTCGTCCCCGCGATCTCGCCGCGCACCGCGCTCACCTGCCCGTCGTCGACCGACTCGACCGCCACGCCGCTCAGCGCCGCGTCGCGCCGCACCGTCGGCGCGTCGGGGAGCAGGAACGACCCACCGCGATAGTTGAGCAGCCATTCGACCTTGCCGCCCGCCTGAATGACGCGATAAGTGACGCCGTAGGCTTTGAGGTGGTCGGACTGCGCGTCGTCCATCGGGACTAACAGAGAGGCGGCGGTCAGGCGGTCGGGCGGTCGGAGATACGCTGCTAGACCAAACACGTCAGCACCGACCGCCAGTCCGCCCGCCCGCCCGACCGCCCGAACGAACTCCCTCCGCCTCATGACCGCGGTATCGCTCCTTTCGCCCGCTCCAGCTCCCGGCGCGCTTCGGGCACCACCGCGCTCTCGGGATACGTGAGAATCAAATGCTCCAGGTGGGCAACAGCGTCGGCGGGACGGTTGCGCCGCAAGAGGATCCGCGCCAGCTCGAGCTCCGCGGCCGGTGCCGCGGCACCCGAGCCACCCTTCTGCACGACCTCGTTGAACAAATCCTGGGCCGTACCCTCCTGCCCCGCCCCCAGTCGCGCTGCGATCCGCCCCGCAACGAGCAGCACGTCGGGGCGTCCGCGCCCGCTCGGCAGCTTGTCGGCCGCGCGGCGCAACGCCGCAACGGCGCCGCTCGAATCGCCGCGCGCGAGCTGCAGCAGCGCGGCGCCAAGCTCGGGGCTCTCGGGGAGATCGACCTGCTCGAGCAGCGCCAGCATCGCGGTACGGGCCGTCGTCGCATCGCGGTCGCCGGCGTAGGGACCGGCGGTCCGGAACGCCGCGATCGCCTCTTTGAGGTTGCCGCGATACAGCAGAATCCACCCATGCAGCGCCGCCGCCTCGACGCTCGAATCGGCGCCCAGAATTTGATCCCCTTTGTCGAGCTGTCCCTGACGGATCCACGCGGCGACCAGTGTGTGACGCAGCCGCTCGCGGTCGTCTCCGCTGGCCAGGGCGTCGCGGTCGAGCCGGGCGAGACCGGCGGCCGCGCTATCGAGCTGGCCGTCGGAGATCAGCCCTTCGACCATAGCGAGCTGCGCCAGGGCGAGCGCCTCGCGCGGGGCCGCCGGATCGCCGGCCAGCTTCAACAGGACGGCGCGCGCCGCCTCGCGATCCCCGGCGTCGAGCAGCGCGCGGGCGGCATCGGCGCGGGCCTGCGCGCCCATCGGTCCCGGCAGCAGGTCGGCGAGCCGGGCGAGCGCCAGGCCGCGCACTCTGCGCACCCCGGGCGACGATCTCGACGCGCGCGCGGCGAAACGGCGCAGCGCCATCGCCGCTTCCGGCGTCGCCGGGTCGAGCGTTCCCGCGAGCACGTCCCAGCCGCGATCGGGCTGGCCCCAGCCGAGCAGCAGCTCCGCCGCGATGCGGCGCGCCGTCGGCGTCGCCGCGCTGATCGTGAGGGACCGAATCACCCGATCGCGCTGGTCGAGGGGCGCGTCGTCGAGCTGGCTCACGGCGTTGGCAAGCTGGGACGGACTCGCATCGGCGGCGCCCGCCCATTCGAAGGCAGCGGTCTGCCAGTCGCCGGTGCGCTGCCCCAGCTCCGCCAGCTCGATCGCGAGCGCGCCGGGGGTGCCGAGCGTGCGGCGGCCGAGCAGCAGCACGTTGCGCGCGTCCTCGAATCGTTGGCGATCCTCGAGTGCGATCGCCCACTCGCGCCAGGGCGTCAGCTCGCCGGGACGAGCCGCCACCCAGCGGCGGACCAGCGCTGCGGCGCTGTCGCGCATATCGAGCGCGGTGTAGGTGCGGAGCGCCACGCTGCGCACGGCGCTTGTGGTGTCGACGGTGAGGGCATGTTCGGCGAGGGGCAGCAGCTCCGCGATCCGGCCGAGCGGCGTTAGGACGCGCTCCAGCCCGAGCAGCGCCGGGAGATTGGCCGGCTCGCCGCGCAACACGCCGAAGTAGAGCGTCGCCGCCTGATCGGCGTGGCCCTGCCGCTCGAGCTCGAACCCCTGACTGATCGCCTGCGCGCGCCCGGCCGCGGGCGCGGCGACGAGCGTGATGGCGAGCAGGACGATGCGGCGGTTATTTGTTCGGTGGCGCATTGAGCAGCCGGAAATACTCGAGCACCATGCGCCGCTCGTCGGGCGAAAGCCCCTCCAGCTCCTGCCAGGTGGGATAGCGGATCCGCGGACCGGCCGTCACCCCCGGCGCGAGCAGCCCGGGGAGATGCACGCTGTCCCCGATCGCGGCGCGGCTGGTGCGCTCCTTGTCCTGGTCGGGCTCGGGACCGGTGAGGGTGCGGCCGGCGTCGAGCAGCCGGCGGTACAGCCGCTCCTGTCGCTCGGTCGTCTGGCGGTCCATGCGCCCGGATTCCAGCTGGCGCGCGAGGTCGCGCGCTTCCTGTGCCAGCGCTCCCGCCGCATTCGAGCCGCCCGAGGCCTGCAGCCGCTCGAGCTGCTCGGCGAGAGCGCGCTGCCGCGCGGCGAGCGACCGCAGCTGTTGCATCATCGCGTCGCCGCCGGCGCCCATCATGGGGAGCATCCCCATGCCGTCTTTGTTCAGCGCCGCCTGTTGATTGGCGAGCTGCGCCAGCCGCTCGATCGCTTCCTGAAATCCCGACCCCGATTTCGCGCCGGCCACGTCGGCGCGGGCCTGCGCCAGCCCGTACGCCGTCACGTTCAGCGCGTCGAGCGCCTCGCCCGCGAGCTGCGCCGCGCCATCGGTGTTCGGCTGCGCCTGCTCGAGCTGCGCGCGGGCGCCGGCCATCTGTCGCTGCGCGAAGCCGAGCGCGCTCTGCAGTCCGGGACTGACGAGGGCGTGCCGGCCCGCGGCGGCGCGGATCTGCCGCTCCACCGCGGCCGCACCCTCTTCAATCGCCGCCTGCTGGCTGCGCGCGCTCGCGGCGGAGCCGCCGGAGTCGAGCCCGGCGGCGAGCCGCCGTTGCCGTTCCGCCAGCGCCGCGGTTTCGGACAGCGCACGGTCGAGCGCGTCGAGCGCCTCCTGGCGCCATTGCCCCGCCACCGAGTCGCGCCGGGCCCGCAACGCTTCGGGGATCGAGTCCAGCGCCTGCTCCGCCATCTCGCCCTGCTGGGCCGCTCCCGAGGCATCCACCTGCTCCGCGCTCGTCGCCGCGCGCTGCATCGCGCCGCTCGCCCGCCGCGCCTGACGCTCGGGATGGCTCGCCGTGCCCGACGCCGCGCTATCGGACGCGTTGCGCGCCGCATCCGCGCGGTCGGTGGCCCCGAGATCGCGGTTGGCCTGTGCGATGCCGGCGGCCAGGGACTCGGCGCGCTCGGCGAGGGCGCGCTCGGCCGCCGCGGCGGCGCTGTCGGGGCGGCGCGACTCGTCGGCGTTCCATTGCGATTGCTCGCGCCGCAATTGTTCGGCGTCCTGCGCGAGCGACGCAAGCTGTCCCTCCACCGCGGCGCGCCGGAACAGCTCCTGACTGCGCTCCAGCGTCTCCTTCAGCTGCTGCTGAGCTTCGGCGAGGCGACGCAGCGCTTCACGCGTCGCGTCGGGATCGAGCCGGGACAGCGCGGCCTGCAGATCGCGCAACCGCTGCTCGAGCTCCGGCGTCATCGCGCGCCCCAGCATCTCCTGCACTTCGCGCAGCCGGGCCTGGAACGCGGTGTCGTCGATCCCGGCGGCGCGCGCCGCGCGCGACAGCTCGTCGACGGCTTTCGCCAGCTCCTGCACCCGCTGTCCCACCGCTTCCTGCTGCCGCGCCAGCTCCTGCGCCCGCTCGCTGGTCTGGAACGGCAGCGTGCCGCCCGATTGCGCCGGCGGCTGCCGGCCGCTCGTGGCCGCGTCATTCGCGGCGCGCGAGCGCTCCTGCGCCAGGTCGTTGGTCTTGTCGGCGAGCTGGCGCTGCGCGGTGGCGACCGATTCGGCGGCGGCGATGATGTCGTTGGCGGCGTCGCGCTGCGCCGCACGCAGCTCCTCCCGCGACGGCAGCCGCAACGCGAACTCGGCGCTGCGTCCTTCCTGCGCGGCGGGGGCGTTGTCCCACGCTTCCACACGGAAGCGCAGTGTATCGCCGGGGAGCAAGCCGCGGCGCTGGGCATCGAGCTCGGCCTGGACGATCGCGCGGTCCCCCGCGCCGCCCACCTCCAATGCCTGGCGGTCGGGCTCACCGATCTTCCCCGTCTGGCTCACCCGCCAGCTCACGAGCGACAGGCGCGTGATCCCGTGATCGTCGTGCACGTCGATCACGAGCGGCTGCACCAGCGAGAACGGCAGCGTGGTGTCGTGCCCCGGGACGGGAACGCCGACCACCGGTGCGGAATCGGGGACGAGCCGCAGCGCCAACGCCGGTGGCCGGTCCTCGAGCGGCGCGCCGTCGGCGGTCGCGAGCGACAACACCCACGTGCCCGACCGCATCGGCGTGAACGCGCCCTCGAAGCGCCGGCCACCCGCCCTGAGCGGCGTCCGCTCCGTGCCGTTCGTCAGCCGCCAGACGGCGGCGGCCAGCGGCACGCTCGCCGTTCCGCGCGCCACGATTTCCGTCCCAACCGGCAGCGCCACGGTGTCGGGACCGGCGAGCAGCGGCTCGTCGGCGCGATTGAGGTAGCCCGGGAAACGGGCCTGCAGGCTCACGTCGGCGAGAAACGCCGGCGTCGCGACGTCGACATACACGACGCCGCTGCGGCGTGCGCCGCTCGACGCCTTGACCCACAGGTCCCCGTCGAGTGGCCCGACGCGACGCGTCGCCCGCCCGCTCGAGTCGAGAGCCACGAGCGCCGCCTTCCACCCTTCCCCCGGCCCGCGCGACCACAACGTGACGTGCCCGCCGCTCGCTCCGGGAACGCGGATCGACACCGCGACCGTGTCGCCGCGGCGCACCCGCTCGCGGTCGACCGTCAACCCGAGCGGCGCGCGGGCGAGCTCGAGGGCGTGCCATGGATGCCAGAACCCCGCCGCGCGTCCCGCTCCCGGATCGGCGGCGACGAAGAGCAGCGCGCCGGCGGTGGCGGCGAGGACGCCGGCGACTAGCCCGCGCAGCGTCGTGCGCCGCAGGTCGCGTGTCAGCGGCGACGCGGCGCCGCGTATCAGCGCCGCCGCACGCCGGTCGGCGACAGCGAAGAGGGCGGCGCTCGCTCCCTGCGCGGGGAGCGGTGCGAGCACGGCGGCGACGCTGCCCGATCGAGCGTGCGCGGCGTTCTCGGCGCTGACGGCGAGCGGCGCCGGGCCGGCGCTGCGTGAGGCGCGGCGCGCCAGAACGAGGGATCCCGCGAGCGCGGCGACGACGGCGATCCACGCCAGGAACACGAGGATGAGCGAGGGCGCGAGTCGCGCACCGAGGGCCGCCGCGGAGAGGGCCGCGCCGGCGCCGGCGAGCAGCGCCGCGGTGGCGCGGGCGCGCGCATGCGGCCGACCGATGTGCCGCAGCGTGCGCGCGGTTTCGGTCACCGGGTCGTGCTCACGACGTAGGTGAAGAGATTGACACCCATCTCGAGCGCCGCTTCGTGCAGCTCCGGTGGATCGTGATGCACATCGGGGTCCTCCCAGCCGTCGCCCAGATCCGACTGATAGGAATAGTACACAACCAACCGGTCCCCCAAAAAGATGCCGAACCCCTGAGCCGGAAGGCCGTCGTGCTCGTGAATCTTGGGAATCCCCTTGGGGAAGTCGTAGACGAGGTGATAGATGGGATGGGTGAGGGGCACTTCGACCATGGGATGATCGGGAAACACCCGCGCGATCTCGCGCCGGAACGACTGATCCATTCCGTAGTTGTCGTCGGCGTGGAGGAAGCCGCCCTGCTCGAGGTAGCGCCGCAGAGTCCGCACGTCCTCATCCGAGAAGTGGACGTTGCCGTGCCCCGTCATATAGAGGTAAGGGGTGTCCCACAGCTCGGCGGACTGCAGCGTCACGACGCGCTCGCGCGGCGCCACGGGCAGCGCCGTGCGGGTGCGGATCGCCGTAAGCAGATTCGGCAGACTCGAGGGGTTGCCATACCAGTCGCCGCCGCCGTCGTAGTGGAGGCGGGCGATCGTCAGGGCAGGATCAGAACTGCGTAATGTGTATTGGGTAATGGGTAAGCCAGGACCGACGACCCAAAACGCAGAACGCATTCCCGCCGTGAGGCTGAGGATACCGAGGAGAGTTGCAACCCACTTCATAGGTCGTTTACGAGCCGATACGCGGTGTTACGCGTGATTCCCGTTTCATCGGCGAGCCGGTCTGCAACGTCGCGGCGGCTCAAGCCCTGGGCGAGCAATTCTCGTGCGCGCGACTCGGGATCGGGCGGCGTGGGCTCCCGCTCGGCCGCGCCGGTCCCGGCGACGATCACCGTGACTTCTCCGCGTGGTGGGGCTTCCCGGTAGTAACCCGCCAGCTGGGCGAGGGTCCCGTCGCGTGTCTCTTCGAACATTTTCGTCAACTCGCGCGCCACGGCCGCGCGCCGCTCGCCGCCGCAGGCGTCGGCGAGGTCGTCGAGCAGCTCCGCCGTGCGGTTCGGCGACTCGAACACCACGACGGTCCATTCGCTCCTGGCGATGCGCTCGAGCAGGCGGCGGCGCTCGCCGCCCTTGCGCGGCAGAAATCCCAGAAACAGGTAGCGGTCGGCGCTGAGACCGGACACGGCGAGCGCGGCGGCGACGGCGGTGGGTCCGGGAATCGTCACGACCTGGAAATCGCGCGCGCGGGCCAGGGCGACGAGTGCGGCGCCGGGATCGGACACCGCCGGCGTCCCGGCGTCGGTCACGAGCGCGATGTCCTTCCCGGACGCGAGCAGCTCGAGCACACGCTCCAGCGCTTCGGGGGCGCTGTGCGCGTGCACGCTGATCAGATCGGCGGCGGATCCGACATGGGTGAGGAGCGGGCGGCTGTGCCGGGTGTCTTCGGCGGCGACGGCGCTGACACGGCGCAGCGTTTCCGCCGCGCGCGGCGAGAGATCGGCGAGGTTGCCGAGCGGCGTAGCAACGACGAACAGCGTGCCGCGCACGTTACCACGCCACCGGCCACGGCAGCCGGTCGTAGAACCCGGCTGACTGCAGCAAGTAGCGGTGCTCCCGCGTCGCGTCGCGCAGCACCTGGGGAGCGGTGCCGGGCATGAGGATCTCGACGCCCTCGAGCAATTGCTTCGCCCATTCCCCGAGGGCCAGGGCGAGCTCCTGGGGTTGCACCACGGAATCGGCGAGCTCCGCCTGCCGCTCCGTCGCGAGCAGCTCGAGCGCCCGATGGTTGGCGCCGAGTCCCGCCGACACGCGCTGCGCGCGACGCTTCCCTTCCCCCGGCACTTCGTGCTCCACCGCGTCGGTGATGCGCCAGTAGAGATCGCGATAGGTCTGGATCAGCGTCGCGGGCGCCTGCGCCGGAAGATCGGCAAGGTACGGGAAGAGAACCGCCGAGAGCCCCGGGTCGTGCCCGTCGGGTCCTTCGTGGAACAGCGACTCCACGTACTTGGGGACCGGCACGCTCTCAGGGCGATTGCAGAAGTAGCCGCCGGTGAAGCGGCCGTTCTCGAAGCGCAGATAGGAGACCCGCCCGTTGGAGATCAGCTCGAGGACGCCGGTGGCGTGCTCCTGCGCCAGCGCCGGGAACAGCGCGTCGGGCTTGCGCGCATCGATGCTGCGCACCTGCAGCGGCGCGGAGCACGACTGGTACATCCAGGCGAGCTGCTCGTAGGGGGCGGTGCAGTAGGCCAGCTCGCCGCGCTCGGCCTCGGCCGCCATGCGCCGCTGCGCTTCGGCGATCGGGACCACTTCGCGCCCGGCGCTGTGCAGCGACACCGCGTTGACCGCTTCGCCGGTGTGCAGCAACAGCACGAGACATTCGTCGGGGAGCCAGGCGATGAGGTAGCCGTCGACCCGGCCGTCGCGGTCGCGCTTGGCGAACGACAGCACGTTGTCGACATGAATGAAGGCGAGGCGGGTCCGATGAATCAGCCGGCCCGACTGCGGAAACGCGAGCTCCGCGAGCCGGACCGGCGAATTCGTCAGGCGAGCACTGCTCGCGCGCATCGACCCCCCGCGGAGGGAACGGTTACTTCAGGTGCTGCTGGATCTTCTCGTCGAATGCGGCCTTGGGATACGCCCCGACGAGGGTGTCCACATGACGGCCGTCCCGGAAGAACAGAATACTCGGGATCGAGCGCACGTTGAAGCGCATGCTGGTCTTCTGATTCGCGTCGACGTCGACCTTCGTCACCTTGATCTGCCCGTTGTACTCCCCCGCCAGCTGCTCGAGGATGGGCGCGACGGCGTGACAGGGGCCGCACCAGGTCGCCCAGAAGTCGACCAGCACGAG
>Ga0126383_10001160_pt1 | contig 16150 bp, 13 predicted proteins | sample PanSoiMetPlot_35_FD_96882 | JGI IMG/M metagenome (GOLD analysis project Ga0126383, IMG submission 96882) | Tropical forest soil microbial communities from Panama - MetaG Plot_35 | ecosystem: Environmental > Terrestrial > Soil > Tropical forest > Bulk soil | place: Panama | collected 2016-02-17
CGCCTTAGCCAGGCCGCCGTAGCCGCCCAGCTTGCCGGTGGGCTGAGGCAGGTGCTCGCTGCCGTTGTCGTATTCCAGCAGGAATGTGACCTTAAGGCCATCCTGGGCCCAGGTGCCGAGACCATCAGGGTTCGGCAGGTCGCGGTGGTCGTAAGTTGCGAGCACCCGCTCAAACAGCCACTCGTGGGCATCGGTCTCGTTCAGCCACACCCGCAGCCCACAATCGCTGTCGGCCTGGCGGGCGTGGGCGGCCAGGGCGGCGAAGAACCAATTCACCCCGAGCAGGTGCGCCAGCCGCTGGGAGTGCTCCAGCGCGAGCTGGCGGCCGGCACGCACTGCCGTGACCCACTTGCGGTTGTCGCGGTCTTCGGCGCCCAGCAGCGCGGCACCGACCGGGCCGAGCAGATAGTGCCACGGCGCGGACCCCACCGCGCGGTGCGGCCGGAAGCGGCGCAACGCCCCGACCTCGGCCAGCACGGTGAGCCGGTGCCGCGCCGTGATCACACTGTCGAACCCGAGCGCGGCGAGCTGGCCCGTCGTGAGCACGCGGTGCTCGCCCACGGCCCGCACCGTCCGGGCCAGTGTCCGGCCCACCGTCCGCCCCACCAGCCAGGGCGAAAGTCCGCACCAGGCCAGCGGGCCCGACAGCGGTCGCAGTGATCAGTCAGTGTGAAACACCCCTCACCAGGGAAATCCGGTTTTCGGGGGTGTTTTTCAACGAGGAGGCTGAATCGTTACCGAAAGAAGGCCGGATGGAGCCCAGCCCACCCGGTGCCGCCGGCATGACAAGCCACGCCGGGCAGGGCCGAATCCCAACGTCACGGGTGCCTTGTGGCTGAAGCTCGGGCCGCGGAGGCTCGTGGATACCCGCCATGCCCTACAAGGTCACTCAGAGGTCTATGGGAGGTATCCAGCTCGGCCCGCCGTGGGGCGGTCCCGCTGGTGGCAGGGACCCGGAGGAGGTCCCGCAAAGGTCACTCACGGGTACCTCGGAGGTACCCCGTCCTCTCGCCTGATGGTGAAGCCCTTGCGCGGGGAATCAGGCGGTGGGCCGTCGGGCAGGCGGTGCAGTCCTTCCAGCACCTTGGCGAGGACTATGGGGTCGCGGCATGGGGTGAGGGGGCGCAGCGGTCGGCAACCGGTCTGGCCTGGGTCGCGGGACTCCAGCGCCGGGCCGCCGGGTCCCGGTTTGTCATCAGCCATGCGGCCGGTGCCCGGGTTCAGGCGGGCGAGGGTTCCGCCTGGGTGCTGCATCAGGGGGTGCCTCCTTCGGGGCGGCCTTGCCGGGTGCGAGCCCGTGGGCGGTGGCCCCGGCCCGGCCGCGGAGGCGAGCCGAAATCGCCGCTCGCCGCCGCTGGTGGTGCGGGCTGGCCTGCCGCCCACGGCGGCTCGCATGCACGCTCACCTCTGCCGCTGCTGTCAAGACGGCAGCCACGGCAGCGGCGGTCCGGGCCGTCGCCTGACCGAGGGCGGCTGGCTGGCCCGACCAGCCGCGGGCGCCCGGGACATGGGAAGCTGGTCCACGCGGTGACGCGTCGGCTGGCCGCGCGCCTGGGCAGGCGGCGGGGGCGGAGCTGGGCTGGGTCAGGCGTGAGAAGCTGGCATGGCCGCCAGGTCCGCTGGAGCCGGCGGTGTCCCGAGGCTGGTAGCGAGGGTCCAGCGGAGGTTGCGCAGGAGGTCGCTGGCCAGCGGCGGCGCTGACAGGGCCTGGTCGGTGCGGGTCATCCAGTCGCGGGCTTGGTCGACCCTTTCGTCCATGGTGAAGATGCCAAGCCGGGTGCGTTCTGCGGTTGGCAGCCAGTCGATGGCCAGGCGGCGAACGGTGTAGTCGGCGATGCTGCGGGCACGCGGGATCTGCGGGTCGTCGGTGCGGCCGTTGGGGGTGAAGTACAGGTCCAGGTTGTGGCTGACCAGTTCCGCCAGCGGGACGCCGTGCTGGAGCGCGACGGACCAGGCGATGGCGTAGATGTCCATCAGCCCGGCGCAGCCGGTACCGTGCTTGCCCCACTGGATGAACACTTCCCCGAGGCTGCCATCGGGGCGGGCGTTGGCGGTGATGTAGAAGCGCTCGCCGCCGAGGGTGACAGCGGTGGTATGCCCGTCGCGCCGACGCGGCATGTGCCTCTGGACCGCTACCTCCCGCATGTTCCCTCCACCTCCGGTGACACAATCTGTGGGCAGTGACGGCTCGACGCCTACTAGATGTTGGGACGTTAGCCCTTGCTGTGGGGCTGTTCCAGCAGCCACGCCGACCGGCACCCGGAGTCAGTAGCGGCATCGCGTAAGGATCCTGTCGAGGTCACAGACGGCGTGTGTGCGCCGCCTCGCGTAGCTGACGGTGGCGGGGCCGTCCGGGCCGCGCAGCAGCCGGACGGCGTCGCTGAGCCGGGTCGCGAAGGCGTCGAGTTCGGCGGGGCTGACGGCGAGGCTGCCGCGCACCGCGAAGCCCTCCCGGTGGGTCCGCTGGCCGAACAACTCGCCGGGCAGGAAGCCGATCCCGCTGTCTTGGCGGTCGCGGCCATAGTGGAGCATGACCGCGAACGCGTCCACAGCGCTGGTCGCCTGCCCGCCGAACAGCACCGGCGAGAAGCGCAGCGGCAGGTACCAGCCGCCTTCGGGCTCCCGCACGGCGCACGCGGTGAACCCCGCCTCGGCGTTGACCGCCGCGATACGCGGGAGGAGCGCCTGGCAGGCCACCCGGTAGTGGCGGTTCCACTCCTCAGCCCAGGTGACGGGGGTGAGGCAGAGCGCGGCAGCAGCGGTGAGTTCGGTCACCTGCGGGGCGCGGCTCATGGAGAACACCGTCCGGTAGTGGCGCAGTGCGTCCAGCAGCCGGGGGCTGGTGGTGGTGGCGAACGCGATCCTGCTGGTGGGCAGCGCGAACGTCTTGGACGAGGTGGTCACGGTCACCGTCCAGTCACTCATCACCCCGAGGGCCGCGTCGCCCAGCTCGGTGCCGGTGACCGAGGCGATGCAGGTGGGCGCCAAGCCCGGGAGGAGGTAGCTGCCGGCATAGACGTCATCGGCCAGGACATAGACGGGCTGGCCCGGGTTGGCCATGTTGTGCCTGAGCACCACGCTGGCGACGGAGCGGGCGCGGGACCGGGTGAGCACCAGGCCATCGGCGTTGTTGACCAGCGGCACATAGACCGCCCGGTTCGGCTGCCTCACGGTCTCGGCAAGCCACCGCTGGATGGTCTGTCCGGTGAGTTCGGGTACGACGTGGATCTCGCCGCCGAAGATGGCCGGCATCAGCCGCAAACTCTGGTAGTAGCCCTCCGGGGCGAGCAGCAGCCCGCCTTCGTGGGTGAGCTGGTCGTGGCGACGCCGGCACATGAGCGCGGCACAGAACGCCAGGAACACGCCCTTCGCGCCGCCGCAGAACACCTCCGTGTCCGCCGGCGTGGCGGGGACCGACAGCGTGTTGAAGTGCGCGGCGGCCACCGCCCTCGCCTCGTCGTCGTAGCCGCTGCCGCCGCCCCGGTAAGCACCCAGATCATGGGTGCGCGAGGTCAGGTAACGCAGGAACGCCGCCCGGCTCTCTCCCGGCTTGCGCGAGAAAGACACCAGGTGCTCGAACACCGCCCGGACGCTAACCCGGGGGGCGTGGTCGCGGTCGTAGGCGTCCAGGTGCGCCCCACTGGCCCCGCCGGCCGCCTCACAGGCGTAGGCCAGCAGGCCCCGCCGGGTGCGGTAGAAGAACGAGCCGAAGTCCAGCACCCGGTGGTGCGGTAACGGGGAAGCGTGGCTGCCCTTGTACAGCTTCACCAGGTCATGGCCGGCTTTCGCGTCATCGAGAATCCGGTACACCGCCGAGTACAGATCATCGAAACCGGCCTGCGGCAGGCACGGCCTGGCCGGCTGCGGGGAGACGGGCCGGAGCGTCCCGGCGGGCACCGTCATGGGGAACCGTCCAGGCAGGCAGCGGCCACGTCACGCACGGTGCGGCGGATCAGGTCCGGGAACCGGGCATCCTCGAAGTCCCACGCGCCAGGGTCGACACGCGGGTCCAGTTCGGCCACCGCCCGCCGCAGCCTGATCCGCTGGCTTGTCTCGTTCGGGACCGGGTAGACGGTCATGCGCCCGCGCTGTTCGCGGATCGCGATGTAGGAAGCCTCAGTACCGGCGGGCAGCCCTGCCAGCCCGTCGACGGCATGGCCAGCCAGTCGCACGTTGAGCCAGCCAGCCAGGTCGGCGGAGGAGGGCAACAGGTGCCAATGGGCGTGCTCGACCCGCCGCCCACCCGGCACGTTGTTGCCGTACTCGAAACCGAGCACCGGCATCCGGTAGACCGCGGAGATCCGCTCGCACAGCCGCTCCACCAGTTCGCCCGCCTCGGCTAGGGCGCGGTGATCGAGCAGCCCGAACGACAGCACATGGTCGCGGGGGACCACGAGGACGTAACCGGGCACGAAGCACCCGAACGTCGGCATCGCCACGAAACGCGCTGACGCCGCGATGAACCGCGACACTCCCTCGGGCAGCAAGCACTGGAGCGGCGTGGTGAGGCGAGGGTCCGCGCCCTGGCACATCCGGCATCCGCCGACCCTGCTCTCAGTCACCGTGCCCGTCCCGGTCGTGCCGGCGAGCCAGCGCGCCTGTTCGGCCTGGGCGAGCTTGCGGCGGATCTCGTCCCACAGGTCCGTGGGGTCCTCGCCGCTGACCATGACCGGCGCCTCGGCACCACGCAGACGGGCGTGCCACAGCCCACCCGTCCCCTCCGAGATGTCCCGCTCCGGGAACTCCCCGGCCACGTCCTCATCGCTCAGCTCACCTAGCAGGCTCATGATTCCTCCCCGGCCCCGATGGTGACTGGCCGCGGTGGCTCGCCGACTGGCGGACGTGCCGGGATGGCGAACCACACACTGGTCCCCGGCTGCCCGGTGCTCAGCAAGTGCGCTTGACGGGCGCCACAGCGGCCACCCGTGAGGCGGGCGACGATCGCCAGGCCGCGCCCGCCTTCCAGCAGCGTGCCGATGTCGGTGCCGGTGGACTCGGGGGCCTCACCGGCTTGACGCAGCCGCTCGGTTAGTTCGCTGGCGGCGTCTCCGGCGTCGGTGATCTCGCACAAGACGGGAGTGCCCTGATGCCAGGCCATGCGCATCTCACATGGGCCGCAGGCGTGCTGCCAGGCGTTGGCGGCCAGTTCGTCGACGACGGCTTCCAGGTCGTTGAGAAGGTCCTCATCGGTGAGGTGGCACCGCAAGCAGGCGCGCAGCAGGCTGCGTGCCCGGCGGGCGGCGCTGCCTGGCGGCAGGCACCATGCCCGCACGTACAGGTCACAGCCGTTCGCTTGCGTGCGGTCCCGCTGGCGGGGCTGCAGGCTTGTAGCCAGGTCGCTCACCGCGCTACCGCCGGGGACAGGACACCCCGGACAAGCATCAGCCGACGCCCGGTTTCGGCGATCTTCTGAATCCGGGCCCGGCCGGTCACGCCGGAGCCGAGGTGCGCCGCGGAGGGGGTTACGACCCCGTAGCTGCCTTCCATGGCGAGCGCGTCGAGCAGGCCGGCGAACCCCGGCGCCAGGACCAGCCTGTTGAACGGCTCGTCGGTGAACACGCCGCCGAGGAGCAGTTCATGCTGGGTGCAATAGGTCACCAGGGCGCGGGTGAGCGCCACTCGGCGGGCGCGGGAGCAGGCCGCCAGGCGGAGGTACCCGTAGACCAGTGGGCCAGGCACTGGACGCCATTCGGTGAGGGGTGCCATCGTTGGTCGCTGCCTTCGCGGTGGATGCGGGTCATGCCTGCATCGAGCATCGGCTGTGGTGGCGGGTACGGGAACGACCTGGTGTGGCACTTGCGTGGCACTAGCGGTGCACCACACGCTGGTGACGTGGTTCGCTGACTGTGAGGGGAGGCGACATCACGGTGCTCACGGTGCGGGTGTGGACCGGCGAGGAAGCAGGCGCGCTGCGCCGTGCCCTGCGGCTGAGTGTCCGCGCCTACGCCGAGCACCTGGGCGTGGCCGTCCGAACGGTATCCAAGTGGGAGCAGTTGGGCGTCAGCGTCCAGCCGCGCCCCGACACCCAGGCGATCCTGGACACCGCTCTCGACCGCGCCAGCCCTGCCGACCAGCTGCGATTCCAGGCGCTGCTCGCCGGGACCAGCCCGCGCAGCAGCGCGGCCGGGCTGGGTGAGGCGGAGAGCTGGGACCAGGAGACGTGGACTGACGACCTCGACCGGGTGGTGGTCCTGCTGTCCCGCCAGAACTTCCCGGCCGCGACCGCCCTGATCGACCGCTGGGTCAACCGCTACCCGCCTGACCGGCTCAGCCCCAAGGGCATGTACCTGCATGCCCGCTCGCTGGTGCTCCTGGGTGACGCGCGCCGCGACCAGGGCGCGCTGTCCGGGCCGCTGTCCGCGAAGCCGTGCTACACCAAAGCGCACGCCATCTACGCCCAGCTAGACATCCCACGGCGGGCTGCCCAGATCGAACTGTCCCTCGCCGTCCTCACCGAAATGAGCGGGGACCTGCAACCCGCCGCCCGCATCTACCACCACCTGTCCTCAGACGAAAGGCTCAGTCACCGCGACCAGGCACGGGCGCTGCTGTGGGTCGGCACCGCACTGAGCAAGGACGGCGACCACGCGCCGGCCGCCCAGGCGATGACCCACGCCGCGCGGAAGTTCGAAGAACTCAGCGAAGCCGAGGACTGGGCTGTCGCACAGCAGAAGCTGGCACTCGCCCACCGGGGGCTGGGCGACCTCACCCGCGCGTGGCACTTCCTCGACCTGGCCACCGCCAGCGGCATCTCCGACACCCCGTTGCAGCAGGTCCGCATCAGCACCGCCCGCGCACACATCCTGCTCTCCAACGCGGCTACCCGGCCAGAAGGGCTCTCCATGCTGGACCAAGCGGCCCTGATCGCCGGCGCCAGCGGCTTGAGCCACCAGGTGCGTAGCATTCGGGCCATTCGCCAGGCGGCCACCTAACCACAGCGAGGAGGGGCTTCGTGAGCAGTCAGCAGGCCGAGGTCAGCGCAGCGGACCGGAAAGACGCCGAGACCATCTGGGACTACCACCAGATGCACCACCAGCGGCGGCCCTGCTCAGCCGCCATCGGCCTGGGAAGCCACGACCTCGGCGTGGCGGCCTTCGCCGCGAAGCTCTACCACGAGGGGCTGTTTCCCGCGGTGGTATTCAGCGGCGCCAACAGTCCCACCACCGCCGCGCGGTTCCCCCGCGGCGAAGCCATCCACTACAGCGAGCACGCCATCGAACTCGGCGTCCCCGCCTCAGCCATTATCATCGAGCCGGCCGCCACCAACACCGAGGAGAACATCACCCGCTCCCGGCAGGCGCTGGCACGGGCGGGCATCCATCCCGCGTCGGTGCTGCTCATCTCCAAGCCCTACATGGAGCGCCGCGCGTTCGCCACTTGCCGCAAAGCCTGGCCCGACGTCAAGGCCGTCTGCGCGTCCGAGCCGCTGACCCTTGACGAGTACGTGGCTGAGATCGGGGACGCGAAACTGGTCATCGACATGCTGGTGGGCGACCTCCAGCGCGTCATTGAATACCCGGCGCTCGGCTATGCCATCGCTCAGGACGTCCCCGCCCAAGTCCACGCCGCCTATGAACGGCTGCTGCGGGCCGGATACACCACCCGCCTGCTCGGGAGGTAGCCATTGGCCAGCGGCACGTGGTGCGCGATCCACCAGCCCAATCTGTTCCCCCGCCTGTCCACGCTGGCCAAGCTCTACGCCGCCGGCATATGGGTCGTCCTGGACGACGTCCAGTTCACACGCGCCGCTTACCAGCAAAGATGCCGCCTTGCCGCGACCAGCGACCCAGCCCGCCAGCAGTGGCTCACCGTCCCTGTCCACCTCCCCCACGGCAGGCAAACCCCCATCAACCAGGTCCGCGTCATCGAGCCGGCAGCCACCAGGCACCGTATGCGCCGCCTTCTCCAGCAGTACTACTCGCGCAGCCGCCACTGGCCCGCGTTCCAGGAGGCACTCGGCCAGGTACTGGCGATTCTCGACACCAGTGACCTGCTGGCCGACCTGTCCGAGGCATCCACCCGGGCGCTCCTCACCCTCACAGGATGGCAGGGCACCATCCTGCGCAGCAGCGACCTAACGGCCCGAACCAGCAAGTCGCAGCGCCTCGCGGAACTGGCCTGCGCCGCCGGGGCCACAACATACCTCTGCGGCACCGGCGGCGCTCGGTACCTCGACCACTGGCCATTCGCCCTCCACGGCCTGCGCGTCGTCCTCTTCACCAGCCCCGCGCAGGGTGACCCCCGCATCTGGCAAGGCGCCAGCAAGCTCAGCGCACTCCGGGCCCTCATGGCAGTAGGCCCAACGGCCCTCAGCACGGCCCTGCACCAGCACGCCGACTGGATCAACCAGCACTCCACCGTCACTGACGCCGCCTTACCACTGTCCCTCGGCTCCCGCTGACTTGACTCAGGGCACCCCAAAGTGAGCGAGAAGCCCAGGCCGGTTCATTCTGGACAGGCGGTTTGCGCCGCCCGAAGAGTCGCGGTGAGATCTGTCGCATGGGGGTGGCCCATGATTTCCGGGCGGGCGAACAGGACCTTGCCGTTCACGTGCTACCGGTAGATCGCGGAAGATTCGACCACCTCGCGTGGCACTTTCGACGCCCGGAACACGGAGTAGTCGGTAGCCGAGAGCAAGACGATGACCGCGGAGTCGAAGCCGAACGACCGGAACGGGGATAGCTGCAACTGGCCGGGTCCGGCCGGGTCAGACACGACGCGAGCCTTCACCTGCAGCTTCTCGCCATCGCTGCCAAGCACGTCCCACGACTTCTGCGATTTGGGCGCGACCTGGCCGCCAAGCGCGGTCGCCACCAAGTGCTCGGCGTAGTCCCCAACCGGAGCGTTCTCCGTCCGGATCACGCCCCGGCTCTTCAACTCACTCAGAATGGCCCGGTAGAAGGCGAAGAGGTCAGAGTCGCTGAATGCGGAGAGATCTGGAACGTATTTCGGGAGCATGGTGCACCACTATCCGCCTGCGAAGATCCGAGAACACTCCAGGCGTCCTGCCACTCGGCGACGCGATCAGGGAGGATCCGGCAATGCTCGGACGCCGGGTTGCCCGGCCGCCGACCGCCGTGCCTTGCGAGATACTCCTGGTGCCCCTCGTAGATGTCGTTGCGAATCCACAGTTCAGGCATCACGTAAAACCCGGGGTAGGTGGGCCGGAGATCGACGAGTACCCAGAAGCGTCCCGCGAACACCGCGCAGTCGGCGGACTGACGGCTGAGCCCGTGCCGGATATTGGTCTGCCAGCCCGCGCTGTTACGGCTCTTCGTCTTGACCTGGATCGAAACTCGGTGGGTGTTGTCACGGTCACTCGCGAGTATGTCGATGCCCGGCATGTTGCCCGCGAAGGTGACGGCATACCCGCCCCGGCGGTGAATCTCGGCGGCTACGAACAGTTCCCCCGCGCGGCCTACCTGCTGGTTAGTTAGCTTCACGGCATCGGCCGACGTCCCGAAAGCAGTCATGGAGGCCCCCGTGTCTCTCCTCCCTTCAGTACCCAGGTAGGGGCGTGGATCGCGCTCATGGCCCAGGCGGGGTGGCTGATATGTGTGTAGTTATCACTTGTACATTGGCTGTGCCACATGCTCACGCTGACCTTCTACAACAGGCACCACGTCTAGCAGCCGGTGCATGCTGACGGCCGACCGGCCAGGTCAAATATCACCTAACCGCCGACCGTGGCTGGCTCCGCAAGAGCTTGCCTGGGACCCTCCGCCGAAAATGTAGTATCCCAGAGTGTCCTGATGACCACCGCTGTGAGCGAGGCACGGGTGGACGAGCGGATCAGGGAGCTGGCGTGCAGGTCGCCTAACTTCGGCTTCCTGCTGGACCATGAACCGTTGCTTGTCCTGGACGGGACCGAGGCCGAAGCCTACGTCTATTCGGATCCGAATACAGCGCTGTTCAAGGCGCGCAAGTTCGGTGAAACGCTGGCCGCGAAGCTAGTCGCTGCGGGCCGGATCCAGGTTAACGGCATCAGCCAGCATGCTCGGCTGCTGGCCCTGGCTAGGGATGGTGTGATCGGGCCTAGCCAGCGCCAACAGTTCGACGAACTGCGGACCGTGGGTAATCGTGCCGTGCACACTCACTATGGCGAGGTCCGGGCCGCGCTTGATGCGGTTCGCGCCTGTTTCTCCCTGGGCTCCTGGTTCTACCGGAAGGCTACCGGCGATCGTTCCCCAACGGCCTTCGTTCCGCCGCCAGACCCGGCTACCCCGCCTGCCGACGCCGCCGACCGTGCTGACCTGGACTTGCTGCGGGCTCAGCTAGGGTCAGAGCGGGACCGGCTCGCTGAGGTCATGCTGCGGCTGGACGGGAAGAATTCCCGGCTTGAGGCCGAACGGCAGGCGCGCGCCGAAGCCGAGCACAAGCTAGCGCAGGTGGCTGAGGACCGGGATTTGATGCGGGCCTTGGCCGACGAGCTGAGCGCCCGGATAGCCGAATTTGAGGCATCCTTCGCCGCGTCGGTGGCCCGGCCGGCCCGGCTGTCCGCTGCCGAGCGCGAGGCATTCGTCAAGAGCGCGCAGCAGTCGGCGCGTGAGCCGAGGACCGAGCGGGAGGTCCGCGAGGAAGTCGACCGGATGCTGGCAGTGACCGGATGGCTGGTCCAGGATGCGGGAAAGGAGAACCTGTTCGCTGGGACTGGTGTCGCCGTCCGCGAGGCCATGACCGCGACCGGCCCGGCGGATTACCTGCTGTACGTGAACAGGCAGCTCGCCGGGGTCATCGAGGCAAAACGCGAAGGCACGGTCCTGAGCCCCGTCGAACGCCAGTCGGCGCGATACGCCGAAGGTCTTACCGCGTCCCAGCAACTGCAGGCGTGGCGGCTGCCGTTGCCGTTCCGGTATGAGACCACAACCGCGGAGACCCATTTCACCAACACGCTGGATCCGCACCCGCGCGCACGGGAGGTGTTCAGTTTCCACCAGCCGACCACGCTGGCCCGGTGGATGCGCGAAGCCGACGCCGAGCCGGAGGCGCCGACTCTGCGGTCCCGGCTTCGCCGCGGGCTGCCGCCGCTGGATGATGGCCGCCTGCGCCCGGCGCAGGCCGATGCCGTACGGGGACTGGAGGAGTCGCTAAGCCATGACCGGCCGCGCGCGCTGATTCAGATGGCAACCGGCGCGGGTAAGACATTCGCGGCGGTGAGCAGCTCATACCGCCTGCTCAAGCATGCCCGCGTCGAGCGGATCCTGTTCCTGGTGGACCGCAACAACCTCGGCAAGCAGGCGAACACTGAGTTCACCGGCTTCGTGACGCCCGACGATGGGCGCAAGCTGGCCGAGTTGTACGGGGTGGAACGGCTGACCGGGGCGGACATGCTCGCCTCCTCCAAGGTCGTGATCTCAACGGTGCAGCGCGTGTACGCGATGCTGTGCGGCAAGCCGCTGCCGGACGTGGACGCCGACGATCAGGCGTACGACGACTACGACGTGGACGAAGTGATCGAGATCGGCTACAACCCATCCGTGCCTCCCGAGACATTCGACTTGATCATCGTGGATGAATGCCACCGGTCGATCTACGGGCGGTGGCGGGCGGTACTCGAATACTTCGACGCCTACCTGGTCGGCTTGACCGCTACCCCGGTCAAGCAGACGTTCGGGTTCTTCCACCAGAACCTGGTCAGCGAATACACCTATCAGCAGGCAGTCGCTGATGGTGTCAACGTCGACTTCGACGTCTACAAGATCCGGACCCGGCAGACCGAGCAGGGCGACACGATCGAGGCCGGGACGGTGGTGCCTAAGCGGGAGCGCCGTACCCGGCGGCAGCGCTACGAAGAACTCGATGACGACTTCAGCTACGCGGGAGCCCAGCTGGGCAAGAGCGTGATCAGCAAGCCGCAGCTCAAGCTGATCCTGGAAACCTTCAGGGACCGGCTATTCACCGAGATCTTCCCTCCAGAACCTGGCCAGCCCCCCCGCCGGTACGTGCCCAAGACGCTTATCTACGCCCGCGATGACAACCATGCCGAGGAAGTCGTGCAGATGGTGCGCGAGGTTTTCGGCGTGGGCAACGAGTTCGCCCAGAAGATCACCTATTCCGTCCAGCATCCGGACAAGCTGCTGGCGGCCTTCCGGAACAGCCCTGAGTTGCGGATCGCGGTCACCGTTGACCTCATCGCCACCGGAACCGACGTCAGACCGCTGGAGTGTTTGTTCTTCCTGCGGGATGTCACGAGCTGGGCTTACTTCGAGCAGATGAAGGGACGAGGTGCCCGCACTCTGGACCCAGCAGAGCTGAACAGCGTCACGCCCGACGTGCTCGCCAAGGAACGGTTCGTGATCGTCGACGCGGTGGGCGTCACCGAATCGCCAAGAGTCGATGCCACACCCCTCCAGTTGCACTCCGAACGGCAGATCAGCCTGGCGCAGCTGCTCAGCAAGGCCGGGAACCTCACCATCTCCCTCGCCGAGACCTCCACCCTCTGCTCGCGGCTCGCCCGGCTGAACCACGACCTCACCCCCATCGAACGGGCCGAACTAGAGCAGATAGCGGGCGCGCCGCTCAGCGAGGTCATCCGTAGTCTCGGCCGGGCAGCAGACGATGATGAACTCGCCGCTCTCCCCGTAAGGGACCGTGCCGCTGAGCGCGACCTCGTCGAAGCGGCAGTCCAGCCGCTCGCCGCGAACCCTGAACTGCGAGCTCGGCTGCTGGAGATCCGCCGCGCCCACGACATCATCTACGACGAGGTCAATCCCGATGATCTACTAGAGGCGCGTGGCGTCAACGTCACCGAACGCGCCCGCGAAGTAGTTACCTCCTTCCGGGCCTACATGCGCGAGCACCAAGACGAGATCATCGCGATCGACGTCGCCTACCGGCATGGCGACGGCAGCCGTACCGTCTACGCCAAACTCAAAGAGCTGGCCACCCGAATCGCCCGCCCGCCGCACCAGTGGACCCCCGACCTGCTATGGCACGCGTATGAGCGGCTGGAGATCGCCGCGAAGCACCCCGGCCTCCACTACGGACCTGTCGACCTGATCGGCCTGATCCGCTTCGAGCTCGGCCTCGACCAAGAACTCCGCCCGCACAGGTCCGTAGTAGAAGAACGCTATGGTGCCTGGCTCGCCCAGCAGGAGCAGGCTGGTGCCAGTTTTAGCTCCGACCAGATGTGGTGGCTAGACCGCATCAAAGACATCGTCATCACCAGCGCGTCTTTTACGACCGACGACCTCGACGGCGTACCCTTCACAGAACGCGGCGGCACTGACGGCTTCCTGCATACCTTCGGCGTCGACCGTTCCCAGCAGCTCCTCACCGACCTGAATCGGATCCTGACCGCATGAGCAATCTCCCCCCCGGCTGGACTAGGACGACCTTGGAAGACCTGCTAGCCGTTGAGGACCGCGCTATCACAGACGGGCCATTCGGATCGAAGCTAGCATCTCGTCACTATACGACGTCAGGTGCCAGGGTAATTCGCCTGCAGAACATTGGCGATTGCATATTCAATGACGAACATGCTTACATCAGTCTTGATTACTTCGAGGAGCTTCGTGCCCACGAAGCATGCGCCGGAGATCTCGTCGCCGCATCATTGGGCGACGAGCTGCCCAGAGCATGTCTCATTCCGGAGCTTGGTAAACCCGCCATTGTAAAGGCCGACTGCATCCGCGTGCGTATCCACCCAGGGGTCGAGACCAAATGGGTCCTCTATGCGCTTACGGCGCCACAGACTCGGCAATATGCGGCTTCCCGGGTCCGCGGAATCGGTCGCCCGCGTTTGGGACTCGGAGAGATGAGGAGGCTCCCGATCCCGTTGCCTCCTCTAGCTGAGCAGCGCCGCATCGTCACCACACTCGAAGGCCACCTCTCGCGAGTTGGCGCGGGGAGCGTATATCTGAATCAGGCAAGTCAATACGAATCTCAGCTTCGTATTGCAATCTACACAGCTGCTGTCGAAGGCCGCCTGATCGCCTCGCCACAGAAGGAAGTCCCCATTGCCAAGCGGTTCGATGCAGAGCGGCAGAATCGATGGCGGAAAGAACATGGCGACCATAAGTACAAGTTGCCCGTCGAGCCCGATCTTAAAATAGGCCTTTCCGTACCTGATTCTTGGCATGTAGTAAGCCTCGAGGCAGCCACTGATCCAGTGCGTCTTATCCAGTATGGCATCTTGATGCCTCGGGTGAAGACCAATGGATCGGTTCCATACGTTGAAGTCAAAGATCTGGCGGGCGAGACACTCTCTGGAAAGAATCTACATCGAACGAGCCGGGAGCTCGATGAAGAGTTCTCGAGGTCGCGGCTAACAAAAAATGACGTAGTTATGGCAGTTCGAGGGTCCTACGAAAGATCGGCCGTCGTTCCTGACGGTCTAGAGGGGGCAAACGTTAGTCGCGACGTGGTTAGGATCGCGCCGTTGTCTGACCTAGATCCAGATTATCTGCACATCTATCTCCAGAGCGCATTTTCTAGGCGTTACTTCGCGCATCACGCCCGAGGGGTCGCAGTAAAGGGTGTAAATACGGCATCCGTTAGATCACTTCCTGTCGTAATTCCTGCACTTGAAGTCCAACATGAGATTGTTCGCGAAGTTCGCCGTTGTATATCTGCGGTGAATAAGATCTCAACCGAGATTAGCTACGCCCGAAAACGAGCATCCAGCCTCAGGAAGTCATTGCTCGCGGAAGCGTTTGCTGGAAGGCTAGTGTCGCAGGATCCCACTGATGAGCCTGCTGCGGTACTGCTGGAGCGGATACGCGCGGAGCAGCGGGCGCAACCGCAGGCACGGCGAGGACGCAGGACGGCGAAGCGGACACTGCAAGGGGAGACATTGCTATGAATACCGCCGACACGCGTCAGCTAGTCACGAAACTGTGGAACTACTGTGACGTGCTCCGCGATGATGGTGTCTCCACGATCGATTACGTCGAGCAGCTCACTTACCTACTGTTCCTGAAGATGGCACACGAACGAGCGAACCGGGCACTCAACCCGGACACGGCCCTCAAAGGCGTAGCCGACCGCTGGCAGCAACTGCTCGATTCCGACGGCGACGACCTGGAAACGGCATACCGGCACACCTTGGAGGATCTCGGTCAGCAGGCTGGGACGCTGGGCGTTATCTTCCGCAAGGCGCAGAACAAGATTCAGGACCCGGCCAAACTCAAGAAGCTGATCGTCGACCTGATCGACAAGGAAACTTGGTCTGCCCAGGGCGTGGATGTCAAGGGTGATGCCTACGAGGAACTGCTCGCCAAGAGCGCTGAGGACATCAAAACTGGTGCGGGCCAGTACTTCACGCCTCGGGCTTTGATCTCTGCCATGGTGGACTGCATTCAGCCGGAACCCGACGACACGATCGCTGACCCCGCCTGCGGCACTGGCGGATTCCTGCTCGCCGCCCACGAGTACATCCAGCATCGGTACGGCACCGCACTGACGCCTGAGCAACGAGACAGTCTGGCCACTGGCACCATCACCGGCACCGAACTTGTAGACGGTACAGCGCGGCTGGCAGCGATGAACATGCTGGTGCACGGGATTGGGAAGCCGAACGGGCCGTCGCTGATCGAGGTCCGGGACTCACTCGCCGAGCCGCCCCGCCGGTATCCAACCGTCGTGCTGGCCAATCCACCGTTCGGCAAGAAGTCTTCCATCACCGTCATAGGCGAGAACGGCAGCAAGGGACGAGAGGACATCTCCTACGCCAGGCAGGACTTCTGGGTCACCACCACCAACAAACAGCTCAACTTCGTCCAGCACATCGCCGCGATGCTCGGCATCCCCGGCCGGGCTGCGATGGTCGTGCCGGACAACGTGCTGTTCGAGGGTGGCACTGGTGAGACTGTGAGGCGGCGACTGCTGAGACAGTATGACGTGCATACGCTGCTGCGGCTGCCGACCGGGATTTTCTACGCCGGCGGCGTCAAGGCGAACGTGTTGTTCTTCGACAAGAAGCCTGCTCGGCCGGATCAGCCATGGACCACAACGTTGTGGGTGTACGACTTCCGCGGCGACCAGCACTTCACCCTCAAGCAGAACCGGATGCAGCGCCAGCACCTGGACGATTTCGTGGCCTGCTACCGTCCCGGCGAGCCCAGGGAGAATCGCGAGCCAACCGAGCGTTTCCGCCCGTTCACCTACGAGGAACTGGGAGCGCGCGACAAGGTAAACCTAGACATCACCC